>Ga0256841_1002377_pt1 | contig 15090 bp, 13 predicted proteins | sample 356308metaG_FD_185971 | JGI IMG/M metagenome (GOLD analysis project Ga0256841, IMG submission 185971) | Hydrothermal vent microbial communities from Mid Atlantic Ridge, Atlantic Ocean - 356-308 | ecosystem: Environmental > Aquatic > Marine > Hydrothermal vents | place: Atlantic Ocean: Mid...
GTTTTTCCCGAGTAAAAATCTCGGTGGCTACGGCGATGGCGGAATGGTAGTAACAAACGACGACGAACTTGGCGAAAGACTACGCATTCTTCGTGTTCACGGCGGAAAACCGAAATATTATCACAAAATCATTGGTGGAAATTTCCGGCTTGATGCAATACAAGCCGCCGTATTAAACGTAAAACTTCCGCATTTGGATGCTTGGTCGGAAAAACGAAGAAAGAACGCTGAGCTTTACACAAAACTTTTTGTTGAAGCCGGATTAGCGGAAGAAGAAGGCAAAACAGCATTCGACGAAAAAAACAAAGTTCTTTTACCAAAAGCGGTTTACAAGAATTACGGACACAAAAATTATCACATTTACAATCAATACGTAATTCGTGTGGAAAAACGCGACAAATTAATGGCGTTTTTGAAAGAGAACGAAATCGGTTGTGAAATTTATTATCCCGTACCGTTTCACCGTCAAGAGTGTTTTGCTTACTTGAATGAAAAAGACGAAGATTTTCCGAATTCGAATTTTGCGGCGGAGCATTCGTTGGCGTTGCCTGTTTATCCGGAGTTAACCGAAGAGCAAATTAATTATGTAGTTGAAATGATAAAAATGTATTTTTTTACTTAAATAATAACTAATTATTTAATTAATATTTCTTTAAAATTTTTTAATAGCTAATTAATTCTTGTAGATATACTGAAACCACAGGGCATTGAAAAAAGGTAATAGGCAAAAACGAATTGTCAAGGATAACATTAGCTCATTGCATATTCAGATGCTTGAATGAAGCGTGATCGTTAATAATAAAAAAATATAAAATTTTAATAATACGACATTATGAGTAAAATTCTAATTACCGGAGGCGCCGGTTTTATTGGAAGTAATTTAATTGATTATTTTCTTGAAAAAGGACACGAAGTTGTCTGTCTGGATAATTTATCTACCGGATTTGAACACAACATTAAACATAATTTTAATAATCCGAATTTTACCTTTATTAAAGGAGATATAAGGAACCTTGATACTTGTAAAAAAGCTGTTGCAGGATGCGATTTGGTTTCCCATCAAGCAGCGATTGGTTCTGTCCCACGTTCAATCAAAGATCCACTTACAACTAATTCCGTTAATATTGATGGATTCTTAAATATGCTTATAGCTACAAGAGATGCCGGGATTAAGAGATTTGTTTACGCCGCAAGTTCCAGTACTTACGGAGATTCCAAAAGATTACCTAAAATAGAAGAGGAAATAGGCAAACCGCTATCACCTTATGCTATAACAAAATATGTAAATGAGTTATATGCGGATGTTTTTGCAAAAACTTACGGTATGCAATGTATCGGTTTACGGTATTTTAATGTATTCGGGAAAAGGCAAACACCGGATGGAGCCTATGCAGCTGTAATTCCGCTTTGGGTAAAAAAATTTATTAGCCATGAGCAACCTGTTATTAACGGAGACGGTAGTTATAGCCGTGATTTTACTTATATTGATAATGTTGTTCATGCTAATGAACAGGCTTTATTTATGGATACGAATAAAATTTTTCAAGGACAAAGGAAGTATTACAATGTTGAATTTGATAATCATAAATACTTAAAACAAATAAACAAAAAAGTAGAATCTTATTTAAATGAAATAAATATGAATGACTATTACTTTGCCGAAGTTTTTAATATTGCTTATGGTGGCAACATAAAACTTATCGATCTTTTTTATGCACTTAGGTCTAACTTGGCTAAATTTGATAAGGAAATTGAAAAAATTGAACCAATTTTTGGCGATTACAGAGTTGGTGATATACCGCATTCCCAGGCGAGTATTATTAAAGCAAGGACAATATTGGATTATAAACCTAAATTTGGTGCCGAGAAAGGATTTGCACTTGCGGCGGAATGGTATTTTAATAATATTAAAAAATAATTATCAATTAATTTTGTCTAGTGATTATTATAATTATAAAAAACATAATCTTAAAAACTATTATTAATAGTTAAAATATAAAGATAATATAATGAATAAAATTAGAAATACGATATTTCAAAATAAAAGTATCAAAAGAGTTATTAAAAATACTGGCTATTTAGCTTTTGGAAGCATTTTTTCAAAAGGTCTATTAATGTTAGTATTTGTATATGTTGCACGAATTTTAGGACCAGAACAATATGGTACTTATTTTACAGCTTTTGAATTTGTTGGATTAGTAGCTTTGTTTTCCAGACTTGGTTTTGATATGACAGCAATTAGAGAAGGAGCGAAAGAGCTAAGTAAAGTGGACGCTCTTCAAAATAAACTTTTACCAATTAGAATATTTTATTCTATTTTTATTTCTATCATAGGATTAAGTATAGCTTATATTATAAATTATAATAAGAATGTATTTGATTTAATAATTTTTTTACTGCCATTAGTCATAATTGGAGGTGCTATTAACTCAGGGTTTATCGAACATTTTAACACTTCCTTTAGAATAATAGAGAATATGAAAATCGTTACAATTATCCAGATAATAAGAACTATTATTTTTGTTGTAGTCTCGTTTTTTTTTATTAGTATTAGTTTTTTTAATATTTATGTACTTGCGACAATCACATTATTTAGTAGTATAATTGCCCTTATCTTTCAGATTTCTTTAGTTAAAAAATATTTTTCTTTTACATTCCATTGGAAGATTGATTTTGTCCTTTTAAAAAAAATAATAAGACCGGTTTTTTTATTTGGCATAGTTTCAATACTTTATATGCTTTCTATGAAAATAGATATACAAATTTTAAGTAATCTTACCAATCAAGAAAATGTAGGTTTTTACGCAGCAGGCTGGCAAATTAATAATATAGGTGTTGTTTTTATCTCTGCATTATCGCTTTCTTTGTTTCCCAATAGTGCTAGATTAATACATCAAAAAAAATATAGGAAAAAATTAGGATTATTTATTATTGGATTAGCTTTTATTATCGTTCTTATTTCATTAACTATTAGTTATTATTCAAGAGATATCATATTATTGCTTTTTGGTAATAGATTTGAAGAAACAATAAAAATATTGAAAATTCTTGTTTGGTTTATCCCAATACGTATTTTATTAATTTGGGGGTCCCAAGTTTTAGAATGTGGTGATTTTTTAATAACAAGAGTAGTTATTTATATTATTCCGATGATTATTAATATAGTTTTGAATATAATTTTTATCCCAAAATTTGGAGTAATTGCGGCGGCATATGTTTCTGTTTTTTCAAGTTTTATTATGTTGTTATTTGTAACCTTTTCAGCATTGTATGTATCAAGATTTAAATTATAAAATTATGATATTGATTTTACGAAACATTGGATCAAAATTATTGTATTTTTTTTATAGATATTTTATTAAAAAGAAATTTCACTCAAAGTATCTGAATCCCAAAATTATTGAAATTAGTCTACCAAATAAAAATATTTCTTTTTTTGGTTATTATAATATCTCTCCTTTTAATAATAAAAAAATACTTTATTATTCAATAAATAGAGATAAGGATTCTAATGCTTATGAAAGTGATACTATTTATATATGTTATTATGATTTGATTGAGAAAAAGAGTTACGTTATTGGGTCATCAAATGCTTGGAATTGGCAGCAGGGAAGTATGTTACAATGGTATGGAAATTCGGATGATTTAATAATTTTTAATGATTATGATAAAGAACAAGATAAATACTTGGCTAAAATAGTAAATATTAGAACTAATGAAGAAAGAAAAATTATTTTACCTATTTATTCTGTATCTCACGTAGGTGATTTTGCATTAACTCTTAACTTTGACAGATTAGCTTGGCTAAGACCTGATTATGGTTATTTTACTAGAAAAAAAAGAGAACTTTTGGACTTAAAAAATGATGGTATATGGAAAATCGATTTGGTAAGTAACAAAAAAAAATTGGTTATTTCTTTACAAGAGTTGAAAGATTTTAATTATGTAGAGTCGATGAACACTGATTTACATAAAGTCAATCATATTGATATTTCTCCTGATTCAAAGCATTTTATGTTTCTACATAGATGGTACAAAGATGGAATAAAACATACCAGACTTATAGTTGCAGACAGTAATGGAGCAAATTTAAAAATATTATGTGGCGATAAAATGGTTTCGCATTGTACATGGAAGAACAATGATGAAATTGTTTGTTTTGCTTATTGTAAAGAATATGGTAATAAATATTATAAATTCAATATTCATAACAACAATACTGAATTATTTTTTCAAGATTATCTGTCAGAAGATGGTCATCCTTCTTTTGATAATTCAGAACGATATTTTTTAACGGATACATATCCCAAAAGGGAAAGATTTTCAAAATTGATTTTAATAGATACAATAAAAAATCAACAGTACCTATTAGGTGAATTTTTCCAACCGTTAAAATACAAAGGAAGTTTTAGAATAGATTTACATCCTAGGTTTAGTAAAGATGGTAGATTCATTTCCTTTGATAGTGGACATACCGGAAAACGACAACAGCATATTTTGGATATAAGCAAAATTGTAAATGCAAAGTAAACCGAAACTTTTAATTATCAATCCCAATCAATTCGGATATAGTGCAGGATATCATTATTACGCCAAATATTTAAGCGGTACTTTTGATATTGATTTTGTTTGTTTTGATAAAGGCTTTCCTAAAATTCGAGAAGAAAAGATTAAAATTTATTACTTAAATTGGAGTGAAAAAAGAATAAAAAGACTTTTAAAGTTTATATTATTTTCTATTAAAATGACCTACAAAAACAAATATGATAGTTTATTTACAGTTTATTTTAATTTCGTTCAATTGATTGGTCTTATTGGTCGAGCAAAAATAAAGGTTCTAGATATACGTACAGGTTCTCTTGATGACTCAAGAATTAAGAGATTTATGTATAATAAAACAGTTTATTTATCTACTTTTTTTTTTAATAGAATTACCGTTTTATCCGATTCCTTGGCAAAATTATTAAATCTTCCTAACAAAAAAACTAAAATCTTGCCATTAGGTGCAGAAATAATAGTTCCCGATAAAAAAGTTTATAATAAGATGTATTTAATATATATTGGAACATTTTATAAGAGAAATATTGAAAAAACTATTGAAGGATTTGAGCAATTCTATTTTGAGAAAAAAAATACTATTCCCATTAAGTATTATATTATTGGATTTGGGTCTATAGAGGAAGAAAAAACAATTTCTGAAACAATTAAAAAATATAAGTTAAATAATGTCATTAAATTTTTGGGAAGGAAGAATCATAATGAACTTTATTCATACCTTAAAGAAGCTACAATAGGAATTAGTTTTGTTCCCCAAACATCTTATTATGATGTACAGCCTCCAACTAAAATTTTTGAGTATGCTTTATCGGGTTTAATTACTATATCAACTGATACTTATGAAGCAAGAAAGCTAATTACCAAGGAAAACGGTGTTATTTGTCAAGATAACGCCCAAAGTTTTAAAGAAAAACTAGATGAGATTTACGAAAATCTGGATTATTATTCAAGTGATAAAATTAGGAAATCATTGATTAATAATGAATGGAAAACAATTGTAAAAAAAATTCTTGTACCTGTTTTAAAAAATAGTGAATAATTAATATGTTTACACCTGATCCGCTTTTAGGTTTTTTAATTCTCATTGTACTACCAATAATAGTTAAATATTTTTTAAAATTTAGTGGCATAAATTTTATTATATATTTAATTATATCAATATCTGCAATTCAAGGTAGTTTGCAATTACTTTTTAATATCGATCCGAATTATATTAAATGGTTATTGGAATTTTTGATATGGTCTTTGGTAATTTTTATAGTTATACGGAATAAAAATTTAAAGTTTCCACATTTAGCTTGGTTTCTTTCTTTTTTGATTATTACACTTTTTTCATTTTATTATAACCAAAAAATAGTTACCATGCAGTTACTCCTTTTTTTAAGAAAATATTTATTAATCTTTGCAATAATATTCATTTTTGAAAATATTTATATTTCTAATAAAGCGGCAAAAAATTTTATTAAACTGATTTTGCTAATTTTTATTTCTCAAGTTATTGTTAATATTATTAGATTCCCGTTCACAGGACAAACAGAAGAATATATTGGTACATTGGCTGTTCGTGGAGGCAGTTTAACAACAATTTTCTCTTCTGTGGGTATATCTTTTGTATTTGCTGCATATTTTATAACAAAGCAGAAAAAGTTTATAATTGTTATTTTAGGGCTTTTTTTATTTGCAATTATTGGTGGAAAGCGAGCAATAATAATTTTTATTCCCCTAGTTTTATTCTTCATATATTATTATTATAACAAAAAATTTTTTAAATCAGATTTATCTCCTTTTCTAAAAAAAATAACATCCTTGAGTATAATAATTATATTATTGTTTTATTTCGGTGTGAGATTAAATCCAACTTTAAATCCTGAAAACGAAATTATGGGATCATTCGACATAAATTATATTTCCAATTATGTAGATGAATATTTGAATCCTGGCAAAAAAGTTCAAGGTGCTTTGTATTACGGTAGGGGAGAAGCTCCAATGGCCGTGTATAAATTGCTTAGTGAAAAAAAAGGGGCGGCTAATTTTTTAATTGGAATGGGACCCGGAGATATTATTATGTCGCGTTATTCTTCGTCTGGTAAATTATTTAATAGAGTGGAAGATATAATTGCATTTAAGTATGATATTGGTTACGGTGCAAGAACAGGATTATTATTTACAGGTTTGCAGATAGGAATTTTAGGGGTTCTTTTCTTTTTTGTTTTTTTTATAAAAATATTTAATGATGTTAAAAAGAATTTTTTTTCTATTAGCTCTTCAAATATATTATTAATTATAATTAATTTAGGTTTAATAGGGATGTTCATTGTTTTTTTTGCGGATTTCTTGTTTTATTCGAGAATAATGTATGATAATATCTTAATTATGGTAATAATGTTTTTAGCAAAGAATTTAGTGATTAATAAGGTTTTAGTATGAAAGTTGTGTTATTAGCAGATTTACCATTAGACCTTGAAAAAATAAATGGGGGGGTTCAATCTGCAGTACTTAATTTATTATATGGGTTTAATTATATTGATGAACTCTGGGTCGATGTAATTGTATTTAATAGTAAAATAAAAACTCAAAAAAAAATTGTATTTTTAGATAACATTACAATTTATTTTATCCCAATTAAATACCCTATAATTATTATCGATTATTTTCTCAATCGCAAAGCTTTATTCACTTTAATTAGGAGATTAAACCCAGATATAATACATATTCAAGCGGCAGCCCCACATTTGTTTAGATTTGCATTTGTAAATAAAAAAAATATAGTTATAACACAGCATGGTATAATGCAAAAAGAAACGAGGTTTGTTAAAACTTTTACTGGAAGAATAAAGTATTTTGTAAAAATATTTGTTGAAAAGTTTTATTATCCTAGATTTAAAAATTTAATTTTTATTTCTAATTATAATCTTAATTTATTTAAATCAACACACAATATGAATAAATACAATTTTGATAAAATTTATAATGCTGTTAATATTCAATTTTTTGAGAATGAAAAAAAAACAAAAAAAATAGAGAAAGAATTAGTTTATGTTGGTGTAATAAATAAACGTAAAAATTTAGAGATTTTACTTAAAACTTATACAATACCAATAATATATAATAAATATAAGTTTTTGAATATAATTGGGGGTTTTTTAGATATTAAATATGAAAATAAAATTAAGTCATTTATAGAAAACAACAATTTATCTAATAAAGTTAGATTTTGGGGTTGGTTAACTCAAAAACAGTTATTACAATTTTATAAAAAGAAATATATATTTGTATTACCGTCACTTCAAGAGACATTACCTGTCAGTATTGCGGAGGCATTATCTAAAGGACAGATAGTTATCGCAAGAAGTGTAGGTGGTATTAATGAGATGATAATAAATGGGTTTAATGGATTTTTATTTAATAAAGATAATGAATTAGTTAAAATATTAGAAAATCTAGATTTATCTTCAAATCAGATTCTGAGAATAAGTGAAAATGCTGTTAAAACTGCAAAAATAAACTATAATCCACTTGATGTTGCTAAAAGAACGTATAAATTCTATCAGAATGTATTGAAAGATATTGAAATAGATAAAATATGAAAAAGAAAAAAATTAAATTTGGAATAATGATTGACTCAGAAAAAATAAAAAAATAGCAATATAAAACGGTGGAAGAATTGTTAAGAGTTAAAGGGGTCGAATTAAAAGTAATAATTATCAATTCATCAAAGAAAAAAAATAAAAATAATATTAATATTTTATTCTTTAAGTTAAGTTAGTAAAAGCATTGTTTGGTAATACACAATTACAGAAGAAAATAAACATTCAAAAAAAATATAGAAGTGCTAAAAGAATTTATTGTGAGACATTTAAAAGCAAGTATTCTAACTATTTTTACGAAAGTGATATAAAAAAAATCAAGAGTTTTGATCTTGATTTTATCCTTAGATTTGGCTTTGGAATAATTAGAGGTGAAATCTTAAGTATACCCCAATATGGGGTATGGTCATTTCACCACGGTGATGAAAAAAAATATAGGGGTGGACCTTATGGTTTTTGGGAAATTTATTATGGAGAACCAATTATAGGTTCTGTTTTACAAATATTAACGGAAAAACTGGATGGTGGATTTATTATAAAAAAAGGATATTTCAAGACTGTTAAACATTCCTTTGCAAAAAATATTAACCAAGTTTTAGAATTAACAGCTTTATGGCCAGCCCAGGTTTGTAAAGAAATATTAAACAATAGTTTTGTTTTTCCTGAAGTATCTAGAACAAAAGCGAAAATTTTTAAAACACCAACTATTATTCAAACTATAAAATTCATTTACATAATTTTTAGAGAAAAACTTAAGTATTTATATAACCTTTTTATTTTTGATGAATGGAATATTGGTATTATTAATAAAAGCATTCAAGATGTACTTAAAAGTGGCATTAAAGCATCCGAGATTAATTGGCTAGCAAAGGAAGATAACATATTGTATGCAGATCCTTTCTTTTTTGAGTATAAAAAAAAATTTTTTCTTGCCTTTGAAGAAATGAATTATTTTGATTATAAAGGGAAAATTCAAGTTATAAAATATCCTTTTTTAAATTTAGAAAACATAAAAAATTTTGAAATTATTGAAAACTATCATTTATCATATCCCAATTTTTTCTCTATTGGGCAAAAACTTTTTTGTTTACCAGAATCACATAAGAGTAATTCACTATTTTTATATGAATTTATTAATAATACTTGGACAAAATATGTGTTATTAGAAAATATTCGTGTTATTGATCCAGAAATAATTTTTTACAATAATCTTTATTGGTTATTTTTTAATATTAAGGGCCAATATCATGAGACAACATTACATATCTATTACTCTGAAAATATTTATTCTGATTGGCGCCCACATTTTTTAAATCCCGTACTATTTGATGTTAGAAACTCACGGAATGCGGGGAAAATTTTAATGGATAATGGTAAACTAATAAGATTTGGGCAAGATTATAGTCAGCTAAAAGAAGGTTCAATAACTATTAGTGAAATTACTACTCTAACTACAGATAAATATGAAGAAAAAATTATTGGCAAAATAATGCCGATCTCAGACTCAAATTATTCTTATAAGATACACACAATTAACAGTATAAATCATTATACTGTTATAGACGGCGCAAAGAAAAAGAAATATTTTTACCATCCTATTTTTTTAATAAGATTAATACTTAAAAGATTAGATGAAAAATAAAATTGCAGTTATTGGATTAAAGGGGCTCCCTTCATTTGGAGGTGCTGCAAGTGTTGGTGAAAATATAATTAATCAACTAAAAAATGAATTTGATTTTACAGTTTACTCAATTTCTTCTCATACTAATTTAAAAACTGGTTATTATAGTGGATACAAACAAATTGTATTTAAGAAAATTCCTTTTAAAAAGTTAAATTCTCTTTATTATTATATTCTTTCTGCTCTTCATACATTACTTGTAGGCAATTATGATTTAATCCACCTTCATCACTATGATGCCGCATTTATTGTGCCTTTATTAAGGCTTAAATATAAAGTTATTCTTACAACACACGGTTTTTCTATTAGTAAGAAATGGGATAAATTTAAAATATATTTTAAAATTCAAATAAAATTTTTTTTAAAATACGCCAATATATTAACATCTGTATCACAAGTAGATATTAAATTATTACAAAATAAATATAGGTTAAATTCTTTTTATATTCCAAATGGTATAATTGTCTCTAAAAATAAAAATTGCGAATTAAAAAAAGAAGACTATATACTTTTTGCGGCAGCAAGAATAATTGATGTTAAAGGTTGTGATATTCTAATAAAAGCAATAAATATTATGCAAGAACAAATTAGGCTAGTAATTATCGGCGATTTTACACAGGATACTGAGTATTATAATTACTTACAGAGCCTTATTAAAGATGGTAATAAAATAGAATTTGTTGGACTTATACGTGATAAAAATTATTTAAAAGAGTTGATATGTAAAAGCAAACTTTTTGTGTTTCCTTCACGTCATGAATCAATGTCTATGATGTTGTTAGAAGTTATTAGTTTGAAAATTCCCGTTATTTGTAGTAATATTTCGGCCAATAAAAACATTTTTAATTACAATGAAGTTATTTTTTTTGAAAATAATAACCCAAAAGATTTAGCACTTAAAATAAATTATTTTATAAAAAATGAGGCAAAGTTAAAATATATGATTGAAAATGCATATAATAAAGTTGTTTCAAAGTACAATATATCTGTTATTGCAAAACAATATGCCAGTATTTATTTAAGTCAAATCAATGATTGAAATGAACCCCAAAAAACTACCATATTACGGAAAACCGTCTTTAAAGAATTCAATTTCAACTTCAAGTAAGATTAGAAAAACAAATTGGCTAACATTTTTTCTGAAAAAGATATGGAACCATTTATTGCTATCTATCGCTTATTCTTGTCCCATAAATGGTTGTAGAATAAAGTTGCATAGAATGCGTGGGGTTAATATTGGAGAAGGTGTTTTTATAGGTTTACATGTTATTTTAGACAGAGCTTATCCTGAATATATTACACTTGAAGATGGGGTTATGTTAGCTGGTGGTAATCATCTTCTTTGCCACAGCCGTGCACCTGAATATTATAAAGGGAAATTATTGTCATATGTTGCTCCAATTGTATTAAAAAAACATGTTTGGGTAGGAATTGATGCAATTATTTTGCCTAATGTTACAATAGGAGAAGGTACTGTTATTACTGCCGGCTCAGTTGTTAGTGATAATATTCCGCCACATTCAATTGCACGTGGTAACCCTGCGGAAGTAATTAAAACATTTAATGAATAAAATAATGAATAAAATTAAATATTGTTTTTTTACAAACGATGTTGAAACTACATCAATTGTTAATAATAACTTAAGCAAAAAAACCGGCGAAAAAGTCCTGAAGGAAGGGATGCCATTATTGCTTGAACTATATGATAAATATAATGTTAAAGCTACCTTCTTTTTTAACGGTGATATCGTTCGACTTTTTCCAGAAGTCGTTAAAATGATATTACCATACGGTCATGAAGTTGCAAGCCATGGTTTAACACATGAGGTTGACAAAGCATTTGATGTTTTATCTTTAAAAGAACAAATTCAACATCTTGATAAATCAAAAAAAATGTTAGAAGATATTAGTGGTAAGGAAGTTATTTCCTTTAGGGCGCCTGCCCTTAGGGTGAATGAATACACTGTAGAAGCACTGGAAAAAACAGATTATAAAATTGATAGTTCAATGGCGCCTCAAAGATTTGATATGTTTCTTTCTTTCGGTTCAATTAAAAAACTTAAATGGCTATTTGCTCCAAGGTTACCTTATAAAACCTCAAAAAAAAGTCTTGCTCAAAAAGGAAATAGTTCAATTACAGAGATTCCGATTTCAGCACTATTTCTCCCTTACATTGGTACAACTTTGCGGATATTCCCAATGGCTACATCGTTATTGGGGAAATTATTAAATATTGAAAATAAATTAAACTCAAAACCTATCAATTTTCTTATTCATCCAAATGAATTTATTAATGAAAAAAAAGAAATAAATATTGTTCTAAGACGTTCTAAAAATTTTTTCAGTTATATTCTTGCAGATGTTTTAAGAAGCAAAATAAAAACAAAAAATCTTGGCAAAGAAGCCCTCTCAATTTTTGAAAAAGAAATAAACTACTTTAAGTATAAAAACTATAACCTAACTACATTAAATGAATTTTTGATTGACAAAGAAAGGAAAGTCTATGGTAAATGAAGCATTATTAAATATTATTAACTTAATGTTGGACAAGAAAAATAAGCCTATTTTAGAAAAATTAGATAATAAAATGAATCTGCGAAATGATATTGGATTTGATTCTCTCGATTTAGCAGAATTAACCGTTAGAATAGAGAGTGAATTTGGAGTTGATATATTTGAAGATAGTATAGTTTCGACAATTGGTGAAGTTCTAAAAAAAATAGAAAGTCAAAATGACAAATAAACGTTTTTTGATCGATGATAGTAAAAAAATAACTTACTTACAATTGTTTGAAGCACTTAATCAATTAGATAATGTTCCTTCTTATATTTATAATACACAGATTTTCGACATATTTAAGTATATTTTATTATCGTTGGTTTATGACATTCCTATCACGTTATTAGATTATGATTTTAGTAATGAGGAAATTAAAAACTTGGGAATTAATGAAAATGAATTAAAGCAAAAATTACGAGTAAATAAAAAAAAGATTGTTACACCGTCCAATTTCTTAAAATATGTAAATAAAAGTAATACTTCAAAATGGAGCGTAACATTATTTACATCGGGGACTACTGGCTTGCCCAAAAAGGTTACTCATACTTTTTCGTCAATAACTAGAATGGTTAAAATAAACAAAAATACAGCGGATAATGTGTGGGGCTTTGCATACAACCCGACTCACATTGCTGGGTTGCAAGTTTTTTTTCAAGCTGTTTTAAACATAAATACTATTGTAAATATATTTGGTAAATCACAACTTTATATTTTTGATGCTATAAAAAAATATTCTATTACAAATATTTCAGCAACACCAACTTTTTTTAGAATGTTGTTACCTCATAAAGGTAATTATAAATCAGTGAAGAAATTAACGAGCGGTGGTGAAAGATTTGATGTAAATTTATCCAAATCGTTATTAAAAATATTTCCGAATGCAAAATTTCTTAATGTATATGCTTCCACGGAGGCAGGTACTATTTTGGCCTCAAAAGGAGATCATTTTGAAGTGACTGAAAAAGAAAAGATTAAGATTATAAATAATGAATTATTGATACATAAAAGTCTGCTTGGTGATTCTGATTTAGTAAAGCTTAATGGTGATTGGTACTATACTGGCGATGAAGTTGAGATTATTTCTGAGAATCCATTAAGATTTAAATTTGTTAAGAGAAAAAACGAAATGATAAATGTTGGTGGCTATAAAGTCAATCCTTTAGAGGTTGAAGAATTATTAAACAAGCATAAGAATATAATTGTATCCAAGGTGTATGGAAAAAAAAATTCAGTTCTGGGTAACATTCTTATGGCTGATGTAAAAAGAAATGGCAATATATCGGAAAAAGACATTCAAATATATTTAAGAAAGTATTTACAAGAATTTAAAATTCCTCGAATAATTAATTTCGTTGATGAAATTCAATTAACTAGAACAGGGAAACTTAAAAGAAAATGAAAAATATATTAATTACTGGTATATCCAAAGGCTTAGGCCTTGAAACGGCAAAGCTATTATTACAAAAGGAATACCAAGTTTTTGGAATAAATAGAACTATCTCAGATGACTTAAAAAGCTTGAAAGATGAATATAAAAAACGTTTACATATTAAAATTTATGATTTATCTTTCGCGGAAAAATCCAAGAGCATTTTTTTAGGAGAATTTATTGATTTTAAGGTACCAATACATGGTTTTGTAAATAATGCTGCAATAGCTTATGATGATATTGTTACAAATATTAATTTTAATAATCTCGAAAATATGTTTAAGGTTAATGTTTTTACTCCAATGATTTTAACTAAGTATGTTATTAGAAATATGTTATTGCACAATATTAAAGGAAGTATAGTTCATATATCATCTATTAGTGTTCATACAGGTTATAAAGGTTTGGCAATGTATGCAGCATCGAAAGGAGCTTTAGAAGCATTCTCTAAAAATACAGCTAGAGAATGGGGTGAAAAAGGCATTAGGTCGAATACAATAGTTGCCGGATTTATGGAAACTGCAATGAGCGAGAAATTGAATAATGATCAAAAAAATAGAATTTATAATAGAACATCTTTGAAAAAACCAACAAGTATTTTGTCGGTTGCTAATACAATTGAATTTTTATTATCTGAAAAATCCAGCTCAATTACCGGCCAAAATATTTTTGTTGATTCTGGAACAATTTAATAATTGATTTCACCTCAAAATCATTTACATTACTCTTAAAAAGTCTCAAAAATTTAGATTTACCATTTATCCCATTCCATGTAGTTATTGAAAATCCTAATTTATCAAATACTATTATTCTCCGCCACGATGTTGACCGTCTACCTGAAAATTCATTAAGAACAGCACAAATAGAAAATTCACTCGGAATAAAAGGGAGTTATTATTTTAGAATTGTGCCCGAAAGTTACAATTTGAAAATAATGGAACAAATTGCAGAGCTTGGTCATGAGATAGGCTACCATTATGAAGACATCGACCTAGTGAACAAAAAGACGAAGAGAATGGGAGAATCAAGCGTTAATAGATAAAGCTTATGAGAGTTTTTGTAAAAATCTGGAAATGTTCAGAAAGTATTTTGATATCAAGACAATTTGTATGCACGGATCACCACGCTCAAAATACGACAATAAAATTATCTGGTCGAAATATAATTACAAAGATTTGGGTATTGTTGGCGAACCTTACTTTGACATTGATTTTAATGAATTTGCCTATTTCACGGATACTGGCAGAAGATGGAACGGTCACAAATTCAGTATAAG
>Ga0256841_1002378_pt1 | contig 15089 bp, 13 predicted proteins | sample 356308metaG_FD_185971 | JGI IMG/M metagenome (GOLD analysis project Ga0256841, IMG submission 185971) | Hydrothermal vent microbial communities from Mid Atlantic Ridge, Atlantic Ocean - 356-308 | ecosystem: Environmental > Aquatic > Marine > Hydrothermal vents | place: Atlantic Ocean: Mid...
GATTTGCGCCGCGCTGATCAACATATGATGGCAGGGATGGCCACTTATGATTCCGTTGCAGAAACCATGGATTTACAAGGTCATGTTTTATATAGTGAAAATGGGCTTGCGTTATTTAGTGATACCGCATTTTTAAAACTTGCTGATGATAAAGCAAGACTGAGAAATGTTCTGTTTATATCCCCTGAGGCTCCATTACGAGGACGAGCCAAGGTCGCCTACCGGGATTCAGCAACGTTTTCTTATTATAAGCAAGCAAATTTTACCAGTTGTCCGCCTGGTAATCAGGACTGGATTATGCATGCGTCACGGTTAAAATTGAATAAAAAAACTGGAAAAGGTTCTGCGAAACATGCCTGGCTGGAATTTAAAGGCATTCCTTTTTTATATTCCCCATACTTATCTTTTCCGCTTGATAATCGTAGGCTTACAGGGTTCTTAACGCCAAGCTGGGATAATACTGACAGAAGCGGTTTTGGTGTTCACATTCCTTTTTACTGGAATATTGCTCCCAACTATGATGCTTTGTTCTGGGCAAGGTATTTCAGCAAGCGTGGTTTTGCTTTTGGTTCACTATTCAGATATTTGACAGAAACTTCAGAAGGTTCATTTGAATTTGAGCTTTTACCTAGTGATGATCTGGCAGGGGAAAGTAGAGGTGGTTTGTTTGATAATAACGGTAATCAGGTTACGCTTGCCGATGGTACGCTGGATCAATTTGCAACTACTAAATCTTTTCGTGGTGCTGCTCGTTTTAAAAATACGACCCAATTCACCAATACCTTAAGCTCAAATATGGATCTGAATTATGTGTCTGATCCTTATTATTTTGATGATTTGGGGAACAGCTTACGTATTTCAACGGCATCCTATTTGCATAGTTTCGCTAATTTTTCCTATAACGATCAGTTTGGAAATAAGGATGAAGAACAAACGGAAGTTTCTTTTTTTACCCAAGTAGAAAACTATCAGAATATTGATATCAGACAAACAGGATCGCCATATCAACGATTACCGCAAGTTACACTGGATATTGACAGGGATTTTGATTTTATGCCGCTTTCTTTAGAGTTGGAGACTGAATATGTTTATTTCCATAAAAAAAATATTGATGATTTTTTTGGTATTGAACTGGATGATTTTCGTTCACCATCGATTATTAAAGCAGAGCAGGAGCGTATAAACAGGGGGGAAAATGTAGATCCTTTGGTAGGTCAGAGATTTAATATCAAACCTTCAATTAGTTTTCCTTATGAGACAGCCAGTTTTTTCATTACCCCTAAAATTTCCGTGCAGCATACCCAATACTGGCTGACAAACCGGCAAGCAGATAAGCCAGACAGAATTTCCAGGACATTACCGATTGCTTCACTAGATACAGGATTGTTTTTTGAGCGGGAGTTTGGTGATCAGGATTCTGGTTATATTCACACAATCGAACCACGTTTATTTTATGTTTATATTCCATTTAAGGACCAGAATGATATTCCATTATTTGATACCGGGGAATTTGATTTTACAGGCAGCCAGCTTTTTAGAGAAAACCGATTCAGCGGTAGTGACAGAATACAAGATACCAATCAGTTAACATACGCTTTGACGTCCCGATTATTGGAATCAGATAGTGGACGGGAATTATTGAATTTTACCGTAGGTCAGATTGTCTATTTCCAAGACAGGAAAGTGACCTTGACTGAAAATGACGATCCTGAAACCAATACCTTGTCGAATCTTGTCGTTGGTTTAAGTGGCAGAATAACGGATCATCTAACATTTTCTTCCGGTGCACAGTGGAATCCTGATACCGGTGATTTTGATCGTTATCAGGCTGCGCTTCGCTATCGCGGACCTGACAGGCAGCTTTTGAATATTGGTTATCGCTTCAGACGAAGTGAGTTCTTGATAGACAAGAATACTGGTTTTGTAAGCCGTGATTCGATTACAAATAAAGAGTTGTTCAGGAAAAAAGGCATTGACCAATTTGATGTTTCGTTTTTATGGCCAGTGTACGAGGGATGGAGTGTTATTGGTCGGTGGCAGTATTCTTTTCTGGACAAAGTGACGTTGGACAGCTTTCTGGGAATAGAGCTTGATAATTGCTGTTGGCGTTTTCGAATTCTTGGCAGATATTTTGTCAGTAATCTTGATAGCAATACGGTGAGTGACAATATTGAGCCCGAAACAGCTATTTTCTTTCAGTTTGAACTTAAAGGGCTTAGTAGTTTTGGCGAGGATCTGGATATTTTCCTGGAAAGACAGATAAATGGTTATCGAAGATACCTTGATGAGTAATGATGGTGAAAATTAGAATTAAGTGGTGGTTGGCTGTTATTTTAGCTGGAAAGCTAATGTTAACTGGTTCTATGGTATATGCAGAATATCTGGATCGTATTGTGGCCGTTGTTGAAGATGATGTGATCCTGGATAGTGAGCTTTATAGAGAAGTTGCGGCTATAACTGAGAAGTTGAGAGCATCAAAAACCATGATGCCTCCTGCATATGTGGTAAGAAGGCAGGTTCTGGAACGATTAATTATAGATAAACTACAGCGACTGGTAGCAGAAAAGTCCGGTATTAGAGTCACTGATGAAATGTTGAGAAGCTCAGTAACGGACATTGCCAGGCAAAACGGTATGAATTTGCAACAGTTTAGAGGCGAGTTGGAAAAACAAGGGATGTCTTATGATAGCTTTGTTGAGAGTGTAAAGAATGAGATTATTATAAACCAGCTCAGAGGAAGGGAGATAGGTAGTCGTATCAAGGTCACTGACAGAGAGATTGATCATTATTTGGAAACCCAGGGGCAGGCAGGTGCAGATAAAATTAAGTATCGATTGGGGCATATTCTGATTGCGGTTCCCGAAGGTGCTTCTGCAACTAAAATACAGAAGGCGAGAGCTAAAGCTGAAGAGATAATTAAAGATCTTAAGGCTGGGGCGGATTTCAAACGAAAAGCGATTTCAGTTTCAGCAGGAGGGCAGGCCCTTAAAGGCGGTGATTTGGGATGGCGGACTTTAGGTCAACTTCCGACCTTGTTCGTTGATCATGTCCGGGAATTACGCGTTGGAGATGTTTCTGAACCTATTAGAAGTCCAAGTGGCTTCCATATTATTAAATTGTTGGAAGCAAAAGGTCTAAGTGATGATGTTCATATCATTACCCAAACCAAGGCCCGTCATATATTGATAAAGACTGATGAATTGACCAATGATGCAGAGGCAAAAAGACGATTGCTTGATATCAAGGAAAGAATTGCCAATGGTGAAAGTTTTGAGACTTTGGCCAAATCCAATTCTGACGATACCGTGACTGCATTGAAAGGTGGTGATTTGGGATGGGTTGAGCCAGGTGCATTAGTACCTCCCTTTGAAAAAGCAATGAAAGCTTTGGCTATCAATGAGATTAGCGATCCGGTACAAACCCAGTTTGGCTGGCATATTATTCAGGTTCTTGATCGTAAGGAAAAGGATAATAGTGAAGAATTTAAAAGAAACCAGGTCAGGGAAGAAATCAGAAAACGGAAAATTGAAGAGGAAACGGAGCTTTGGTTAAGACGATTACGTGATGAAGCTTATGTTGAAATTCATATGGATGCACTGTAGCCGGTAGACAAGAATAACAACATGAAAAAAGATATTCAGTTCCAGAAACAATTGGAGGATAGAATAAGGACGGTCGTCAAAGACAAAGATTTAACTGAGTATATTGTTTTACAGAAGAGCATATTGTCGAAATTGGATATTGATCCAATCGTTGCAGCAGCAGCATTGAACTTTTTGTTGCAGGAACAGTTTTGCAAGGCTGAAGAAGAAAAAAAATTTAAAACGGAGCGGAACCAGGCTTGTGCTTTACAAAATATACGAATGTTTTGGTATCGAATCGAGGTTGGAAAAGAGCATAGAATTTCGGTCGAAATATTAAAACAAGTTTTGGTTGAAGAGTCAGGTGTTGAGCGGCGACAAATCGGGCGTATCGATATTCGAGATCAATATACGTTGGTTCAATTGCCAAATGGAATGCCGACTGAACTTTTACAGCATTTGAAAGCAGTTACCATCAATCAGAAACAATTAGGTATTCAACGTTTAAAAAAAAGATCTGGGAAAAAACACAGAAAGAAAAAATCATCAGTCAGCCACAAAAGGGTTGCTGTGCATCTCCTCGCCAAAAGTTGACATGGGGCCGTGGCCAGGTATAAAAGCAACCTTTTCACCTAAAGGCCATAGTTTATCCTTGATGGAATGAATTAATGTATGAAAATCGCCTTTAGGAAAGTCAGTCCGGCCAATGGATCCATTGAATAGTACATCGCCAACCCAGGCTAATTTTTCTTGTGGATTAAAGAAAACGATATGGCCTGGCGTATGCCCGGGGCAGTGGATGACATCAAGCTTGATGTCGCCAAATTCAACTTTATCGCCATCTTTTAACCAACAGTCAGGAGTGAATGCTTCTACTGTAGGAAAGCCAAAAGAAGCGCATTGAGAAGGAAGCGCCTCTAACCAGAATTGATCCTCATGATGAGGTCCTTCGACAGCAACTGAAAACATTGAAGTCAGTTCAGGAGTAGCGCCAACATGGTCGAGATGGCCGTGGGTAAGAAATATTTTTTCCAGTTCGGCCTGTTGTTTATCGAGTGCTGTCAGAATTAAATCTACGTCACCACCAGGATCCACCAGGGCGGCTTTGTTGGTTTTTTCACAAATTAGCAAAGAACAGTTTTGTTGGTAAGGTGTTACTGGGATAATGATATATTTCATATTCGTATATATAACAGACTGGACTTAATTTTACCATTCAATCATTTAGCTTTTAACAGTAATTTATGCAAGCCATTCAATATATTGATACACCAGAGAAACTAGGGCAATTGTGCAGCAAAATCCAACAAGAAAAATGGCTGGCTCTTGATACAGAATTCCTCCGAGAGAAGACCTATTATCCAAAGTTTTGCCTTTTGCAGATAGCTACTTTGGAATGGGTGGCTTGTGTCGATCCTTTAGTTTTACCTTCTCTGGATATGCTTTTCGAGGTTCTTAGCAGTCGTGATATTGTTAAGGTTTTACACTCTTGTCAGCAGGATTTTGAGATTTTTTATCATTTGACCGGATCAATTCTAGAGCCTGTATTTGATACTCAACTGGCTGCTCCTGTTCTAGGAGTTCAGGATAATCCGGGATACGCGATGTTGGTATCCACTTATTTGAATATTAATCTTGACAAGGCCCATACCAGAACTGATTGGAGTATTCGCCCTTTAAGCGAAGACCAGCTTAAATATGCGGCGGACGATGTGATCTATTTGGCACAAATTTATCAAATCATGATCAAAAAATTAGCTGAGATGGGAAGATCTGATTGGCTAAAAGAAGATTTCAACAAACTATTACAACCTGATTTATATGATATTCCGGTGGAAAACGCATGGTTAAAAATTCGCGGAAAAAATAAACTGACAGGAAAGCAGCTATCTGTTCTTCAATATTTGGCTGTGTGGCGGGAAAAAACAGCAAAAAAGGAAAATAAACCGAGAGGCTGGTTGCTTAAAGATGATTTGTTACTGGATATCGCACGATTACAGCCAATAACAATGTCTGAGTTTTTTAAAGTCAGAAATATGAATATGCGTACTGCCAAACTACATGGCAGACGATTATGTGAGCTTGTTAAGCAAGCACAAAATCAAGCGCCGATAAAATTACATGAAAATGGAAAGCCAGCTAAAAAAACTCCAGGACAAGAGGCTATTATTGATGTTTTAGGCGCGATTGTTCGTGTTAGGGCGGATCAAAATTCATTAAATCCTTCAATTCTTGCAACTCGTAAAGATATCGAAAAACTATTGATTGAAGATCAAAGTTGTTCGTTGTTAAAAGGTTGGCGTTATGAAATGGCGGGGAAGGAGTTACTTCAGATGCTACAAGGTAATTCCTGCCTTACAATCACAAAAGGCAGAATTGCCGTAGAACATAAATAAATTATTCCATCCAGGAAGCTTGGCTGGTACATAGGGCTACGCCCCTAAACCCGGCAGCCTCCTAGTTTTTAATGGGAACAGTTTCTTCAGGTAATTGAGTGCCCAGGAATTGATTCAACATACCTTTACTGGTCAAAATACGATACATGGCAAACTGCTGATCATACAGAGCATTAACATAAGCGCTTTTTGCCAAATACATTTCATTTGCGGAATCAAGTAAATCCAGTAAAGTACGTTGACCGATGTTAAATTGCTGTTGATAGGCCTGGTGGGTTTTAATGCTGGCATCGCTATGGCGTTTGAAAAATACCATCTGGTTTTTAACTGTCTGATAAGCAGTCCAGGATAATCTCATGCTTTCAACGACCTGACGATAAGTATTATCCCGAATATTTTTTGCCTCGGTAATGCGGTGAGCAGTTTCGTTTCGTTTTGCAATATCCTTGCCACCATTAAAAACATTCCAATTCATTCTGACCATAGCAGTGAGATCTTCATTTTTGTCAGGCACGCCATCGAGATTATTATTCCAGGAGTAACCAGCTTCAAAATCAACTCTTGGATAATAACTTGAAGCTGCAGTTTTGTGTTGGGCGAAAGCCGATTCAATGTCTGAGTTAGCAGATTTCAAAATGGGGTGATTGGCAATCGCCTCTTCAATTGCAGCATCAATACTTTCCGGTATGCTGTCAATAGGATCTGGAGCAGGCTCCAGATTTTTAGGTAAAACTCCGATAACCCGTTGAAAAGCGGTTTCAGTATCAAATAAATTTCCTTCTTCAGATTTTACGTTGCTTTCTGCCAACGCTAATCGTCCCAGAGACTGTTGGGCATCAGCTTTTTTCCCAACGCCTCGTTCTGCCCGGAGCATAATTTGATCGTTAGTGCGTTGGTGGATTTCTAGATTCTCTTTGGCGAGTTGTAGCAAATCCTTGCGACGCAGTACATTTAGATAAGCTTCAACAGCATCAAGGGCAGTAATTTCAGCTTGCCCAAAAACACTGTAGGCGCGAGCATCAGTCCTGGCTTTATGTCGTTTAACTTCACTAGGAGTAGCAAAGCCATCAAACAACATTTGTCTTAAACTGGCAGATAACTCAGTGCGATCATAATCAACGTTTCTTTTTTTTCCATCAGGATTGCCGCGTCGGGTCACCGGGTTATTGCTTCTTTCAAAACCATACCCGGCATGTAAATCAATGGAAGGGAAGTAACTTGATTTTGCTTGGCTGATTTCCTGCTCCACGGCCAATCGTTCTGATCTGGCGCGTTGAATTTCAGGATTTTCATCGATGGTTAGCTGTACGGCTTCCTGTAGATTTTGTGCATAAATACAGGTAGACAGGGTTATACCGGCGGCGAAACAGCTTATTGCATATAAACGTGATACACGCATGATAATTTCTATTTTTTTGATTAGAGTGATTAGAAACCAACAGGTAAATGGAAAAAAATTACCTTGTCAACGTTATTATATTGGAAATCAACAGAATATCACAAGTTTATGAAGTGTCAGATTTGTTTAGGCGCTGTTGTGATTAGAATTTATTTCAGAAATGGAAATCGCCAAATGAAGCCGGTCAGGGATATGGAGCTTTTTGTAGATTGAAGTTAAGTGAGCCTTTACTGTCCGTTCAGAAATTTCTAACGATGAAGCTATAACTTTATTAGTTTTTCCATCTCCAATCATTTTTGCGACATCAAGTTCCCGATTGGATAGCTCTTTCAATAATTGTTCATATTTCTTGTTGTCGCCATTATTGATATTGTTTTTTGGTATTTTGGCAAAAGTTCCGATAACTTTCGGAAGTAGGTGGCGTTGTAGCCATATTTCACCAGCCAGAACACTCTTAACGGCTTTGAGAAACAGCGGGTCTGGATAGTTATTTTCGCAGTAACCGGAAGCTCCAAAGGCAATAGCCTGAATTTGGGCATTTTCGGGATATTGATCACCCATGATCAAGACTTTAGCAGGAAATTTTTCTAAATAGCTAAACTCAATGATGTTTTCAATAAAAAACGATGTGTCGAGAATAATGAGAGATTCTGGTTTAATATCGGCAGGTATATCAAATACGTCGGTTGTGTATTGCACGGTATAGGAATCAGTCAGCGCATTTTTCCATTTTTTTAGAAGGCGCGGGTTTTTTGTAAAAATAAAAATATTGCTCATATTTAGTGGAAAAAAATCAGCTATCTTTCTGTCAAGGCATTCGCTTTAGCTTTGAGTATTGGTTTTAATATATAGTCCAGTACTGATTTTTTTCCAGTTAAGATGTCAATATCTGCGGTCATCCCCGCAATTATTTCCAGTTTATCCCCGTTTTTTTGCAAATAGTTTTTTTCTGTACGAAGGCGAATCAAAAAATAGCTTTGCCCGTCATTTTCATCAATAATGCTGTCGGCACTGATATGTTCCAAGATTGCAGGTAATCCGCCATAAATTGAGAAATCATAAGCAGTTAGTTTTACCATTGCCTTTTGGCCTGGGTGAAGAAACGCAATATCAGCCGGGCGAATTTTCGCTTCAACTAGTAGTTGATCTTCAACCGGTACAATTTCCAGTAAATCCATGCCCGGTTGGATGACGCCGCCAATCGTGTTGATTTTGAGTTGTTTGACAATTCCTTTAACCGGTGAAGTGACCAATGTTCGATTTACCTGGTCTTTTAAAGCCAGGTTGGTTTCCGAGGCTTTTTTGAGTTCAGCCTTTTTGTTATTCAGTTGTTCGAGTGCTTTAGATTGAAAATGAGCTTGTTTTTCTTTAATTTTTTGTTTTGCCTCTTTGATGGCTGATTGAATTCTTGGCATTGCCAGTTTGGTTGAGGTTAATTCCCCATAAAGGTCATTGGCGTTTCTCCGTAAGCGTAAAATTTCAACTTCAGACATCGCTCCTTGCGCAACCAAAGGTTCAGACATTTTTAATTCCTTATTGAGCAGGCTGTAGCTTCTTGATATCCGGTTTTTTTTTGACTTGAGTTCTAATAGTTCCTGTTGTTTTTGTGCTAATTGGTGTTGGAGCGCTCCAATATTGGCGTTAAGTTCAGAATTTTCAGATTGATAGAGTGATTTGGTGTTTTCAGCAAGTTCAGGGAACTTATTTGCAACTTCTTCTGGTATTTTCAATGGTCCTTGGTAGGCTTCTGCAGTTAGTCGGGCAATATTGGCCAGTAGTTCGTAGTAGTTAATTTGGCTTTCATTAAAAGATGAAGAAAAGCGAATATCATCAAGCCGGAGCAATGGCTGGGCTTTTTTGACCAAGTCACCTTCGTTAACCATAATTTCAGCAAGAATCCCTCCTTCCAGATTTTGGATGACCTGGATCTGGCTGGACGGGATGATTTTGCCACTGCCACGAGTGACTTCGTCAAGTTTTGCGTAATTTGCCCAAATCAAAGCAACAACGACAAAAATAAAGCTAATCCACAAAATAATATGGGCTTTCAGGGGAGTGACGTAAAAATTACTGTCATGGATGTTGGAAATAAAAGCCTGGTCTTGTTCCTGAGTCTTTTTTTTAGCTTTTAATTCGATGATCTTGTTGAGCATGGTTGTGATTTTATTTAAGTTGATGCCGTTATTTTTCCGTGTTTTAGTGCATCCAGGACTTGCTGTTTAGCGCCGTCGGCAACTATTTTGCCATTTTCAAGAACGATGATCCTGTCGACAAGCGTTAGTAGAGATGCGCGATGCGTGATTAAAAGGAGTGTTTGATTTTTCTGTAAACGTCTTGAGAAGCGTTGTTTAAAAGTTTCCTCGCTGCGACTGTCCATGGCATTAGTTGGTTCATCCAAAATATACACAGGAGGATTATGTAATAATGCTCTGGCAATAGCGATACTTTGTTTTTGACCGCCTGATAACGCTGCGCCTCTTTCGCCTACTTGTAGATCCAGCCCAAGCGGATTCTGAGCAGTGAAATCTTTTACTCCGGAGATTTCTATTGCTGAGGCAATTTTATGTTCATCAGTGTGTTTGGCGCCAAACACAATATTGTCGTAAATAGTGCCTCGCATCAGTGAAATTTCTTGGGGTACGTAACCGACTTGTCGTCTCAACGTGGCCGGATAGAATTGCTTGATTTCGGTGCCATCGATGAGGATTGATCCTTCTTGTGGTTCGTATAACGCCAGAATCAATTTTTCTATGGTGCTTTTTCCAGAACCAATTCGTCCCAGGATCGCTATTTTTTCACCGGCTTTGATTTTAAAAGAAACTCGATCAAGTGCCTGCTGCGGTTGGTCAGGGTAGCTGAAGGAAACATTTTTAAATTCTATGTTTCCTGTTTTTGCCGGGCGTGTGACGGGTTTTTTGTCGGTTCGTTCGCCGGGTAGATTCATGAGTTGGTTCAATGAATTCAATGAAGCTTTGGCCTGATGATATCGAGTCAATAACGAAGCAACCTGGGACATGGGAGCCATGCACCTGCCCGTCAAAATGGTGCAGGCAATAAGTCCGCCAGTGGTTAGTTCGCCATCAGCAATTTTATATACGCCAAAAATCACCACACTGATCGAAGCTGTTTGTTGGAAGAAAATCGAAGCATGAATGGCGATTGAAGCCAAAAATCGTGATTTCATGCCAAGTTTGGCAATTTCCCCAATATTTTCTTCCCATTGTTTTTGTAATTGTCCTTCTGCATTGACGGTTTTTATTGGTTCCAGATTGCCAAGAGCTTCAATCAGAGTGGCGCTTTTGCTTGCAGACAAATTGAAGAGTTTTTGAATGGTGTTCTTCAAGGGTTTTTGAATGACGAGTCCAGTCATCAAAGCTAAAGGAATTGCTGCAATCGGAATAGTAATCAGGCTACCCCCAATCAACCAGATAATAGACAGGAATAATATGATAAAAGGCAGATCAATCAATGTGGCAAGTGTGGCAGAGGTTAAAAAGTCCCGAAATGATTCAAATTCATGAAGGTTGTTGGCGAACGCCCCAGTTGAAGCAGGTTTGGCGTCCATACGAATGCCAAGTATTTTTTCAAATATTGTTGATGATAAAATGATATCGGCTCGTTTTCCTGCGGCATCTATGAAAAAACCGCGGAGTATTTTTATTAACAAATCAAATGAAAAAACAATAAAAACACCAGCTGCTAACACCCAAAGTGTTTCAATGGCACGATTTGGGACAACCCGATCATAAACGTTCATTATGAACAAGGGCGATGCCAGTGCAAAAAGATTAATCAAAATTGAGGCAATAAAAACTTCACTGTATACAGGCCAGGATTGGAAAATAACATCCCAGAACCAGTGCTTCGGAGTGGAAGTTTGTGCTGCTTCCAAAGACTCATCAAATTGATACCGTGGTTGTACAAAAAAAGCATAGCCTGAATAGTTTTTTTGCAAATCTTCAGCATTGATGATTTTTTCTCCCGTTTGACTTTCAGGTATGACGATATGTAACTGGTCTTTTTGTTTTTTAATTAGAATGCAAGTCTGTTGGTTTTTGAGAATCAGGATAGTAGGAAGTACCAGATTAGAGATTTGTTTGAGCGGTCTTTTTATAAGTGATGCTGATAATCCTGCTCGCTCGGCCGCTTTAACGAATAATGTTGGAGTGAGTTTGTGGTCTTCTAATGGTAATCCGGCAATCAAAAAATCAGCTGATTGGGGGCGCTTATAGAGTTTGCAAATTGCAAGCAATGCAAGAAGTAGTGGATCATCTTGTATTAACGTAGAATCAGGTTGTTGGGCGTTGTAAATATTTGCTTTGCTTGTTTCCATTGATTGAAAAACAATTATGTATATGATCCAAAAAGCTTAACATAGAATTTTTTTGAAGGAATCTTAATCTGTATGCTTGTAGCGTATAATAGATTCCAGTTTTAACTATTTTAATCAGGTTTAAAAAAATAATGGCAGTCATCAATACATATGAAGGAAATTTTTTAGTGCAAGGAAGTGCTTTTGCTATCGTCGCATCTCGCTTCAATAGCTTTATTGTTGAGCAATTGGAAAATGGAGCCATTGATGCATTGGTTAGGCATGGCGCTAATGAAAAGGATATTGATATTGTCAGAGCTCCTGGCGCTTTTGAACTGCCGATGGTTGTTCAACGAATTGCAGCTTCAAAAAAATATGATGCAATTATTGCTTTGGGAGCGGTAATACGAGGTGGCACACCGCATTTTGAATATGTTGCTGGAGAATGTGTTAAAGGTATTGCAAACATTTCTTTAAAATATGATGTTCCGGTTAGTTTCGGGGTGCTGACTGTCGATACCATTGAGCAGGCCATAGAAAGAGCTGGCACCAAAGCAGGAAATAAAGGTGCAGAGGCGGCATTATCAGCAATAGAAATGGTGAGTTTATTTAACAATCTGGAAGCTGAATGAGTCAGGCAAAAACCAAGGCAAGAAAGTGTGCGGTGCAGGCTTTATATCAATGGCAGGTAACGGGGCAAAATCTTGGTGCGATAGAGCAGCAGTTTATCGAAGAGGAAAGATTGAAACATGCACAGAAAAATTATTTCTTTGAGCTGATTCATGGAGTCCCCGAGCAGCTTCATGAGATTGATGCTGCATTGTCCGAATTTATTGATCGGCCATTGGAAAAAATCAACCTGGTCGAGCGAGCTGTCTTAAGAATTGGTGCCTACGAACTACTCAAACGTCCAGAAATACCTTATCGGGTGATTCTCAATGAAGGCATAGAGCTTGCGAAATGTTTCGGGGCTGAAGGCAGCCACAAATATATTAACGGAATTCTGGATAAAATTGCCGAGAAAAATCGCGCTGTCGAGATTGACATGAAAACAAAACAGAAGAATGGGTAAGGGCGATTGTCACTTTCGGAATTCACTTTAATTGATCGTTTTTTTGCGCATCAGAACAATCAAAATCCACAGGTGAAATTAGGGGTGGGCGATGACTGCGCACTGATTGAAGTGTCCGAAGGTTACGAGCTGGCAGTAACTATGGATACAATGGTGGCTGGTGTGCATTTTTTTTCTGATATTGCTCCAGAAGATTTAGCGTATAAGTTATTAGCTGTTAATTTAAGCGACTTGGCGAGTATGGGTGCTCAGCCGTTTGCGGTGTCTTTGGCATTGACTGCACCAAAAATTGAAGGTGACTGGCTGGAACAATTTGCAAGCGCTTTTATTCTTTTTTCAAGAGATTTTGGTGTTGATTTAATTGGTGGAGACACCACTAGAGGGCCGTTAACTTTAAGCTTGCAGGCGATGGGCCAGGTGCCGGTTGGTTGCGCATTAAAAAGATCGACTGCAAAAGTGGGTGATTTTATTTATGTGACCCATAAGCTTGGTGATGCCGGTCTTGGTCTAAAAATCTTGAAAGGGGAGTATAATCCAGGGTCGGATGCTGAGTTTTTGCTGAGTCGCTTAATTCGTCCTGTACCCCGAATAAATGAAGGAATAAAACTTAGGCATTATGCTAGTTCATGTATTGATATTTCTGATGGCTTGTTAGCTGATCTCAGGCATATTTTGCAGGCAAGCGGGGTGGGTGCCAGTATAGATTGGGAGAAAATTCCTTTGTCCGACGCAGTAAAAAAATACATTGCCCAAACGGGAGATTGGCAAATGCCGCTTAGTGCGGGTGATGACTACGAATTGTGTTTCACTGCTAGTTCTCAAAAGCAATCGAGTCTTGATTATCATTGTATCGGAAAAATTGAATCGAATTTGGGATTGAGAGTTAATAAGTCTGGAATAACCCAGGAAATTAGGCATTATGGATTTGAGCATTTTTCTTAATACATCAGCAGGTAAAACCCAAATGACGCCCAGGCAGATTTTGTCAGATCCAATAATGTTATTAGCCTTTGGTTTTGGCTCAGGATTGTCAAAGTATGCGCCTGGGACTATGGGAACTTTAGCTGCTGTTCCATTATATCTATTATCAATTAAAACCGGATCCGCTGTTTTTTTGGGGATAACATTATTTATCTGTGTCTTAGGTGTCTGGATTTGTTCTGTTGCTGCTAAACGTTTGGGCGTTCATGATTTTTCGGGTATAGTCTGGGATGAAGTGGCCGGCTATTTTGTGACAATGAGTTTCGTGTCTTTTTCCTGGCCAGCAGTTTGTCTTGGATTTGTTCTGTTTCGTTTTTTTGATATTGTTAAGCCTTGGCCCATTAGGTGGCTCGACCGATATATATCTGGAGGAATGGGGATTATGCTTGACGATATAGTTGCTGGAGTTGTAGCGGGTGGTATTTTATTTGGAATGAAACACTGGGCGATGCTTTAAAAAATGATTGATTAATTTTAAAAAACCCTTATACTAGGATGGATCAATCGCGGGGTGGAGCAGCTTGGTAGCTCGTCGGGCTCATAACCCGAAGGTCGTAGGTTCAAATCCTGCCCCCGCAACCAAATAATAATAACCCCAGTATGGGGTTTTTGTGTTTTTAGGCCGTTAAAAATATTGGCGTGATTATATGGTTATGTTTTCGCTAATTAAGAAACGATGGCCAGAAAAATAATAGTATTGGTTGTACTTGATAAAAGTATTTTTCTGGAAGGGCCTATGGCTCTTTTTTTTTGCGTGCTCACTGGTGACGAATCATGAAACAAGCTCCTGATCATTTGGTGAAATTAATAGAACCAATTGTTGAAGGTTTAGGGTATGAGTGTGTTGGTATTGAATACAACCCCCACCCTAAAAATGGATTGCTAAGAGTATATATTGATCAGGAACAGGGGGTTAGTGTCGATGATTGCTCAAAAGTTAGCCATCAAATCAGTGGGATACTTGATGTAGAGGATCCAATTCAAGGTAATTATAATCTTGAAGTTTCATCGCCTGGTTTAGACAGGCCGCTGTTTAAACTGGATCAATTTAAGCAATTTATTGGCAGCTTAGTTAAAGTTAATTTATATAAGCCAGTGGATAATCGCAGAAAAATGATGGGCAAGATTTTGAATGTTGAAAGTGAAAACATTCATCTGGATGTTGATGGTCAGATATTTGAAATTCCATTTCAGTCAATAAGCAAGGCGAATCTGGGATCCGAGTACGATATTGAAGATGGAGGGCGCGATGCCAAAAAAAGGTAAAGATATTTTGTTGATGGTTGATGTTTTTTCCAATGAAAAAGATATTGAAAAAGAAATTGTTTTTCAGGCAGTTGAATCTGCA
>Ga0256841_1002379_pt1 | contig 15089 bp, 10 predicted proteins | sample 356308metaG_FD_185971 | JGI IMG/M metagenome (GOLD analysis project Ga0256841, IMG submission 185971) | Hydrothermal vent microbial communities from Mid Atlantic Ridge, Atlantic Ocean - 356-308 | ecosystem: Environmental > Aquatic > Marine > Hydrothermal vents | place: Atlantic Ocean: Mid...
CGCAACCGCGACGGCGTAGTCAAGGTGGCCAACCACGGCATCGGCGTGCGGCTCGATCCCGATGCCCCGCGCGTCGTCACGGAGGCGCACCGGGCGGAACTCCGGGCGTTCCTCGCCGAGACGTTCCCCGCGCTCCTCGACGCCGAAGTCGTCTATACCCGCCTCTGCCTCTATGCCGACACGCAGGACGAGGACTTCTGGATCGCCCGGGACCCCGAGCGCGCGGGGCTGACCGTGGCGGGCGGCGGAAGCGGGCACGGCTTCAAGTTCGCCCCCGTCCTCGGCGCGCTCATCGCCGACGCCGTGGAAGGTGCGCCGAATCCCACGCTCGAAAAATTCCGGTGGCGTCCCGAACTGCGCCTCGATCGCGGGCGGGAGGCGGCGCGGCGTCATGCCGAAGGCTAACGCCGGCGCGGGAGGAAGGACGCAAAGGGAACGAATTCGTGAAGAAAATGCGTTCCTATGGCCATACGGTTTCCCGGGCGCGCGTACGTTCCGCTCCGCCGGGGCTTTCGCGCGAGAGCCTTCCCGGCCCATGTCGAAGAAGCCTCTCACTTGCTCATGCCGGAAGGAGTGTCTATATTTTGGCATAAACCAGGAAACGCGAAGGGGATAACGGCCTCAAGAAATCCTGATCTTGGTTGGAAGTGGTCATTATGCCGTTATCCGAAGCCTTGCCCCTGATGCATCCCTTGAGTTTCGGGTTGCAGGCGGCGCGTGCAGGAGGAGAGGGCTGCGGGGAAAGCCTGCGACGGCCGCATGGTTCTTAATTTCTATCTGTATGTTGGATCAATAGCTCCAATGATATACATGATCTATAAATGGAAAGCCGGTCGAGTGTTTTTCTGGTGTGGTCTGTCCCTGGGGCTGCTTTGTCTCTCGACGCCTGCGCGGGCCCAGTCGCTCTTCACCGAAATAGCCGTCGAGGCGGGCGTGTACTTCGTGCACGACGGCCTGCTGGTGGATGACTGGGATACCATCGGGGCGGGCGCGGCCTGGCTCGACTTCGACCGCGACGGCGACCTGGATCTCTACGTCACCCGGCGGCAGTCGGCCAACCTCCTCTTCCAAAACGACGGGACCGGGCACTTTACCGATGTGGCGGCGCTCTACGGCGTCGAGGACGCGATGCATGACGGCTCGGGCGTCGCCGTCGCAGACTTCAACAACGACGACTGGCCCGACCTCTACCTCGCCAACGCCGACGAAGACGTGCTCTTCAGAAACGACGGGGGAACCGGCTTCACCGACATCACCGCCACGGCCTTTGCCGGAGCCGTCTATTCGGCGCGCGGCATGTCGGCTTCATGGGGAGATTACGACGGCGACGGCTTTCTCGATCTCTACGTCGCCAACCACATGTCGCTCGCGGGCGTGGACTCGCACCTCGACCATTCCGACCGCCTCTTCCACAACAACGGCGACGAGACCTTTACCGAAGTCTCGGAGCTGCTCGGGATGGCGGATCTGAACGGATATGCCTTCATCACCGGATGGACCGACTTTGATTACGACGGCGACCTGGACCTTTTTGTGATCAATGATTGCATTCTCGGGCAGGATCCGGACGCGCTCCCGAACAAACTTTTTCGCAACGACGGAGGGATCGACTGGCAAAACTGGCTCTTCACCGAGGTCGGCGCGGAGGTGGGAGCGGATCAGTGCGAGAACGGCATGGGCCTCGCTACGGGTGACTATAACCACGACGGCACGCTCGATTACTTCTTCACGAACAACTACGAGCCCGTCTTGCTCAAAAACCTGGACGGATCCTTCTCCGATGCGACGGCGGAGGCCGGCGTAAACCAGCGGAACGTGCCGGGAACGGGCGAGCACCGCCAGACCTGGGGGACCAACTTCGCCGACTTCAACCTGGACGGCTGGACGGACCTCTTCATCGCTGCGGGAAGCCTGCACCCCCCCGTGGCGCTCAATCCTCAGCCGAATCTGCTCTACCTCAACAACGGCGACGGGACCTTCAACGACATCTCCTCCGGCAGCGGCATCGATGACGACGAACGGGGGCGCACCAGTATCCACGCCGACTATGACGGCGACGGGGACGTCGACCTTTTTCTCGTGAACTACGGCGGGCCCTCGCGCCTTTTTCGGAACGACAACTCGAACAGCAACCACTGGCTCATCGTCGAACTGGAAGGACGGGTCAGCAACCGGGACGGGGTGGGCGCCAAGGTCAAGGTGCAAACGCTCGACGGTCTGGAACAGGTCAATGAGTTGCACAGCGGGAGCAGTCTCGGCGGAGGGGACGACCTGGCGCTGTATTTCGGGCTCGGGCAGAGCGCGATCGTGGAGGATCTGTCCGTCGAGTGGCCCTCCGGAATCGTGCAGTCGATCAGTTACGGCGGAGCAAATCAACGCTTGAAGATCGTCGAGTCCGGGGTCCGCGTGGCGGTGACGCCTTCGGAATGGCCGGTGGAGATCTCCGCATCGGGCGGCAGCCTCACGTACACGGTTTCCGTGGGCAATTATACCGGCGAGGTGCAAACGGTGGACGTGTGGACCCTGCTCACGGGTCCGAACAACATCACCCTCACGCGCGGGCCCGTCCCCCGAACGCTGGATCCTGATGAAGAGTTGTCCCTCACCATAACGCAGAACGTCCCCGCCTCGGCTCCTTCCGGCGCGTACACGCTGGCGGGCTATGCCGGCGCATTTCCCACGGGAGATCAGACGGATCAGTTTGCGTTCACGAAGGCCGCCGGCAAGGCGGGGGGGACGGCGGTCGACGATTGGAACGCCACGTTCGACGGGGCGCAGGTGGACGCCTCCGGAGAAGATCAGCCCCGGACGTTCACGCTCTCGCAGAATTATCCGAACCCGTTCAATCCCACGACGTCGATTGCGTACGAGGTTCCGGCGCCGGGGCGTGTGACCGTGGCCGTGTTCGACGTGCTCGGGCGGCGGGTGCGGACGCTGGCGCAAGGGCCGCACGAAGCGGGCAGCTACCGCGTGGCGTGGGACGGCCGCGACGAACGTGGCGCGCCGGTTGCCTCCGGCGTCTATCTCTATCGTATGACGGCGGACGCCTTCGTGAAGACCCGCGCGATGATGCTCCTCAAATAAAAAAGCACCGGCGCGGCAATGCGCATCGGTGCTTTCGAGCTCCTTCCCGGAGAAGATCTATTCGGAGGCTTTCGTCTCGGTTTTGGGTGCCGGTTTGTCGGCCCGGGTCGATCCCTCGGAAGCGGCGGAAGACGTCGTTTCCGTCTCTTTCTTCGAGGATCCGTTGCCGTTCTTGCGGCCGTAGTCGGTCAGATAGAAGCCGCTGCCCTTGAAAATGAGTCCCGTGCCGCCGGTGATCAGTCGTTTCACCTTCTGTCCGGTCGTCGGGCACTTCTCCAGCGCGGGCTCGGTGATCCGTTGTTGTATCTCGAACGTGGTGCCGTCTTCGCGGCGATAGACGTACGTCGGCATGATCGTTCCCGTTTATCCGTCAATGTGGCAGTTCGGGCGTCCTTCTTCCGTTTTTGCGCCCGGTGTAGTCGGTTCGGCAAATAATGTTCCGGACCGGCGCGAAGCCGCCGGAGCGATCATTCTCCGAGGACGCCGGGCAGGAGCGGGCGGGCGTCGCCCCGGAGCGAGCGATAGGCGATGTCGGCGAAGGCGGCGCGCACGGGACGGTGCCTGTGGTTCTCGCGCGTGGGGTAGACGCGGTTCGTGAGCAGGATGGCGAAGAGCTTTGCGTCGGGGTCGATCCAGAGCGAGGTGCCGGTGAAGCCGGTGTGCCCGAAGCTCCGGGGGCCGAAGAGGTGGCCGGCCGAAGAGTATCCCTCGAAGTTCCGCGTGTCCCATCCGAGCGCGCGCGTGCTTTCGCCGTCGGGATCGACGCGCGTGGTGAAGAGCCGGATCGTCTCCGGCTTCAGGAACTGCCGTCCGTTGACGCGCCCGTCGTTGACCATCATGTAGGCGAACTTCGCGAGGTCCTCCGCCGTGGAGAAGAGGCCCGCGTGTCCGGCGGTTCCTCCGAGGAGGTAGGCCGTCTCGTCGTGCACCTCGCCTTGCACGAGCCGATGCCGGAAATCCTTGTCGTACTCGGTGGGGACGACGGTGGTGTCCGGGCCGTTGCCGGCGTGGCGGAAGCCGGTGTGCCGCATGCCGAGCGGCTCGAAGACGGCCTCGCGGGTGAACGTGGCGAAGTCCTGCCCGGTGATGCGCTCGATGACGAGCGCGAGCGTGATCATGTTGAAATCGCTGTACCGCGTTTCCGTGCCCGGGGGATAGATGAGGCTGTCGGAGAGGATGGCGTGGAGCACCTGATCCCGTTTCGTGAGGCCCATCCGGTCGAAGCGGCGGAAGGGGATGAGGCCGCTCGTATGCGTGAGGAGGTGACGGATGGTGACGGCGCGCTTGCCGTTCTGCCCGAACTCGGGGAGGTACGTCGCCACCGGGGCGTCGAGGTCGAGGAGGCCGCGCTCGTAGAGGAGCATGGCCGACGTGGTGGTGGCGATGACCTTCGTGAGCGAGGCGAGGTCGAAGAGCGACTGCGGCGTGACGCGCTGTTCGGAGTCGTACGTGAAGTAGCCGTATCCGTCCTCCTTGGCGGCGACGCCCGCGCGCCCGACGGCCACCGCCGCGCCGGGGAAGGCTTGGTTCGCGATGGCGGCGCGCATGAGCGAGTCGATGCGAGCGAGCTCGTCCCCGTCCATGCCGACCTCCTCGGGGTAGCCCTGCCGGAGCGCGGTCTGTTCGAGCGTGAGGCCGTCGCCGTAGGCGTAGAGGCCGGGGATGGTCACGGGGAGGCGTCCGTGGAAGCCGCTCTCGCCGAAGAGGGCCTGCGCGACGGCTTTTTGCGAGGCTTCGGCGGCGCCGTATGCAGCAAGGTAGACCTCCGGTTGGCGCTTGAGGCCCATGGGGATGTACGGGTTGCCGAAAGAGATCAGCGCCACGGGCGGCCCGACGGCGAGGAGGCTGTCGAGAAAGACGCGCTGTTCGTCCGGGAGGTTGATCCGTCCGCTCCACGAACGCACGCGCACGTAGGCCGGGACGAGGATGAGGTCGTGATCGGCGGCCTCGCGAAGGGCGGCCGCGCGTTCCTCGTCGGACGAGCGGCGGTCGATGAGGCGGCGCGTGACGCGGGCGTCGCCGGCGCGGGCGCGCACCTCGCGGGTGAAGGACCGGCCGGTGTCGGTGTCGTCGCCGTCGCTGAGGGTGAGCACGAGGATGCGCTCCGGCGGGTCGATGAGCGGGAGCAGGTCGTTCTCGTTGCGGAGGAGTGTGAGCGACGCCCGTGCAATGGTTTCGCTGAGCATCCGGTGCGTGCGCGTGGCCACGCGCCGGCGCGCCGCTTCGAGGTCGACGGCCCGCCGGCGGTCGAGGGCCAGGCGCTCTTTCGTACGGAGGATGCGGCGCACGGAGGCGTCGAGGCGCGCCTCGGTGAGCCGCCCGGCCGCCACGGCCCGGAGCACGGCGGCGCGCGCGGCGTAGACGTCCTCGGACATGAGCACCATGTCCGCCCCCGCCTCGAGGGCGCGCACGGCGGCCTCACCCGTCCCGAAATGCTTCGTCACCCCGGACATGTTCATCGCGTCGGTGACGATCAGCCCGTCGAAGCCGAGGTGTTCGCGGAGCAGGCCCTGCGTGATGGCGGGCGAGAGCGTGCCGGGAACCTCGGCGTTGCCCTCGATCTCCGGAAAGGCGATGTGCGCCGTCATGATGCTCCCGATGCCCGCTCGCACGGCGGCCTGGAAAGGGACGAGCTCGAGCGAGTCGAGCCGGGCGCGGTCGTGCAGGATCACGGGCAGGTCCGCGTGGGAGTCCGTGGCGGTGTCGCCGTGGCCGGGGAAATGCTTGGCCGTGGCGATGACGCCGCCCGCCTGAGCGCCGCGCACGAAGGCGGAGACCATCTCGGCCACGAGCGCCGGGTCCTCCCCGAAAGAGCGCACGTTGATGATCGGATTCTGCGGGTTGTTGTTCACGTCGGCGACGGGGGCGAAGATCTGATGGGCGCCGAGGGCGCGGGCCTCACGGGCCGTCACGTATCCGGCGGAGAAGGCAAGGGCGGGGTCGCGCGCGGCGCCGAGGGCCATCGTGCGGGGCAGCGTCGTCGTATGTTCGATGCGCATCCCCGCGCCCCACTCCATGTCCTGCGAGATGAGCAGCGGAAGGCGCGCACGCGCCTGCAAATCGTTGATGAGAACCGCCTGTTCGAGCGGCTCGCCCTGGAAAAAGATCAGACCGCCGACCCCGAAGTTTTCTACGAGATCCACGAGGCGCGTATACGAGGGGTCGTCCACACTTTCGAAAAACCCGTACGCATTCGCCGCAAACAGTTGCGAGACCTTCTCTTCGAGCGTGAGACGGCGGAGGCTGTTCTCGGACCACTCATAGCTCGGCCCGGCCTCGTCGTCGGGGACGGATATCGGCGCCTGTGCGGAGCACGATTGGCCAAGGAGGAGGATCGGAAGCAGCGCGGGAAGGAGTTTGAGGACGCGGATCATGGATCGAAAGAGGGTGGAGCGCAGATGAGGAATCCTTTAAAGGCTCTGAGGCCGAACGGTTTTCGGAAATTACGAAACGGAGCCTTTCGAAATGAAAAAAGGTTCGGTCGGATCGCTCCGGAAGGCCTTCGTCGGGAACGCGCGTCGTCCCCGCCGCGCAGAGCCGTGCCCCGTGGGGCTCGAAGGGATTGGCCGGAGGCTTCTTCGATCCGGGCAACGGGCGCTCACCCGGAGCCGGTTCAGGGGACGGTCTGAGGCGAACCGGAGGCGCTTTTTCGGTGGAGCAGTTCGTCGAGGAGGGACGTGAGATTTTGCCGGGTGAAGGGCTTGCTCAGGTAGGCATCGAAGCCTTCTTCGAGGAAGCGTTCGCGGTCGCCGGGGAGCGCGAACGCCGTCAGGGCGACGAAGAGGGTCTTCTCGAAACCGGGCTGCGTGCGGAGGTCGCGCATGACCGAGACGCCGTCGCGTTCTTCACGGAGGCTGATGTCCATGAGCACCACGTCGAACGAGCTTTTTTTCGCCTCTTCGAAGGCCGTCGCGCTGTCTTTGACCGTGGTGACCGAGAGCCCGGAGCCGAGCCAGCGTTCGAGGAGCATCCGTACGTCCGGGTTGTCGTCCACGGCAAGGAGGGAGGCGGTCCGGACCTTCCGGGGCAAGGCGGGCCGGGGGGCGGCGGGTTCTTGCTTCGGCGGTCGTTTGAGGGACGTTGCGGGCGGGCGATAGACGGGGAAGGTGACCGTGAAGACGGAACCGAGGCCCTTGATACTTTTCACCGCGATGGTTCCGTTCATCATCTCGACGAGCCGCTTCGTAATCGTCAGTCCGAGTCCGTTGCCTTCATACTCGCGCCCGATGCCCGACGACTCCTGTTTGAACTCGGAGAAGATGTCCGGGAGAAAGGCCTCGTCGATGCCGACGCCGGAATCTTGCACTTCGATCAGGAGCCGGTCGTGTTCGACGCTGATTTTGACGAGTACGCCGCCCTCCTCGGTAAACTTGATGCCGTTGCCGACGAGGTTGTTCAGAATACGGTTCAGATAGGCCCGGTCGAGGCGGGCGACCGGTTCTTCGGCGGTCGAGCGCACGTCGAGCGTGAGGCCTTTCTTTGAGGCCAGCGGCTGGAGGAGGCGCACGGCCGCGAGGCTTTCCTCATAGACGTTGAGGGGTTGCAGTTTGAGGTGCACCGAGGCGGCTTCCAGTTGCGCCAGGTCGAGCACGGAGTTGAGGGTATGAAGCAGCCGCTGCCCGCTCTGCTCGATGCTGGCGACCAGGGGGCGATAGTCGTCGTCGACTTCACTGAGCAGGATCTGTGCGAAGCCCAGGATGCCCGTCAGCGGCGTGCGGATCTCGTGGCTCATGTTGGTCAGGAAGGCATCCTTGAGGCGCACCATCTCTTCGGCCTGTTCCTTGGCAAGCACCAGTTCCCGTTCGAACTTTCGGTTCTCCGTCACGTCGCGGGCATTGACGAGGATGCCGTTGATGCCGGGATGGTCGATCAGGTTGCGTGCGCGAAAAGAGATGGTGCGCCACGAGCCGCTCTGATGCTGGACCCTTGCCTCCAGCGTGATGATCTTCGAGCCGTCCGTGCGTTCGTGGGCGAGGGCGCGAAGCGCGCGCCGCCGGTCGTCCGGATGAAGGATGTTCAGCGCGCGCCGTCCCACCAGATCCGTCATCGAATAGCCGAGGATCGTCTGGCACACCGGAGAGACGTAGGCGATCTTCGCCTTTCGGTCGATGATCAGGGTCATGTCCGAGGCGTGTTCGCTCAGGGCGCGGAAACGGCTTTCGCTGTCCCGCAACGCCTCATAGGCCTCATTGAGGCTGTCGACCATGTCGTTGAACGAAGCGGCCAGTTGTCCGATCTCGTCGCGGGTCTGCACGGGCGCCCGTTGCTTGAGGTTTCCTTCGGCGATCGCTTCGGCCGCCTGGACGATCCGTTTGAGCGGGCGCGTGATGAACGCGCTGATGCAAAGGGTGGCCATGATGCCGAAGAGAAAAACGAGGAAGCTCACCAGGGCGATGGTCAGCCGGCTGTGTGTGAGCGAGCGGTTTAACTCTTCGAGGGAGAACCCCAGGTGCAGCCGCCCCAGCGTCTCGCCGCCCCAGTCAATGGTTCGATGCATCTCATAGAGGCGACCATCCGAGGTAAGGCTTTCGTGGGGATGGATGCTCAGGTGTGCGGGGTCAAGCGTCGAGTCACGGATTATCGACACCATGGGTTGATCCTCGGGCGAGAGCACGAGGACATAGGCCACATCCTCGAGGCGAACCGTTTCCTCCAGGGCTTTCTCTACCTCGTCGTAGCGGCCGAGCGCAAGGGCGGGCGCCAGCGAAAAGGTGGACATCTCGGCTACGGCGCCGGCTTTTTCCTCGATGGCTTCGAGCGCCTGGCGCTTGAGATGGTTGGGAATGTAGAGGAAGAAGAAGAACGCAATGAGCGTGATCAGCCCACTGTTCAGGAGAGTCAGCTTCCATCGGAAGTTTACTCTCTGACGGGTTGAGGTCGGCAACCCCTCCGGGGATATGGTGTGTTCGGGAGGGGTCATCGTGCCGCCCGGGAACGTTCAGAGCAGGAGACCCGGTGTGGGCACGTACCGGGGAGGGTGAGGGACCAGTGGCGGATGAGAAATCTGACCGCCCGCAGGTTGCGGTCAGTGGAGAAGGGAGAGGGCGCATCGGATCGCTTCATCACGCTCGCCGTTTGCCTCCCGAGCAGGGGGGAGCGAGATGCGCCGGAGAGGAAAGAGAAAAGGAAAGGGGTCGGGGAAGGGGGGCGCCTGTCGGGAGGCGGGGTGTCCGCGACCTCCCCTGTCCACAAGAAGAAACTGAGCCGCGAAGCGTTCATGGAACTGAAACTGTCGAGGAGGACGCACGCGCGTGGGTCCTTCCCGGAAGGATGGATACATGCGTGATATCGGCAAGGAGCGGGTGATCCTTTAATGTGCGAATGGTGCGGAGCCTCACTTTGCGAAATGTGGACTGCCCTTGTCTCTTTCCGCCGTTGCCCCTAAACTTGCACGAGCGCTTCAGGGCGCGCCGCATTCCGCCCTTCTCCCCCCAGATCCCCCACAGCCCTTGACAGACTCCACCCGGCAGAAACGTCTTCTCGGCGTTCTTTTTCTCGGCGTGCTCATGGCGGCCCTGTTCATCGCCATGGTGGGGCCTGCGCTTCCAGCCATCGGCGAAGACTTCGGCGTCAACGAACGCATGCTCTCCTGGGTGTTTAACGCCTTCGTGCTGTTCAACCTCGTCGGGGTGCCGCTCATGTCGAAGCTCTCCGACGTATACGGTCGTCGCCCGGTTTATGCCGCCGACGTGGCGCTCTTCGCCGCGGGGTCGCTCGTGGTGGCGCTTGCCCCGAGCTTCATGGTGCTGCTCGTCGGATGCGCCTTGCAGGGGCTGGCGGCCTCCGGCATCTTTCCCGTGGCGAGCGCCGTCGTCGGGGACGTGTTTCCGCCGGAACGTCGGGGCGGCGCGCTCGGCGCACTCGGGGCCGTCTTCGGCGTCGCGTTCATTATCGGCCCGATCGTGGCCGGCATCCTCTTGCTCTTCGGATGGCGGTGGCTGTTCGTGGTCAACCTGCCGATCGCGGCTTTCGTCTTTGCGGCGAGCCTTCGGTTGCTTCCCGCCCGTCGTCCCGGCGCCGCGAAACCGCTCGACTGGCCCGGCATGGCCGCGCTCGGTCTCATGCTCATGGCGCTGGCTTACGGCGTCAACCAGATCGATACGGAGCATTTTGCGGCGAGCCTCCGGAATCCCCGGCTGTGGATGTCCCTCGGAGCGGCGGCGGTCCTTTTCCCGCTTTTCATCGCCGTCGAGCGACGCGCCGAAGATCCCGTCGTGCGGTTGCGGCTCTTCGACAGCCGGCAGGTGGTTCTGGCCAGTCTCCTCGCCGCCGGAGCGGGGATGACCGAAGCGGCGTTCGTCTTTTTCCCGGCTCTGGCCGTCACCGCTTTCGAGGTGACCCAGTCCACGGCGTCGTTCATGCTGCTTCCCCTGGTCTTTGCCGTGGCCGTCGCCTCGCCGATCGTCGGCCGCGTGCTCGACCGCGTCGGCTCGAAGGTGATCGTGATCGCGAGCACGGGCCTGCTCACGCTGGGGCTGCTGACCGTCGGAGTGGGCGGAGAGAGCCGGGCGCTTTTCTATGGCGGTTCGGTGCTCCTCGGCCTTGGACTGGCGGGGCTGCTCGGCTCGGCGCTCGCGTACATTCTGCTGCACGAGGCCGAGGCGACGGAGCGAACGGTGGCGCAGGGGGTGATCACCCTCTTCATCAGCATCGGTCAGCTCACGGGCAGCGCTTTCATCGGGGCGGTGGCCGCTTCCGAGGGCGGTTCCGCCCGGGGCTATCAGAGCGCCATTCTGATCATCGCCGCCATCGGGTTCGTCCTCACCCTGCTTGCTCTCGGTTTGAAGAACCGCGCGGAGGAACAGAAGACGCTTCATGCGGAATAAAGAACCGGCCCTCCGTACCGGGGCGACGCCCGGCGGGCGGGAATCTCGACCCATCAACCGGAAAACGGAGATACGAAATGTATAAGCTCACGATCGAAGGTCACGGTGCGTGCGACGTTGGGGAAGGCGCCCGGCTCGTGCGCGCCATCGAGGCGTGCGGGGTGGACATCGGGCATCGGTGCGGCGGTCACGCGCGGTGCACCACCTGCCGCGTGCGCTTCCTCGAAGGCGAGCCGGAGACGATGACGAAAGCCGAATATGAGAAGCTGAAAAGCGCCGGCCTGCTCGACGAGGTGCGGCTCTCGTGCCAGATCGTCGTCGACCGGGACATGGCGGTGGAGGTGCTCATGCGCGTCTCCGAGATGGGTTGGCCGGATCCGGGTCCCGAGCCGGATCCGGTGGTGCAGCCCGAAGCGGTGTGGCGCCCGAGGGCGGAGCTCGAGCGCGAAGGGTAGAGGGCTCGCCGGAGAGCCGCCTGCGGCGGTTTGGAGAACTTGAGCGCTTTCCGCCTGTATGCACGTATGGCGCGCCACGCCTTCCCCAACCTTCCTCCGTATTCCATGGAATCCACCGAACTAGGGACGACCGGCCTGCACGTGAGCGTGATCGGGCTGGGCGCCATGCACTTCTCGCTGGCGGGGCGTCCGAGCGAAGCCGAATCCGTCGCCGTCATCCATCGCGCCCTCGATCTCGGCGTCACCTTCATCGACACTGCCGATGCGTATTGCATCGACGAAACGGAGAAGCACCACAACGAGCGGCTCGTGCACGGCGCCCTTGCCTCGTACGACGGCGACACGTCGAACGTGGTCGTGGCGACGAAGGGGGGGCTGATGCGGCCCGGCGGCGCGTGGGTGACCGACGGCCACCCCGACCACCTCCGCAAAACGATCCGGGACAGCGTCGAAGCGCTCGGCGGCGCGCCGATCACGCTGTGGCAACATCATGCGCCCGACCCGAAAACGCCCGTTGAAGTGTCGCTCTCGGTCGTGAAGTCGGCCGTCGACGAAGGCCTGATCCGTTTCGTCGGTGTGTCGAACTATTCGGTCGAGTTGATCGAGCGGGCGCGCCGGGTCGTCGACGTGGTGTCGGTGCAGAATCAGTACAGTCCGTGGCATCGGACGCCGGAGAAGGACGGCGTGCTCGAATATTGCGAACGGGAGGGGCTGACGTTCCTGCCGTGGAGCCCGTTCGGCGGCATGAACCGCGCGAAGAAGCTCGCTGAGATTCCGGTGCTTGCCGCGCTCTCGCGTGAGCGGGGTCTCTCGCCGCAGCGCCTCGTGCTTGCCTGGCTTCGCGCCAAAAGCCCTCGCATCCTGCCGATCCCCGGCACGACGAAGATCGAGCATCTCGAAGACTGCGTCGCCGCCGCCACCGTGACGCTCACCCCCGAGGAAGTGCGCCGCATCGACGAAGGGGCGCACGGCTGAGTCTCGTCCTCAGACGAATCAGAAGAGCCGGTCGATGTCCTTTTTCGCCTCGGCGAACGAGCGCGGCTTCCGGTCGTCGCGCATGGCCGCGAAAAAGTCCTCGTCGTATGAGCGGGTGCGCACCACGACGGGCATCGGAACGGCGTGCCCGAGGAGGAGCGCCTGCTGTCTGGAGTCGAGCGAGGCGAGCACCTGCCGGAGCGCCGAGGCCCCGCTGACGCCCACGAGCGCCGCGCCGATGTCTTTCTCGTCGTTGAGCTGCGCCACGATCTTCGTCCCGATCTGGCTGAGCACCTCCTCGTCGATGGCGCTCGGGCGCTGGTCCACCACGAGGAGCGAGACGAAGTACTTCCGCATCTCCCGCGCGATCTTGCCGAACGGAGTCTCGTGCGCCACCCCGGGCGCGAGGAATTTGTGGGCCTCCTCGATGGTGATGATGAGCGGATGCGGCTTGTCGGCGTCGTTCCGGGTCTGGAAATGCTTGTTGGCGAGCTTCTCGTATCGCTCGCGAATCCGACGCGTGATCACGTTCGCCACGAGGAGGTATACCTTGAGGTCGTCGTACTTCCCGAACTCGAAGACGACGGACTTGCCGGTTTCGAGCGTCTCCATGAGCGCCTCGATAACGTCTATCTTGCCTTCCGGGGAGGTTGTTTTGAAGAATTCATATCCTTCGAAGACGCGGAGCTTCCGCTGAAGCGCGCCGATGGCGTTCTCGTGCGCCCCGCACCGCTCGGCGATCTCGGCGGCGTCCCCGTGGAGGAGCGCCGTCAGCCAGTTTTTGCCGAAATGGTTGTACAGCGCATACGTGCTCTCGGCGGCGGTCGCCGTCAGGTTGAGCGTGTCGCGGAGCGGGAGAACGTCGCCCGGCTCGATCTGGTCGGCGTATAGATACACGTCGAAGTCGGGCAGGACGTTCGTGCGGCTGCGTGTCCCTTTCGGGTCGAGCGAGAAGATCGTGACCTTGCTCGGGAAGAGCTCGCGCAGCCCGCGCACGAATCCACCTTCTTCCTTTTTTCCGCCGAAACCGTACTCCGAGTGCATGTCGAAGATCAGGTTCACCGCGCGTCCCGCCTTGATCGTCCCGGCCAGGAGCAGCCGCGTGACGAAGGTCTTCCCGGTTCCGGTTTTGCCGAAGACGGCGTTCGAACGCTCCACGAAGCGGTGAAGGTCGATGCACAGCGGGATGCCGTCCATGCCGAGCGGCTCGCCCACGTTGAAGTAGCGCTGCCGTCCCTCATCGTCCTTGTTGGCCTCGTGCCCGAAGACGCGCGCCACGTCCTCCTCGGTCGCCTTCGCCACGGCCGAGAAATGGGCCGGGACGGTCTTCACCGGCTTCACCTCCGCATATTCCTCGTTCGCCCGGTTCTCCATCATGAGCATCGGCCGGAGCGAGACCGTAGCGAACGTGCCCGCCCCCTGAAGCACGCGGCGGAGCAGGTCGTCCTCCCGGGAGGGCGGGTGCAGCAGGATGCTCTCGTTCGCGGCGTCGATGGTCACGTCGGTGATCATGGAGAAGAAGTCATACCGTTCCCCCTGGACGACGACGAACGTGCCGGCGACGATGCTCTCGATGGACTCTTCCGCATCGAGCTTCATCTCGACGCCCTGGTTGAGCGAACCGTGTGTGATGACGCCGATCTTGTCGGGCCGGTCGTTGACGGACGAAGCCTGGCTCATACGGAAGCGAAAGCGTGGGTGAGAGGTGCGGAAGCGACGCCGGTCAGGGTTGGTCGAGGCGGAAGAGCAGCCCGCCGGCGACGGTGAACAGGTCGAGGTCCCCGAAGGTGATCTGGCCCTGGACGAACGGCCGCAGGTTGCCCGTGCGAAAGACGACGCCGCCGATGAAGTTGAGCCCCACGTCCGTGTCGCTCCGGTCGAACGCGCCCGGCCTCCGTCCGTCCCGGCCGATGGAGATACGGGAGATCCCGATGCCGCCTCCGAGGTACGGACGCATCCCCGGATATTGGAGGGGATAAAGGGCGTTGATGCTGAACTGGTAGACGTTCAGGTTGCCTTCGGTGAAGTAATAGTCGAAAGCGGGGTTGAGGAGTACGGGGAGCGCGACGAGGCCGATGCGCGCGTCTACGCCCAGGAAAAATTCTTCGACGTCCCCGACGAGGTCGAAGCCGAGCCGGGGCGCGACGTCGAGGCGGACCTGGGCGCGCGCAGGGGGCGCCCCACTCGCCATGAGGGCGAGCAGGAGAACGAGCGATGCAAAGCGTGCGTGCACCATGACGGGTCCGTGGGAAAACGTGAGCAATGGTCTGGAGGGAAGCCGTATCCCCGGGGCGCGTTCACGTAGGCGGCGCCTGTTCATCGAGCCAGTCGATGACCTTCTCGGTGAGCAAGCCGAACGTGATGAACAGGATCATCTCTCCGAGGAGCCGGAGCACGAAACGGCGGACGAAAAACTTCAGGGTTTTCGGCAAAAGCAGAAAAGCGGCGACGACGCCAAAGAAACCGAGAAGGCCGTTCGTCAGCGTCTCGCCCAGGTCGGTGGAGCGCGGTTCGTGTGGGGGCATGGGCTGGACGTTCGCGTTCATGGGGAGGACCGAAAGGAATATACACGGCGGCGCGGGAAGGCGGAAGGGGGGGAGCGAGATTGTGGCTCCGGAGGGCGTGGCGCCATAACCCTGAAGCATCCCGGACCAAACCGGCCGGCTCCCGAGGGGGAAGCCGGCCGGTAGGGGGCGCGTGAGGCCCGAAGCATGAACGCTGAAGCTCAGAAGCGGTACTTCACGCCCAC
>Ga0256841_1002380_pt1 | contig 15077 bp, 11 predicted proteins | sample 356308metaG_FD_185971 | JGI IMG/M metagenome (GOLD analysis project Ga0256841, IMG submission 185971) | Hydrothermal vent microbial communities from Mid Atlantic Ridge, Atlantic Ocean - 356-308 | ecosystem: Environmental > Aquatic > Marine > Hydrothermal vents | place: Atlantic Ocean: Mid...
AAAAAAGCCCGGCTTGATCTCTAAAGGAGATCAAGCTCAGAACTTTGTTTATTTTCTTTGTTCGAGGGCACGTTTTTTCAGGAATGCTTTCATCTCCCTTCTTGCCTTACCTTCAATCCCCAGGTTTTTGGCTGGAGTTGTACTTTCTCCTTGGAAGGACTCCACTGGAGGAACATCCGACTCAACCGTCAAAAAGGTTTGTAAATTGTTTCTGGGAACTCCAATTTGGGTCCAATAGGCATCATCGGGAGCGACAAGTTCCATGTTGATGCGGAGTCCATGCCAATCGCTACCTGTATAGAAAGGAAGGGGGTCAGGAGCAGAGACTCCGGTTGACAGAATCGTGTAAGTATGAGTGGTCCCGGGATCCCACCAAAGCCAAGCGTGAAGGCTGTTAAGGAACAAGTATGACTTGGTTGACGCAAGCAAGGTGTTTTGAGGTAGGGTTAGAGGTGGAGCAACATGCCCTAAAAGGTTCCAAGTCTTAGTATTTTGGGAATCGTAGAAAAGACTCGGATTGTCCGTCCACTGAGCATCGACGTTGTAGGTGTTGTTAAACCAGGGATTGGCTTTGAATATATCATCGTAAACAGGAGAGTGCGGGCGATATCCAGGATAACCCGATCCAGGACGATGATGATCAAATCGCTCCCCCCACCAGATCCACCACTGATCCGGATTTGAAACATTGGGTGGGAGATCATGGACGAGATGAGGTGAAAGATCACAAGCCAGATTCCTCATGAAAGGAGGTTGCGGTTTCCTTGGATCCAAGCCTCCTGAAGGGACATAGGTTTGAAACCATAGCCTGAGGTTTTCGAGACCATTGTTCCCCGAATAAGGCCGAGTATCAAAGCGACCATCTGTGTAATTCCCCAAAACGCTAGAGGTTGTCGCATAGGGATTGACCAGGATCTGTTTGAACCATTCCGAGCCCGGTAGACGAGGAAAAGGAGTGGTATATTTAATATCTGCAAGAAAGTTGTACCAGGGACGATCGTAAATATTGTTGGGGTTTCCCACGCCATGGTAGATATTGAAGAAATAGAGGCCATCACTTTTGGGAAAACCCGCAGTGTTTGCCGCCACCGAAATGTGCTGCCTAGAAAAAATCCGTGTATTGGTTAGGAAACCGCTGATGGTGAGTTCCCCGGATTCGTCGGCACCCAAATCAATGCGTGAATCGCTGGGATTACTGGGTCTTTTTGTGGCGAATCTTCGATCTGCAATCCGGGGATTTCCATGGCCATCCATATCCCAATCCCAGCCATTAAGTTGGGCGATGTCCTCGGGACCGGAGATGGCAGCAGCAGGAGGCAAACCGGGAGCTTGGGTAAGAGAACGACCATTTCCAAAAATAATCAACCCAGTCCAAATGGGCTGGCGAGCTGCCGAATTATACCCAAAGTCCACCCCAGCATTGATCAGCGGGTTGACCCCCCAACCGGAAGTGGATTCCGCATAGGGAGCAATCCTGAAATCACTTTGGGAAACTTGGCGTACATGTGGAAGGACGTGACGCCAAAAAGCATCATTGATGTAAAGGACTCGACGACCAGCACTAGGGGATCCATAGGCTGCTCCAGGTTGGGTATAAGCCTGAATCTGAACAACCGGGTTATAGGGTCCCCCTGAAGACCTTGAAGTCGTCCTGGGCCAAGAAAGGGGGGGGGCTGTGAGGATATCACCTAAATTCGTCCGCCTGGGAGTTGAAATTTCGTAAGCATTGGAGTCCACATTCAAGGAAGCACCATTGCGACTCGAAATAAGACGGTCGCTCACATCTAAGCCTTCAAAGGCAGAAACACCTATGATTAGGTTAAACCCCGTGGTCGCACTTGCCCGCACTGAGTCTACTGCGGTATCAAAAATGTTATTGATCACAATGGGCTTGTTGCGACCCTTGCTGGGCGTGTCGTAAGAAGAGCCATTCCATAGACCTACTTGATTCCAAGCAAAGGTGTTATTCGCAATGATCGGCTGATGAAGAATCATATTCGGCTCTTTACGATCCGACCAAATCCCAATTCCGACGGTATTGTCTGTAAAAATACAATTCGTGATCGAGGGGTTCGCGGGAGCTTCATCGTCAATTAAAATAGCCGCTCCGGTCCTAGCACCCCCTGCACCGATGGTCCCGTCTCCCCTAGCTCCCCTAAGGGTCAGATTGTCTACAAAGGTGTATTGAAATTCATGACCATCCAAGGGATTGGTCCAATGAATTCGAAGAATAGAGGTATTGGTTCCTCCTGTTTCTTTGCTTCGGGCATCAAAAATGGTATCCAAAGCCGAGGCCCCTTGGAGAGAAACCCTTTGAGGAATCTCTAAGGGGAAAGTTTCGCCATTCCAATTCATTCCCGAATAGGGATCCGTGACCAAGCTGGGACCAAGGGTTGGACCATAAAGACCTGGAAGGCATTGGATCACAAGATACTGAATGGTTTTGTTGGTTTGGGGGTTGGTCCAGGGGAGGTATTTTCCGGAAGTAGAAGGGAAGGTAGTGCGAAGCCAATTTAAGGCTTGGCCAACCGTCTTAAAAGAATAGGGAGCATGCTGCAGGTAGCCGGGTAACAGCGTAAAATTACTTATGTGTTGAGAAAGAGGACGGTTCCCCACGGTTTTCTGGGGGTTGGGGTTTTGGGACATTGCCAAAGTATCATCCCCATAGTTGGGATCAACGTAAACGTAAAAGGCGAAGTTCGTCCTCTGTGTTTGAGCATCAAGGGGAGGTTTCAGGGCAAACAGAAGCAAAAAAAGGAAGAGAAAAAAGGAAGAATTTAGGAAAGGATACTTTTCCTGGGCTCTGGGCTCTGGGCTCTGGGCTCTGTAGAAGAGACTAAGGGGTTGGATACCATTTCAGGCTCCTTTTTTGGTTAAAGGTGAATGGGAAATGGGAAAGTTCTCAAAAAGAGAACTCAAAGAAAACTACCATGGTTTTTGTTTATTGAAAAGTGGGGTAACAAGGATCTTTAAAGAAAAAAGTGATTTCTCGTTAAATCATTTCCCATCCTGAAATCTTATCTCTGTATTCTTTCGACCTTCGACAACAGACTCCTGAAAGGATGTAAGCCCCACTTACACCCCCCCCGCTGCGCAGGCCGCGAGCCCTTGGATGCGGGCCGCTCCGGCGCCCAAGAGGATGGAGGCACAGGCGCGCATGGTCGCGCCGGTGGTGATCACGTCGTCGATCAATAGGATCCTGCGGCCTTTGACCGCCCAGGTGCCGAAGGCGCCCAGACCGAATGCGCCCCGGAGGAGGGATTCGCGTTCTTTCTTTGTGCCCTGGCCGAGCGGGGGGGTGTCGCGGAGGCGGCGGAGGGTTTTGGGGCCGAGGTCCCAGCCTAGGCGGGGGGCGAGGAGGCGGGCCAGTTCTTCGGCCTGATTGAAACCGCGCCTTCGTTTTTTTCGGGGACTGAGAGGCACCGGGACGAGGAGCCATGGACCCCGCATCGGCCCGCAGGGCATGGCAGAGGCCTTGATGGAGCGGGCCATGCCCTGGGCCAGAAACCCCAAGGTGCAGGGAGCGTGGGCAAACTTGGCGCGGCGGACCATCCGGCCGCCGGTCCCCCTGTATTCCCAGAGGGCATGGGTCCAGGGGAGACGCCCCGGGCCTGGCCCTGAACCTGCGTCATAGACATGGAGCCCAGCCTTGCAGAGAAGGCAAAGCCCTCCTTCCCCTGGCCCTCCCCGAGTCCCACAGCCCGGGCACACCCGCACAAACAGGAGTTCTTCCAAACTTTGACGCAGCCACCGGCCCCAAATTCTGCAAAGTCTCCTATCCATGGAAGAGGAGACGGAGAAAGAAGCACTTGGGCAGAACTCTTTTGGCGTCTTTTTTGAGCTTCTTTGAGCTTTTTTAGACTTCTTCCTGCCCTACTCGGCTGACTGCCGGGGTTCGGGGGCCATTTCTCGGATCATGCGTTGGCGGATGGAGCGCTCGGGTCCCTGGCCCTTGCGGTCCTTGGGGTCGATGCCGAGGGCGCGGGCGACTTTGGCGGCGTAGTCCTCGACAGAATCGTCGGGGCTTTCTTCGATTCCGAAGACGCGGCCGATCTGCTTGGTCAGCCGCATATTCTTTTCAAAGGGGAAGGGGTTTTGTCGAAAGAACTCGCTCAAATGTTTCCGAAAGGAGCGGCGCGAATAAATCGCCCCGACAAAATAGACCCCGAAGGCAAAGGCGACCAGGGCGCCGCAGATCCCAAGGACGAGAGCGGCTTCTTCGATCTGGGACCAGGCCCAGAGGCCTTGGAGCAGAAACCCTGCGGTCAAAAACAAGAAGCCGATCACGACCTGGATTTTGTTGAGGATGTAGTCGCGCAGGGGACGCAGGGAGCCGCGGTCCACGCCGAAGAACTCTTCGATCAACCTCCGCGGACTCCTGAAAATGATGGAGTTCGCGAGGAGAAAGATGCCGACCAGGTTGCAGGTCAGGCCGATGACGACGAGTTCCGGTGTTGCTTCCATAGATGTGGTGCCTGCGAAATGCGGCAGCGGCGGATTCTACCCCTCAGCGGGGAGGACCGAGAAGATTCCCTTGGCCTTTTTTCGAAGATCTCGAATTCTCGGCCGGAAATCCCCATCCCATGCTCGAAGCAGCTCTCCACTTCGCTATGATCTTCCGCTCGTTTTCCGGGTCCCTCAGAGGCCCGGCAGGATCTGGACCCCGGAGGCCCGTTTTGGACAAGGTCGAACTTCCCCCTATCGAAAAGCTGGCCGCGCTCGCCCGCCTGGAACTGGATCCGGGCGAAAAAGAACGGCTCGGCACCCAATTGACCAAGATTCTGGCCTATTTTGAGAAACTTTCCGAAGTCAACACGGAGGGTGTCGAGGCCAGCCCCTACGCGGTCGCCCTAAAAAACCGCTTCCGTGAGGACTGCCCGGCGGATCCTGAGGACGGGATGCTCCGGGGCCAGGACCTGGTCGAGCAAAACGCCCCCGAGAAGGAGGACGGATACTACGTGGTCCCGCCGGTCATGGGAGGTGAGGAAGCATGAAGCTGCACCAACTCAGCGCCAAGGAGATGCGGGCCAAGGCTGTTTCAGGAGAGGTCTCCCCCAGCGAACTGGTCGATTCCTGCCTGGAAGCCATCGGCCGCCAAAACGACCTCCTCGGCGCATTGATCTCCGTGGATGCCGAAGGGGCCAAGGCCCGGGCCAAGGATTTGGAGGCCGCCCGCGCCCGCGGGGAAACACCCGGCCCCCTCTTCGGCGTCCCGGTGGGGCTCAAGGACAACCTCTGCCTCGAGGGCCAGCCGATGACCTGCGGCTCCAACATCCTCAAGGGCTACCGAGCTTCGTATACCGCGACCGCCGTCAAGGGTCTCCTCGACGCGGGGGCGATCCCCATCGGCCGCTGCAACATGGACGAGTTCGCCTTCGGGTCCTCGACCGAGCATTCGGCCTACGGGCCCACCAAAAACCCCTGGGACCTGGAGCGCATCCCGGGCGGCAGCAGCGGAGGTTCGGCCGCCGCGGTGGCCGCGCGCATGCTGCCCCTGACCCTTGGGACGGACACGGGGGGGAGCATCCGGCAACCGGCGGCTCTCTGCGGGATCGCGGGGCTCAAGCCGACCTACGGGCGGGTCAGCCGCTTTGGCTTGACAGCCTTCGGGTCCTCCCTCGACCAGATCGGTCCTCTTGCTCACCGGGTTTCGGATCTCGGCCTCGCCCTCCAAGCCATGGCGGGGAGGGACCCCAAGGATCCGGGGACTCTCGACAACGCAGCTTTCGAAGCGGGAGATCAGGCCCCCTCCAGGCTCGAAGGCCTGAAGGTCGGCCTCCCCAAGGAATACCTCGATGATCGAGTCGCCCCTTCCATCCTCGCCCGGATCGAAGCCGCCCAAAAAACCCTCGAAGCGCTCGGCGCGACCCTCGTTCCCCTGAGCCTTCCCCACACCCAATACGCCATCCCAGCCTACTACCTCGTCGCCACCTCCGAGGCCTCTTCCAACTTGGCCCGCTTCGACGGCGTCCGCTACGGCAACCGGCAAAAGGCCAAGGATCTCGAAGACCTCTACCTCGAGACCCGCGGAAAGGGCTTCGGGGAGGAAGCCAAGCGGCGCATCCTCCTCGGCGTCTTCTGCCTTTCCGCAGGGTATTACGACGCCTATTATCTCAAAGCTCTCAAGGTTCGGACCCTTTTGCGGCAGGACTTCGAAAAGGCCTTCGCCGAGGTCGATGTCATCATCGGTCCCACCACTCCCTTCCCCCCCTTCCGGCTCGGAGAAAGCGAAGCCGACCCCATGCAGCTCTATCTCTGCGACCTCCTGACCGCCCCGGCCAACCTGGCCGGGATCCCCGGCCTCTCCCTGCCCTGCGGCTTTGACGAAGATGGCCTCCCCGTCGGACTCCAGATCCTCGGGCCTGCCCTTGGAGACGAAACCATCCTCCGCGTCGCTGAGGCCTTCGAGAATGCCACGGACTTTCATTCCAAACTTCCTACTGAGGCGGTCCAATGAGCAACGATCCCAGCAAAGATCCACGCAGAGATTCCAAGGACGGCAGCGACCACGACAGCATTTCCGAACGCTACGAAACCGTCATCGGCCTGGAGGTCCATGTCCAGCTCGGCACCAAGACCAAACTCTTCTGCGCTTGTGAGAATCGCTTCGGCGCTCCTCCCAACACCCTGACCTGTCCCATCTGCTCGGGGCATCCCGGCGTCCTCCCCGTCCCCAACAGAGAGGCGCTCCGCTTCGGGATCCTGGCTGCCCTCGCCTTAGAATGCGACATCCAGGGACATTGCAAATTCGACCGCAAGCACTACTACTATCCCGACCTCCCCAAGGGCTACCAGATCAGCCAGTTCGATCTGCCCTTTGCCCTGGGCGGGGGGGTGCGTCTTCGCAGCGGCAAGACCATCGCCCTCGAGCGCATTCATCTCGAAGAAGATGCCGGCAAAAACATTCATGCGGAGGGTCACTCTCACGTGGACCTCAACCGGGCCGGCGTTCCCCTGATCGAGATCGTGGGCATGCCCGAGATCCGCAGCTCCGAGGAGGCCCACGACTACCTGGAGAGCCTCAAACGCAGCATGCGCTACGCCGGAGTCAGTGAATGCGACATGGAAAAGGGCAGCCTCCGCTGCGATGCCAACATTTCTCTGCGCAAACACGGAGCCCCCGAGTTTGGCACCAAGGTCGAAGTCAAAAACCTAAACTCCTTCAAGAAGGTTGTCGCCGCCCTCGAATACGAACGAAGGCGCCAGGCGGCCTGCCTGGACGAGGGAAGGGCCATCCACCAGGAAACCCGCCTCTTCGATGACCAGGCCCAACAGACACGCATCATGCGCAGCAAGGAGGAGGCGATGGACTACCGCTTCTTCCCCGAGCCCGACATCCCTCCCTTCGAGATCACGGCTAAGGACATCGATGAAATCCGTCCACTGCTTCCCGAACGCCACTGGGAGCGCAAGGCCCGCCTGATGGAAGAAGCGGCTCTCAACGACTACGACTCCATGGTCCTCACCCTCGAGAAGGAAACGGCCGACTACTTCGAAGCCGCCTGGAAGGCTCTAGGGCCCGGCCAGGAAGAAGCCAAGCTCACCGCCAACTGGGTCATGACCGAAGTCCTCAGGCTTTCCAACGAAGAGAATGTCCCGCTCAGCAAGCTCCCCATCAGCCCCGAGGACCTCGCTGCCCTCTGCCGCCTCATCCAGGAGGGCAAGGCCAGCAATCAGGCAGGCCGAAAAGTTTTCAAGCACATGGTCAAGACCGGCGAGCCCCCCGCAAAGGCTCTCGAAGCCCTGGGTCTGGCCCAGATCTCCGATCCCGCCGAGCTTGAGCCCCTGGTGCGGGCCGTTCTCGACAAATCCCAAAAAGCCATCAAAGACTACTTTAAGGGCAAGAAGAAGGCGCTCGATGCCATGAAGGGGGGCGTTATGCGCGAGACCCGCGGACGCGCCAATCCGGGTCTTGTCAACGAGATCCTCCTCCGGCTCCTCGAAGATCTTCGGGAGGACTAAGAATGGAACGCATCCTCTGGGTGGCCGCCGGGGGCGCCATCGGCGCCGTGCTTCGCTACCTCGTCTGCCTCCCCCTCCAGGGCTATTCCCACAGCCACTTTCCCATCGGCACTCTCAGCGTCAACGTCCTGGGCTCCCTCCTCTTCGGGCTCCTCGCGGCCCTTACTCAAAAAGCCTACCCCCTGAACCCCGAACTCCGCCTCCTACTTTTCACCGGCTTTCTGGGGAGCTTCACCACCTTCTCCACCTTCGCCTTTGAGACCTTTGCCCTCTTGGACCAAGGCCGCTACCTCCTCGGAAGCCTGAGCTTCGCCGCCAACAACGCCCTATCCATCCTCTGCGCCTTCGGGGCTTATCGGTTGGCCCAAGGAACCTAAATTCATAAAACACCACAAAGAACCCCACAGAAACCCCATGTCAAACCCAGTGTCAACCCGTGGAAAACCCCGTGGAAAACCCCGTGGAAAACCCCTCCGGGGGTTTTATGGTTGAAAGCCCTCCGGGCTTTCGGGAATACCAAAGATCCAAAGTTCCCCAATAGCTCAAACCTACCCCAAAACGCTAGAAGCGTTTTCACCCAAAAACCGTAGAAAACCCCTCCGGGGGTTTTTTGGGAAAACGCCGTAGAAAACCCCTCCGGGGGTTTTGTGGGAAAAACGCTTCTAGCGTTTTTGGGGTAGCAAGTGCTCTTGGAAGAGGAGGGGCTTTGGGGTTCCCGAAAGCCCAGAGGGCTTTCGACCATAAAACCCGCGGACGGGTTTTCCACCAGGGTTTTCCACCAGGCCCTCCACCAGGGTTTTCCACCAGCCCTCCACCTGACAGCTCCCCCCCTACTCAACCCTACGGATAGGACGGAACCCCACACCCATGTGCCCAAAATGGCCTTGCCTCCCCATGCGGTTCCAGGAACCGGTTTGTTGCGGGCTCGAATCGAAGCGCCCTCCCTTGATGACCCGAAGACCGAGATAGGGAATCTTGCGCACACCCTCGCCCGGAAGAAGGGGGGCCTTCAGGTTCAGAGAGAGAAGAAAGGGGTCGCGGCACCATTCTGCAACATTCCCATAGACCTGGTGGAGGCCAAAGGGGTTGGGCTGCCCTGCGTCCACCGGCGCCAAGAGAGGAAAATGGTCATTCCAAAGGAGCCGGGTTCGGCCTTTGAAGAGGGATACAAAGGAGCGATCTCGAAAGTTATCGGGAGCCTTCTTCGCGAGAAGAGAGGGGCGGGCATTCCCCCACCACCATCGGGTAAGCGTGCCGCCTCTGGCCCCATACTCCCATTGGTATTCAGTTGGAAGATCGAGACCATAGCTGGAGAGGAGGTCTTGCGCTTGATCCCAGGAGGCGGATTCAACGGGGTAGCTTTCTCCTCCTTTGGAAGGCCAGTCCTCGAAGAGAATGGATTTGGGATGGGCGGTCCAGGAAAGGCGCTCCCATTGGGAACGGTTCAATTCGTAGGCCGAGAAGAAGAACCAATCCAAGGAAACTTTCGGCCCCGGAGCGCTGGGGGGACCGGTTTGAAACTCCGCCGCCGGTAGAAGGATCAGGATCAGCCCATGGGACGCTTGTAGGTCAAAACTTCCCCGCTCCTGATCTCGTTGGGGAAGAGGGAAGGGAAAAGAGCAAGAGCGTAGATGCAGGAATTCTTCAAGTCCGGTTTTGGGGTTGAGACCCAGGGGGAGGAGCCCCTCCTGGACCCTAAGCTCTCTGCCCTGGTAACGAGGATTGTTTTGGATGCGTTTGCGCACATGCCTCCAGGCCTCCGCGAAGCCGGGAATGGGATCGAGAGGATTCCGTTGTAACCAATGCAGATGCTGGCTCATCCGAAAAAAGGTCCCCCCCTTCGAAGTGAACCGATCGAGGTCTACGACCAATTTCTGCAGGGCTTCATGGGCAACCCGATCCTCGGAAGAAACAAAGGCAAAGCTCCGCTGCCGATCCAACTCAAGGTGGAGGTTTTGGATTTTTGTTTTGTCGGCGCGCAGCTTGGCCTGGAGAAAACGTGCCTGGGGTCCGTTGAGGGTCTCCTGAAGCTTTTGCTCAAGAAAAGGGACCATCTCCGAAAGACGGACAAACTCTCCGTAACGGGGATGGCTTTGGCGATCTCTCTCCCTGGATTTCTCGTCATAGGGAAGGGCTCGGGTCCGAAGGGCGACCAAGGCCCGCCGATGCTCAGGGAGCCGGTCGATCAGGCTTTGGGCTCGGGACATCCAATTTTGGATCTTGGGCAAAAGCGCAGCACGCACGGGGCGCAAGCCCTTCGCCTCCTTCACCAAGGTTTCCAAAACCACCCTGTCCGAGAGTTTTTCAAACGCAGCCCTGGCCTTTTTGGTTTCGGTCAAAAACAAAAGACTGAATCCAAGCGCAGCGCAGAGGCTCAGGAACACTCCGGCGAGACTCAAAGCGATCGCAGGATTCCGCCGAGTCCACCTGTGCAAACGTTGGAGGGGGCGCAGGGGCCGAGCGCGGATCGGTTCGTTCCGCTGGAGCCTTTGCAAATCTTCGGCTAGATCCCGGGCCGTTTCGTAGCGCATCTCCCTTTCTTTTTGCAGACCAGTGGCCAGCAGCACCTCCAGGTCACGGGAAATCGCGGGGTTCAAAGAGCGGGCAGGGGGAGGCTCAGAATGCAGGACTTGTTGGTAGAGCTGATGACGGGTCGCCGCATCAAAGACCCGCGACAGAGTCAGGCATTCGAACAAAGTCGCCGTCAGCGAATATACATCCGTCCTTCGATCCAACACGACCCGGCCCGAGGCCAACTGCTCGGGAGAGATATAGGCCGGGGTCCCCACCAGGTCCCCTGTCGCCGTTAAAGAGGAGTCGGACTCCATCTCCCGAGCCAGTCCGAAATCCACAACCACCGGTTCCCCCTTTGCATTCACAAGAATGTTGCCTGGTTTCAGATCCCGATGGATCAAGCCCGACTCGTGCGCGACATGAAGAGCCTCGGCCGCCTTGGCGAAGATCTCCAAATAGGCTTCGATCTCCACGCGCCCCGGAAGGCCGAGCCCTTCCTCAAAGCGCCTTTGACTTGAGGCGATTTTCTCGGCCAGGGATTGGCCTTCTACATAGCGCATCGCCATGTAGGACACCCCTTGGATACTCCCCCGCCCGTAGAGGGTGCAAAGACCCGGATGATCCAGCTTGGAGGCCAGTTCCGCCTCCCGGGCAAAGCGACCCTTGTATCCCCGGAAAAAACCGCGGTGCAAAGGAAGGAGCTTGAGGGCCACCTTGCGCCCCAGTTCCACTTCTTCGGCGAGATAAACCGCCCCCTGCGCCCCCCGTCCCAATTCCTTCAAAATGAAATAAGGGCCAAAGCGCCGCCCCGGACCCGGAAGGTCATCCTCATCCTCTTCCCCCGCATCCCCTACCTCCCCAATCTCACTGAGCCTCTCCCACCACTTTCGGAAACGATCCGCATGCGAAGGATGCTCTTCGCAAAAAGCCTCGATGCTCTGGCTCCCCGGCCCCCCCTCATGAAAGCGCAGAAGAAAGGCCTCGAACAGGTCCAAAGCCTCGGAGGATTCTCTTTCGTCCGGTCTCTCAGGCGGACTCATCTTCTTCCTCGAGAAGGACCGCGAGCTTTGCCTGCGCCCGCGATAAAAGCGCACGAGCCGCCCCCGGCGAGACAAGTTCCATCTCCTCCCGGATCTTCGCCGCACTCCAACCGAAGTAACGCCGAAGCACAATCACCTCCCGCTCCCGCTCCCCCAGCTTCTCCAGACAGGCCCGAATCCTCTCTTCCAGCTCCCTCCCGGCCGCCTCCTCCCAAGGGTCCGCCATCTTTCCAATCGGATCCCTCCCCTCCCCCAAGATCGATTGAAGATGCCCAACTCGCCCTCCATCCCTCTTCAAACGCCCCCTATGACGCAGCCGCATCAGCACCTTTCGCTCCGCAACTCTCAACAACCAAGCCAAAAAGCTCCCCTCTCCCCGATATTCGAATTGCTTAAGATCGGCAAGAGCCGCCAGGATCCCATCTTGAACCGCATCCTCGCTGTCCAGCAAACACTCCCGATACCTGGATCCCAGGCTCTTGCGAAGAGCCCGTCGCAGCGGCTCCCTGTAGCGCTCGAAAAGAAGCCCCAGAGCCTCCTCATCCTGCAGGCACGCCCGCCGCACAAGGACCTGGGAAGAGAGAAAATCAGTTTCGTCAGAGGAAGGTGCCATAAAAAGGCCAAAAGAAGGGAAGAGGCTCGACCGCCATCATTTTAGGAACTCCCCCGACGAAGGCCCGTAGAAAACCTCTCCGGAGGTTTTCTGGTCAAAACCCCTCCGGGGTTTCAGGAAGGCATATTCTCTCGGTTTCATTGGGGATCTTGAGGTCCTCAAAAAGGCTGGAAGCCTTTTTACCAAAAAACCCGCGGACGGGTTTTCCACGGGTTTTCCACGGATCTTCCATCTCATTCTTGGCCGGGGGGCGTAGAAAACCTCTCCGGAGGTTTTCTGGTCAAAACCCCTCTGGGGTTTCAGGAAGACATATTCTCTCAGTTTCATTGGGGATCTTGAGGTCCCCAAAAAGGCTGGAAGCCTTTTTACCAAAAAACCCGCGGACGGGTTTTCCACGGGGTTTCAGGATGGCATATTCTCTAGGTTTCATTGGGGATCTTGAGGTCCTCAAAAAGGCTGGAAGCCTTTTTACCAAAAAACCCGCGGACGGGTTTTCCACCGGGTCTTCCACGGGTCTCCCATGCAAATCCCCTACTCCGCCATAAGAGCACGAGCCGCCTGGCGGAGCCCTTCGTCGAAAAGTTCTTCGATATCGGCCAACGAGAGGCGATTCGCAAGAGAACCGGGATCGACCGCGCGCAGGCAAGCCCGTTCCTGTTCTTCGCGGGGGAGCATCGAAAACCAAGGGCCGAAGCCGAGGAGTCTGGAAAGGGGACGGACCGAATCTCGGGTGAGAAGGCGAAGGGTTTCGGCCTGGCTGAGCTTGGAGGGGAAGTCCTGGTGGCCGCGCTCGAGGGTCAGGCCAAAGGCAAGGCCACGGCCCGGTTTTTTCTTGGCATAGGCTCCCGCTCCCCTGTGGAGGAGGAAACCATGGACAGTCCCCAGGCCATGCAGAAAAAGGCTTTGGTCTTCGCCTTCGATGCGATAGATCAGCCCGGGGTCCAGCCCCATCCAGGAGAGCAAGTCCTGGGCGAGGGCAGAGGGGATGGGAGGCGCGGGGCGGGCCTTGAACTTGGCCGAGGCGCGGACATTCTTGCCTGGATCTGCGAAGACCTTGCCGTCCCCTCCGATACGAAGGCGATGGGCGTTCCCCCCGAGAAGGACGCTGTCGTTTTCCAGGGCGGACTTGGAGACAGTCCCAAGGCTCCGACCGGTGAGTTCTTCGAGGACCTCAACTTCGCTTTCGCCGCCGAAGTTCCCATGGATATTGCCGATGCGGTAGCGCTCTTCCAGGTCTTCGGTGGCCTGGTAGTGGCCCGGTCCCATGCGACGAAACAGACGGTCGGCATGCGCGAAGGCTTCTTCGAGGCGTTCCTCGCTCCAATACTGCCGCTGCTCCACGGGCAGGCGCTCGAGGACATGGGCCGGAGCGATGGCCTTGGCCGGATTTTGGAAAAGCAGGCTGACTGCTTGCTGAAGAGCCGTGCCGGGATCATAGTGGGCGCGATCCACCAGGAGCTTGCCCTCGCGGGCGGCCTTCAACATATGTTTGAAACGAAGGGTTTCGCCAGGGTCACGGGCAATGGCCAAAAAATCCACATCCCCCACCCTTCGCCCTGCACGACCAAGCCGCTGCAAAAAAGAAGGGAGATCGGGGGGCACGCCATAGAGCGCCACATAGTCCACATCCCCAATATCGATGCCCAGTTCCAAGGTAGAAGTTGCCACGCAAAGACTCGTGCGAGCCGCTTGGAAATCCCGCTCCACGCGCTCCCGCACCCGCTTGCTCAGGCTCCCATGGTGCGCAAAAACCCGGTCCCCAAAAGGCAGCTTTCCACGCATCGATTCGGCGAGCCACTCCACATCCGCCCGGGCATTTGCAAAGACCAGGACCTTACCCCCACGCTTGCCTTCGGGGCCATCCACAAGCTTTTGAAAGGCCGCACTCGGGACTTCGCCAAAACCTGCCTTAGCCATCCGGGCGCGGAGAGGGCGCTTGCGCGCATCCCTGACCAACACAGGATCCCGCGCATAGCGAGCCCCCAACTCCTCCGGCCTATCCACCGTCGCACTCAAAAGACAAGTCTGAAGACTCCGATCCTGGACCCGCAAAACCCTTCGGAGCCTTTCGCAGAGCGCAGCGAGCTGGTCCCCCCGCGACGTCCCATCCAAAGCATGCAACTCATCCAGGATCAGCGCATGCACCGGAAGCAAGCGCCGCGTCGCCCGCGCCAAAAGCGAGTCAAAAGACTCCGGAGTCGTCACCAACACCTGCGGCGCCACCTTGCCCAAACTCTGGTGGTCCGAAGTCTTCCGCCCCACCGTCACCCCCAGCCTCTCCAAGGGAAGCCGAATCCGCCGAAACACATCATTGACCAAGGCCCTCGTCGGAACAATGTAGAGGACAAAAGGACCCGTCAACCTCCGCCCCTCCCGATCCAACAAACGCTGCATCAAAGGCGCCAACACCGCCTCCGTCTTCCCCGCCGCCGTCGGCGCCCCCAAAATCACATCCCGCCCCTCCAAAATCGGCTCAATCGCCAAATGCTGAATCTTCTGCAAATTCGGAAAACGATCAAAAAAAGGCCCAAAAGTCCTCGGCAATCGCTCCCGCGCCCTCCGCTGTGCTTCTTCTCCCATGGCCTCGTTTTAACAGTTCCTCCGAATCCATGGCAGGAATTGAAAAAAACGATTTTCGTTGGGGTTTATGAAGGGACCGTATCTTGGACATCACCAACAACGCTTCTGAGGTGGAGACTTTGATCCCGAGGATGTGGAAGGAAAGCGAGGCGGCGAAAAGGCGGGTCGGGGAAGAGCGGGAGAGGATGCAAAGGGTCATGATGCAGATGGAGTTTGAGGGGAACTAGGGGTTGGCTGAAAGGGAACAAGGGGGAGGATCAAGGGGTTTTTGGGATGGAAGGGGTGGGGGCGCCGAACAGATACGTTGGGGAAGGGGAAGGTGGCGGGGCCGAACAATTACCATTGAAGCATGGGCTCAGTTTACCTCA
>Ga0256841_1002381_pt1 | contig 15070 bp, 14 predicted proteins | sample 356308metaG_FD_185971 | JGI IMG/M metagenome (GOLD analysis project Ga0256841, IMG submission 185971) | Hydrothermal vent microbial communities from Mid Atlantic Ridge, Atlantic Ocean - 356-308 | ecosystem: Environmental > Aquatic > Marine > Hydrothermal vents | place: Atlantic Ocean: Mid...
TAACTTGTGTTGAGCTTTTACAGAATGCCGATACAATTATGAAATCGGATAGAATGAAAGAGTTCATAAAAATTATTAATGATAAATTCGATTTTATAATATATGATTCAGCACCTTTTTCTTCCTTAAAAGAAACTGTTACAATTGCAAAATTAGTTGACCAAACTATTTTAGTTACCCGGGCAAATAACACTACTGTTTCTAGTCTAAGTGAAATTACCCGAATATTAAAAAACAATGGTATCGATAATTTTGGAGTTGTTCTAAATGATATTGAATCTTGATTTTTTTTTGAATAATCATTAAATACAATTATATTCCGGTGTACTTATATTTTTATGAAGTGGAATATTAATTCACAAACAAGATTAAGGACAATTTGATAATAAATTGTAATTGAAATGACCTTCCTTTTAGTATTTTTTACAAGTCTTGTTATAACACTTTTTCTAACTCCGTTTTTTATTTCCTTTTTAAAAAGAACTAAAATTGTTGATTTACCCGGAGGAAGAAAAATTCATACAAGTGTTATTCCGCGTATGGGCGGACTTGTTATTTATTTGGTTGTTTTAACTATGATAAATGCTTTTGTTCAGGATTTTGAATCGGTAAAACTTATAATAATTTCTGCTACTATTTTAGTATTTATTGGTATTGTAGATGATGTTATAAATCTGAATAGATTTATTAAATTTGTTGTTCAAAATATTTCCGCTGTATTTCTGGTTTATTATCTTCAACCATTGTATCATTCCGTTGTAATTTTTGGTATTACATTACATAATCCTTATGATTATTTATTTATTTTGGTTTTAATTATCGGCACTGTTAATTCAATAAATTTTCTTGATGGATTGGACGGGCTTGCAAGCGGTTATTCATTACTGATTTTTATAGTTTTATTGGCGTTGGCTATAAGAAAAAATGATACTTTTATAATTTTATTAACAGTAAGCTTGCTTGGCAGTATTTTAGGATTTTTAAAATTTAATGCTTTCCCTGCCAGAGTTTTTCTTGGTGATACGGGAGCTTTGGTTCTTGGTTTTTTCTTGATTTTTATTTCTTTACTAACTTCTATTAACTACCATGAATCTAATTTGGATTTAACTTTCCCACTAATATTATTAGGCGTTCCTTTGCTTGATACCGCTAAAGTTTTTGTTTTGCGTATTTTACAAAAGAAAGATCCGTTTTCGCCTGATACAAAACATCAACACCATATTTTACAAAAAAGTATTGATAATTATGAAGTAACTGTTTTTGTAATTCAACTTTTTGCGTTGGTATTTATTGTTTTGGCTTTGTTTTATCTAAAAGATTATCGGATAGAAACCACAATTTTATTTTTCCTTTTTGGTGCAATTCTAATTGGAATGCAACCATTTCTACTAAAATTTAGAATTGCGGATTTTTTTGATAGATTTTTAAAAAGTTTTAGAAAAAATAAAATGGAAAATGTATTCATTTTTATAAAATCTTTGATAATAGCTTCTGCAATATTGATGACTGTTATTACAATAGCTTCGTTTTCAATTAGGACTTCATTAAGTAATCAAGAATTGGTTTTTTTAATTGTTGCGATTACAATTTTATTTCTTATTTCATATTTTCAGTCAAAGAAAATTGATTCAATAGGAGATATAAGTGTATTTATTAATTTTACAATATATTCAATAGTAACAAAGTTAAGTTTACCACTATTAAATATTCCTAATAAAAATTTTAATATACTGGAAATTATACATAATACAAGTTTTTATATTTTGGCTTTTTTAATTTCTGTTACTTTAATTTTAAGATGGAAAGCTTTTTCGGGGAAAAGAATGCTTTTTACAGGAATTGATTTAACTATTATAGTTTTTATGTTACTTTCATTTATTGTAAATAAAGTTTTGGAATTTGATTACAATTATTATTTAAGTACAAGTTTATTGGAAGCGTTTATATTCTATATTTGGTTTAAAATTATTATTGATATTAAAAAAGAATATACGGCATTTTTGACGTTGGGCTCTTTTCTTTTATCAATTTCTCTTCTAATAACTCTTTTAATTTTTAAGTATTGATATTAAAAAAACAATGTGGTTGTCATTATTGTAAGTGCAACAAAATATAACATACTTAAACTATATTTTATTTTATTTACTTTTTCTAATTCTTCTGTGTAATTTAATACTTTAACTTTTGCTGCAGTGTTATTTAATTCTGAAATGTTTGATATTGTCTTTGCCATTTTTTACTCCCATTTTTAATTTCTAACTCCACTATCGGTAGCTTGTGTAAGAACTTTAGAGTAAAACGGGCGTTATTTTATACAATTGTGTCATTTGGTGACAAAAAACATTGAAGCGATGAGGGTAATCTTAATTTGAGACAGTTCTTCGTTGAAGTTTGTATTTGGCGGGGGTAAATTACTTTGTAAATAATGTAGGAAGAGATTCCAACTATTTAATTATTATTGCATCTGCTTCTATTTCAATCAATAAATCGGATTCTATTAAACTACTCACTTCAACCATGGTTGTTGCCGGTTTAATATTACTAAAAAATTCATTGTGTGCTTGTCCAACTTCTTGCCAATCAGTAATATTTACAACAAACATTCTGGTTCTAACAATATCACTAAGTTTAGCTCCTGCTTCATTCAAGTATTTTTCTATTTTAGATAGAATAAATTTAGTTTGTTTATATACATCTCCAATACCAACAATATTGCCATTATCATCAACAGCAGTAGTACCTGTAACAAAAACTTGATTCCCTACTTTTACTATTCTTGAATACCCGACTAATTTTTCCCATTTGGAACCGGATGAAATGTTAACTCTTTTTTTCATTTTATAGCCTTCTATTTAGCTAAATTAGAAAGTTAGACAAAATAAAAATTTTTATCTTAGATTGTCTCATATTTATGGATTCTCAAGACTAAATAATCTAATAAATCCTTTTTATTTGAGCATTAGTAAAATAATGCAAAAGAATTTCATCAAAACGATATCCTAATTCTCCCATTACAGCAGCTCCAATTTGGCATAAACCAACTCCGTGACCCCAACCGGCGCCTATTAAAGTAAATTTTTGAGGTATATTATCTATAATGTCATTCTTTTCAACAACAAATGCAGAACTATATAAATGTGAGTTGGATAAAACTTTTCTTATTTCTAATTCTTTTCCGATAATTAAAGTTTTATTTGTTCCAACAATTTTTAACTTAATTAGTCTGCCTGAATAACCTCTTTCAATAGGAATTAAATCAACTATTTCTCCAAAATCAATTCCGGATTTCTCTTTTATCAAATCAGAAATTTCTTTTTGAGTATATTCAACTTTCCACCTGTAAAAATCTTTTGTTTTTCTATCATAATTATTCAGCACTTGCTCTAAAATTTTTTCGTCGGTTGTGTTACAGAATGCCGGGGGCGAATTTTTTATCCATTTTGCAGCAGCATTTTCATTTGTTAAATCGGTTTCAAATTCATCAGGTTCAAACTTATAATCAATAATAGATTTTAAGTACGGATGTTCAATATTTTCCCAAACATTTTCAAATGATTCACTAATGCCTCCGCAAGATTTTGAAAAACGTGCATCGCAAATAATATTGTTATAAACAAGAACCGAACCATGAGTTTCCTTAACAGCAGTTTCGGCATTGTGTGCATGTAGCTTAGTTACGCCTTGGTATCTTTGGCAGTGATCGTCTGCGCATACATCATACAGAATATGATCTTCTCGATCATACCATCTAATAATTTCATTGTCGGTAATAATTTCGGAAATGTATTTTTCATTGCTGATACTCTTTCTTTTTTCCATTTGAGCAAGCAACCAACTTCTGGAAATAATTGCGTGTGCTTTAAGTAATTCTATAGAACTGGTTGCACTCATTTCGGAAGAAATTACACTTATTAAATATTTTTCTACAGGAACTATATTTATTACTGTAAGTTTATTATTTTCAATAATTATTTTCAAAGAGCCGACAAAACGTTGATTTTGTTTTTGCTCCCAATGAAATTGTAATCCTATAGTTACATTTTTTAATAAAAAAGATTCCGATTCAGGATCTGATGGGTTAAGAATAATTTCTTTTTGCGGTTTAAGTTTTTTTTCACCGGAATATAAGTATATCAAATCATTTTCGTAAATCGCTTTGCACTTACCGTTTAAAAGTTCTCCTGAAGCTGAATCCGTAAAATCACCATATAAATCAAATTCTACTTCTTGTTCCGATAATATTGCTACTGTTACATTTGGTTCATTCATAATTAGAGTAATGTATTTGTTAAAAATTAAGGTTGAAAAATACCTATAACAACTAGAGTAATCAATAAAGAAAATGAACAAAGTTATTTAAATATTCTAATTACTAAAATTTATTGTGAATTTCTTTCTTTGGTAACTAGTGTTATGTTAATATACTAAAACTAAATCGGTTTTCGGAATTGTGAAACATATCTAACTGTCATTCCGGTTTACACGCTCTTTGTGTAATACCGGGATCTATTGAGCAAGCAGATACCGGTATTGCAAAAAGCGCCGCGCCCAATAAGATATTGGACAGGCAAACCGGTATGACAGCATAAATCCGAAAACCAATTCGTGTTCAGTGTATATAAATGACGGTAATCTAAAAACTCACCCCAACCCATCTCTTAAAAAGAGAGGGACTGCTCCCTCTCCCTTTGGGAGAGGGTTGGGGTGAGGGTTCATTTGCTGACAAAATACAGTTAACTTTACACTAGTAATTTTATACGAGTTATTTAATATAAAATTCATCTTCAAAAAAATAATTTTTCTCTAAACCAGATTATTGACCTTGATTTTAGCTCTCATTTTCTTATTATTCTATAAGTAATTTTACAAACTTATATAAATAGTTAATTTTAATTGGAATTTTAATAATGATTAGAAACGCGATTTATTTTATTTTAATATATGTTGTCTTTACATTTTCATCAGTAGCACAAACAGGTATTGCAAAATATGCCGGTGAATTTTTAGCTTTAGGAGTTGGTGGACGATCATTAGGAATGGGCGGAGCTTCTGTAGCTGTTGTTAATGATGTAACTTCAGGCTATTGGAATCCGGCAGGACTAGCTTTTATGGATTATCCTCAAATTTCTTTAATGCACGAAGAACATTTCGGGAACTTAGTAAATTATAATTACGGTGCAATAGCAATTCCTTATGGCAAGGATATGAGCTTTGGTGTTAGTGCAATACGTTTGAGTATAGATGGGATACCTGATACGAGAAATGCTCTTATAGATAGAAAAACCGGACAACAAATTACAGATCCGCGTAACGTAAATTGGGCATTGGATTACACAAAAATAACGGAATTTAGTAATACCGATTATGCCTTGTTTTTAACTTTTGCGAAAAGACAATCAAGTAATTTTTATTGGGGTGCAAATTTAAAACTAATTAGAAGAGATATTGCTGAATTTGGAGCAACGGGAATTGGTTTTGATGTAGGAGCAGTTTATATGCCAATGGAAAACTTAAAAGTTGGTGCAAATGTTACTGATGTAACAACCACATTACTAGCGTGGAGTACCGGAAGGAATGAATTAATATCACCAACTGCAAAACTTGGTGTAGCGTATCAACTTTTTATTTTGGGTGGTAAAATAACTCCGGCTATTGATTTTGATCTGCGTTTTGAGAATAGAAGATCATCGGCAATGTTTAATTTAGGTCCAATTAGTTTAGATCCTCGTTTTGGTTTTGAATACTCTTATAATAATTTATTTGCAATTCGTGCAGGTTACAATGACGTTAAACAATTTACAATTGGTGCAGGTGTTAAACTTCCAAAACTAAATATTGATTATTCTTTTGCACGTTTTAGTGATTCAGAAACAAATCGTTTACCGGATACACATAGAATTTCTTTAATACTTACTTTAGAACAACCTAAATTCTTAAGAAGCGGAAATTAAAAAAAATCAACAATCAACTAAATTGTAATTAAACTCTAGTTTTAAATTACAAATTTAATTTCTGCTCCAAACTAATAAAATAATCCCCAAACCAATTTGTTGTTAAAGTAATACATTAAAAAAAGCTAGATTAAAAAACAGTTTTAACCCTTTTATAAAAACTTTGCATTACCCCACCAAATTAGTTTCGCAAAAAAACACGTAAAACAGATTATAAATATGTGCTAAAATATTTTGACTTTTAATCGTTGGGGGAATATATATCAAAGATTTCTCATCTAATTTTTATTATATTTATAAAATGTATTTTATTTACAACAGATATTTTTTTAGGAAACTTATTTTACAATTTGTTGTAAAAAACCAATCAATCAATTAAAATAATCAAAGGGGTTACAATCTTGGAGATTACAGAATTAAACGCAAAAATTAGTAAAGAAAGTGAGTTCATAGACGTTCTGCTTACCGAAATAGGCAAGGTGATAGTCGGACAAAAAGACATGGTTGAACGTTTGGTAATAGGCTTACTTGGTAACGGACATATTCTATTAGAAGGTGTTCCTGGCTTAGCAAAAACCTTAGCAATAAATTCTTTGGCTGCTGCAATGAAAGCTAAGTTTCAAAGAATACAATTTACACCGGATTTATTGCCTGCTGATTTAATAGGAACTATGATTTACAATCAGAAAGAGGCAAACTTTTCAATTAAAAAAGGTCCTATTTTCTCAAACTTTATTCTTGCCGATGAAATTAACCGTGCACCCGCAAAAGTACAAAGTGCACTTTTAGAAGCAATGCAAGAACGCCAAGTAACAATAGGACAAAACACATTCAAATTGCCCGAACCATTTTTAGTAATGGCAACACAAAACCCAATTGAACAAGAAGGTACATACCCGTTGCCGGAAGCTCAAGTAGATAGATTTATGCTTAAAGTAAAAATTACTTATCCTTCCAGAGAAGAAGAATTAAAAATTCTACACAGAAATGTTGGAACAAAACCGGCTGAAATTAAACCTGTTATTAGAATGGAAGATATTCTAAATGCCCGTAATTTGGTTCATGATATTTATGTGGATGAAAAAATAGAAAGATATATTTTAGATATTGTTTTTGCCACACGTGATCCTAAAAAATTCGGATTGGATAATCTTTCCGATTTAATTAGTTACGGTGCTTCACCAAGAGCAACTATTAACTTGGCATTGGCAGCCAGAGCAACTGCATTTATTAAACGCAGAGGTTATGTTGTTCCCGAAGATGTTAGAAGTATCTGCATGGATGTTTTACGACATAGAATTGCCGTTACTTACGAAGCTGAAGCCGAAGAAATAACTTCGGAAAATATTATTCAAGATATTTTAAACAAAGTTGAAGTGCCTTAGCAGGGTAGAGCAAAAACTATGTTAACAAAAGAAATATTAAAACAAGTACGTCAAATAGAAATTAAAACCCGCGGGGTAGTAAACGAGGTTTTCTCCGGAGAATATCATTCGGTATTCAAAGGACGGGGAATGGAATTTTCCGAAGTTCGTGAATATCAAATTGGTGATGATATTAGAACTATTGATTGGAATGTAAGCGCACGTTTTGGGCATCCCTACGTAAAAATATTTGAAGAGGAAAGAGAACTTACTTTAATGTTGCTTGTTGATTTAAGCGGTTCTTTGGTTTTTGGTAGTGTTGAAAAAACCAAACAACAAATTGCAGCCGAACTTACCGCAATACTTGCCTTTTCCGCAATGAAGAATAATGACAAAGTCGGGTTAATTCTTTTTACGGATCAAATTGAAAAATTTGTTCCGCCACGTAAAGGAAAAAGTCACGTTTTAAGAATAATAAGAGAAGTCCTTTCGTTTGAACCGAGAGGTAATAAGACCAATATAAAAGTGGCTTTAGAATATTTTAATCATTCGGTAAAGAAAAAAAGTATAGCATTTTTAATATCCGATTTTATTGATGACGGTTATGATAAAATTTTAAGAATTATTGGTAAAAAACATGATTTGGTAAATATACTTTTAGAAGACCCCAGAGAAACGGATATTCCTAAAGTTGGACTTATAAAATTAAAAGATGCGGAAACCGGCAAAACAAGATTTGTTGATTCAAATAACAAAATTGTTCAAGCTTATTTTAGGCAAAGAGTTATAGAAAGGGAAAATTATAGAAATAATTTATTTTTAAAAAGTCGTGTTGACACTATAAATATCAGCACTGCTTCATCGTATATTAAACCTTTGATAAATTTCTTCAAAAACCGCGAGAGACGATGATTAAGATTTTAAAAAATTTTATTTTACTATTGTTTTTATTTTCAAATGTTTTATTTGCACAGAGCATAAATGTAACTGCCGGTATTGATACAACGGATTACCTTGTAGGTGATTATATTCATTACTCAATAAAGGTAACTTATGATGACGGAATTCGTATTTCACCGCCAACACTTGCAGATAAAATAAAGAGATTAGAACTAATAAAAACTTTGCCCGTTACAAAAGGAAAAGAAAACGGGAAAAATTTTGAACAGTTTAATTATATCCTTTCCGGTTATGATTCCGCCGAAGTAGTTATTCCACAAATTCCCATAACCTATTTTGTTGGTTCAAATTCAGAACCTAAAATAGCAAATTCAAATGAAGTTGTTGTTTATATTCATACCTTACCGGTTAATACTTCTGCTGAAATTAAAGATATTAAAAAACCATTAAAAATTGAACTTGATTGGAAATTTTGGCTAATCATATTACTAATTGTACTTGTAGCTTTTGCATTAGCTTATTTCTTATTCAAAAAGTTTAGAAAACCCAAAGGAGAAATCCGAAGAAAAATATATGCTCCACCTGTTCCAAGCCATTTGGTAGCCCTAAAAGCTTTGAATGAATTAAAAAATAAAAAACTTTGGCAGCAAGGAAAAATTAAAGATTATCATTCCGAACTAACCGAAATAATTAGAAAATATTTTGAAGATAGATACAACTTTAATTCACTTGAAAAAACCACTGCCGAAAATATGGAAATATTGAATAGAGTAATGGATAATCAAAAAGTTATAGATACTACAAAAGAGTTTTTAACTAATGCCGATATGGTAAAATTTGCAAAATTTAAACCAATGCCTACTATAAATGAAGAAATGATGAAACAAGCCATTGACATTGTAGAAAAAACAAAAAGGGATGAAGATATACAAAATATAAATTCACAAAACGGAGGCAGAAGTGTTTAATAACATTACTTTTGCCCATCCTTATATTTTGTATTTTTTATTATTAATACCAATTATTTTGTATTGGTATTGGCGGCAAAACAAAAAAGCTTCTACGGCAATTACGTATTCCAACATAGAAGTTTTTGAAGGTGTAAAATCTACTATTAAGGAAAAACTAAGACATTTACCGATTTTTTTGCGCTCAATGGCATTGGGTTTATTTATAATTGCATTAGCACGTCCACAATCTTTTTCTTCCGGCGAAAATGTTTATACTGAAGGTATTGATGTTGCTATGCTATTAGATATATCAGGTAGTATGTTAGCAGAAGATTTTAAACCAAACAGATTAGAAGCAGCTAAGAAAGTGATTGATGAGTTTATTGCAGGTAGAAAAACAGATAAAATTGGTCTGGTAATATTTGCGGGCGAAAGTTTTACACAATGTCCTTTAACAATCGATTATCCGGTTCTTAGAGGATTACTTAAAGAAATTCACAGTGGAATGATAGAAGACGGAACAGCTATAGGTACGGCAATTGCAAACGGGGTAAACAGACTAAAAGACAGCAAAGCTAAAAGCAAAGTAATAATTTTACTTACAGACGGTGTTAATAATAGTGGAGAAATTGATCCTATAACAGCAGCACAGATTGCCAAAAAATTTGGTATAAGAATTTATACAATTGGTGTGGGAACAATGGGTGAAGCACCTTATCCGTTCCAAACTCCGTTTGGAAAGCGTTATCAAATGGTTAAAGTGGAAATTGATGAAAAAACTCTTAATGAAGTTGCCCAAATAACAGATGGAAAATATTTTAGAGCAACAAACAATAAAAAGTTGGAAGAAATATATAAAATAATTGATAAGTTGGAAAAAACACGAGTAGAAATAACTTCCTATAGAAAAGCAAAAGAGCTTTTTTATGTTTGGGTTGCTGTTGGTTTATTTTTAATATTGTTGGAACTTCTTTTAACAAAAACTTATTTACGAAAATTACCTTAGAAAATAATATGTTCAGATTTGCACATAGTGAATTCCTTTATCTTTTGTATTTAGTGCCTTTAATAATTGCACTTATCTGGTATTCTGTACGCAATCAGAAAAAACTATTGGAAAAATTTGCAAATAAAAAACTGCATAATATTTTATTCCCGCTTAAAAGCAGGTTCAAAATATTTATTAAAAGCGGTTTAATTATTACAAGTATTATTTTATTAATTATTTCCTTGGCAAATCCTCAAATAGGTTCTAAAATTGAAGAAGTAAAACAAGTTGGAATTGATGTATATATTTTGCTTGATGTTTCTTTAAGTATGCAAGCACAAGATATAAAACCAAGCAGGTTAGAAAAAGCTAAACATGAAATTGCAAAATTAATTAATAAACTTCACGGAGATAGAATAGGACTAATTGTTTTTTCAGGAAAAGCATTTATTCAATTTCCTTTAACTACAGATTATTCTGCTGCAAATTTATTTCTTTCTGCTGTTAGTGTCAAATCTGTTCCGCAGCCTGGTACAGCTATAGGACCGGCAATAAAACTTGCGCTAAATTCATTCAAAAAAGATGAAGAAACACAAAAAGCAATTGTTATTATTACAGATGGTGAAAATCATGAAGGAGAATTGAATAGTGTTGTTGAAGAAGCTAATAATTTAGGTGTTAAAATTTATGCAATTGGGCTTGGTTCTCCTCAAGGTGTTCCAATACCCGTTTACAATAAAGCCGGAAAACAAATAGGTTATAAAAAAGATAGGAACGGAAATACTGTCTTAACAAAATTGGATGAAGCAACACTTCAAGAAATAACAAGTAAAGGTAACGGTGAGTATTATAAAGGTTCCAATACCGAAAATGAATTGGAAATGGTTTATAATGATTTAGCTAAACTGCAAGGCTCGGAGTACGGAGCAACAAAAATAACAGAGTATGAAGATAGATATTATTATTTTTTAATTCCTGCGGTAATTTTATTGTTTTTAGAATTATTTATTAACGATAAAAAATCGAAATGGTTTAAAAAATTTGAAAATATGTAAATAAAAGAAACTCTATAAAGTTTGTATTTGTTTAACAAAGTAATCTTGAAATACAAGTAACACAATGGTTTATTATAATATTAGGAAAATGAAAACTATTAACAAATTAAATATTAACTTAGTATTATTACTACTTACAGTTTTAAGTTTATCTGTTTTTGCACAGTCAACGCGTAGTTTGGTAAATGATGGTGTAGAAAAATATGAAAAGAACAAGTACAATGAAGCGGAAGTATTTTTCAGGAAAGGAATTGAAAACGATATAAAAAATTATGAATCACGTTTTAATCTTGGAGATGCATTATACAAACAAGGTAAATATGAAGAAGCAATAAAGGAATATCAAAATGCTCTTGCACTTTCTAAAACTGATTTACAAAGAGCGGAAATTTTCCATAATATTGGAAATTCATTACTTAAGGCTAAAAAATTAAAAGAAAGTATAGGTGCTTACAGAGAAGCTTTAAAGCTTAATCCTAAAGACATTGAGACTAAATACAATTTGTCTTATGCATTAAAGCAAATGAAAAAGCAGCAACAAAATAAGAACAAGAATAAAAAGAATAACAAAAACAATAAAGATAAGAATAAGAATAATAAGGACAAGAAAAAGAATAAAGATAATAAAGACAATAAGAAAAACGAGAACAAAAAGAATAAAGATCAACAGAAAAAAGATCAGCAAAAAAATAAAGAGCAAAATAAAAACAAACAAGATCAACAAAAGAAACAACAACCGACAAAACCGAAAGATGAAATATCTAAAAAGGAAGCTCAAAGAATTTTAGATGCTTTGAAAAATAACGAGGCAGAGCTTCAAAAGAAGATGCGCCAAAAGAAATCAAGAAGAACAAATGTTGAAAAAGATTGGTAAACGAGTAACTTTATGAAAAAATATTTTTTTCTCTTAATTATAACAATATTCAGTACCTTTAATTTATTCGGGCAAGAATTTACTGCAAGTTTGGATAAAACCATAGTTACACAAAACGAAAGATTCCAAATTTATTTTACTTTTAAAGGCAGTAATCTTGATAAACTAAAAGATTTTAGAGCTCCTTCATTCAAGGGAATAAAAATTTTAAGCGGACCAAACCAATCTAAAAATTTGCAAATTATAAATGGTCAAGTTTCAGGTTCGCTCACATTTTCCTTTGTGGCAACAGTTTCAGATATGGGTAAACATACAATTGGTAGTGCTTCGGTAAAATTTAATAATCAAACGTTTAAGACAAAACCATTAACATTCAATGTTATAAAAGGAACATCAACTCATAAAAAAGTTCGTTCCGATTTGGGAATTTCAAAAGAAGAACTGGACAAAAATGTTTTTATTAGAGCAATTCCCAGTAAAACTACAGCATTACTCGGAGAACAAATTACTATTACCTATAAATTATATACTCGTCTTAATATTACATCTCCTGAAATATCCAAGCTTCCTTTTTTCAACGGGTTTTGGTCGGAAGAACTTGAAACGAGTAATAATATTAGTTTTGGAACGGAAATGTACAAAGGGGAACGTTTTAGAACAGCGGTTATAAAAAAGGTTGCTCTTTTTCCTACTAAAACCGGTGTTCTTTCTGTTACTCCCTTTGAATTAAATATACCGGTTGTAGTTAAAACAAGAAGAAAATCAAGAGATATATTCGATGACTTTTTTAATGATTCATTTTTCGGTAGAACAAAGACTATTGAACATCTAACTAAATCAAATAAAGTTAAAATTAAAGTTTTACCATTGCCTTCTGAAAATGTACCGGAAACTTTTACCGGAGCTGTTGGAAAATTTAATTTAAATGTTAAGTTGGATAAACAAGAAGTTGATTTGAATGAATCTATTACAGTAAAAGTGAGAATATCCGGGAAAGGAAATATAGCTTTGCTAAAACTACCTGAATTAAAACTTCCGGCTGGGTTTGAAAAATATGAGCCTAAAATTTCGCAAAATATAACTAAAAAAAATTATATCTCCGGCAGAAAAAACATTGAATTTCTTATTGTTCCCAGAGTGCCGGGTATAAAAGAAATTCCCCCTATTAAATTTAGTTATTTTGATATAGATAAAAAGGAGTATGTTACTTTATCTTCCGAGGCATTTAAAGTAAATGTTAAAGAAGGGAAGGGAAACTTTAACCAAAGTACAACAGGTTATTCCAAGGAAGATGTTAAACTTTTAAACAAAGATATAAGATTTATCAAAACTTCTTCTTTCTCATTCCAGCGTAAAGAAGGAAGGACGAAAATAGGTGTTTTCTTTTGGCTTGCCTTAATATTGCCTCTCGGGGCTTTAATTACAATTTTATTAGTACAAAAGAAGCAAAATAAAATTGCAGGTAATATTAAATTATTAAAATATCAGAAAGCTGAAAAGACGGCTAAACTAAATTTGAAAAAAGCAAAAAAAGCATTGGAAGCAAATAATCTTGCTGATTATTATAATTATCTTTCTCTGGCACTGTTTGGTTATTTGGAAGATAAACTAGGCTTACAAAAAGCAGAGTTTACTTTGGATAAAGCTTTGGAAAAATTAAAAGAGAAAAACGCTAGTAGGGAGTTAATTAAAAATATAAAACAAATTTCCGATAAATGTGAATTTGCCAGATTTGCTCCGGATGCTGTTGGTAATGATAGTGACGGACAAATTTATAATAGTGTTGAAAAGGTAATTGAAAATATTGGTTCAACTATATCGAACAAATAATAATGTTTATAAATATGAAAAAAATCACTTTAATTTTAACGGTTTTCTTTTTAATCGGTTCTTCAATTTTTGCTCAGAATATTGAAACACTAATGAAAACCGGAAATGAAGCTTATCAGAATAATAAATATTCCGAAGCAATAGATAATTACCAAAAGATTATTAAACAAGGTTATATTAGCAGTGAACTCTTTTATAATCTTGGTAATGCTTATTTTAAGAACAATAAACTTGGTAAAGCAATTTTATATTATGAAAAAGCATTAAAACTTTCTCCACTTGATGAAGATGCAGCATACAATTTAAAAATAGCTAAAGCTCGTACTGTTGATAAAATTAAGGAAATTCCACAATTGTTTATTGTGCGTTGGTGGAATATTTTGCTTTCAGTATTTAATACGTCGGGTTGGCAAATTATTGTTTTGGTTTTTTATTTTTTACTTTTAGCCAGCATAGGTGTTTATTTTCTTATTAAAAATATTAATATTCAGAGAATAGCTTTTATTTTAGGATTTTTTAATTTAATTGCTTTTGCAATTTCAGTTATACTACTTATTTCCAGTTATACAAGAGAAACAAGCAACAATTATGGTATTCTTCAAAAATCTGTTGCTTCCGTAAAAATATCGCCGGATAGTCAAAGCAACGATGCTTTTGTCATTCATGAAGGTAGTAAATTTTTAATAGAAGATAAGGTTAATAATTGGGTAAAGATTAAACTGGCTGATGGAAAAGTAGGATGGTTACCTGAAAATACTTTTGAAACTATATAATTTTTTTTGCTTTAAAATAGAAGAATCTTTCTAAATAAAAATAGAAAGATTCTAAAATATATAAGAAGATATTATTAAATTCTTAGATTCGAATTAAGAAACTTTAGCCATATCTTTAACCAACCAATCGCGTGATTTAAGATAGTATTTTTTTATTACAGCTTCATCAAATTCTAAAGCCCAAATTACATCAGGATTAACTTGACTAATAATTTCTTCATCGTTATTGTCAAATTTTACTCTGTGATAATAAATTTCACCATCAGAAGTTTTATATAGATTGTGATTAAGTTTATTACTTCCTCTGTTATCAATTGTCCAATCAAAACTTCTAGCTTCTAATGCCATTTTTAACTCCTTTAAAATTTCTCAGTGTAAAATCTAC
>Ga0256841_1002382_pt1 | contig 15069 bp, 10 predicted proteins | sample 356308metaG_FD_185971 | JGI IMG/M metagenome (GOLD analysis project Ga0256841, IMG submission 185971) | Hydrothermal vent microbial communities from Mid Atlantic Ridge, Atlantic Ocean - 356-308 | ecosystem: Environmental > Aquatic > Marine > Hydrothermal vents | place: Atlantic Ocean: Mid...
AAATGACTGGATAATCAAGTTCTGGTTTTTGAATGACCAGTAGAGGAATATTAAGTTCTTTGGCAGCTTCGATTTTAGCGTCAAAACCGCCTGCTGTGCCTGAATTTTTAGTGATGACGCAATCTATTCCCCAGTCTCGCCATAAGGCTATATTAAATTGTTTCGAGAAAGGGCCTTGCATGGCACATAGGTGATTTTGCGGGATGCCTGCGTTTAAAGCTTGTTGTATAAATTTTGGTTCTGCAGTAATTCTTGCAAACCATTGTTTTTTGTCTGTACCCGGTAGTCGTGTAAGGGTATGCAGATCTTTGTAACCAATGCCAAGAAAAATCTTTTGTCCGATGGTTATGGCATGTTCGATGGCTTCAACAATTGTGGAATGAACAATTGTTGATTTCTCATCTAGGTTAGTGGAGCGTTCAAAACGCAAATATGGAATATCTAGTTCTGCTGCCAATTCCATAAGTTGTTTTGATATGACAGCGGCGTAGGGATGAGTGGCGTCAATAATTACTCTGGCATGGTTTTCCAGCAAAGCTTTTCTGCGTGCTTGGATACCTTTCGGGCCATTCCAGATAGTTGCATTGGGACATTTTTTCTGTGCCAGCTCGCCGCCATGTTTGGTTGCAGTTGAGATAACGACTTGGTAACCGGAGTGACATAGTTTCAGGGCTAGTTCATTACCATCACTTGTTCCGGTATAAATCCAGAGTGCCGAATCAGGAATAAAGTGGTCGGCAGTTTTTTTGTTTGGTAATTGCCAGTCATTATATCCTCGAGGAGTAAAAATATAGTTGTTTTTCCGTTGTGTAAAACGATTACCAATAACAATGGAAGTCAGCATATCAAATTTAACACTGGGGAGTTCACCAAGTTGATGAATTTTAACTATTTGTCCAGGTCGATAAGCATTTTTCACAACACCGCAAAAGGTATCCGGTGATTTGTGATCAAGCATGATCTGCAGGATTTTATAGACGCCATCTTGTCGATCTGCGCTTTGCACGTTATACATGACACAGCTAAGATCTGCAGCAGCAATATGGGTGGCGCGTTGTTCAATCCAGTCCCAGGGACAAAGCAAATCAGACAAGCTGAGGGTAGCAAAATCATGTGATAATGGAGACCCAAGTAATGAAGCGCATGCATTGGCGGAAGTAATGCCGGGGATCACATTCACTTCAAATTTGTCATCATCATGTAACTCTTCAAAGGCCAGGGCTGCCATGGCATAAACACCAATATCACCACTGGAAATCAAGGCGACTCTGGCGCCTTGCCGAGCCTTTTCGATAGCGAGTAAGGCGCGTTGTTTTTCCTGGGTGAGCGGTGGAGTGTGAATTTCCTTATCTTTTATCCATGGTTGTATCCAGCGTAAATACAATTCATAAGCGACGATAATATCACTGTTTTTTAATGCTGTTTCGGCTCGGGGAATGATTAAATCAGCATACCCTGGCCCTACTGAGACCAGGTTTAAAATGCCTGTCATCGACTTCCCCATTCAATATCTTTAACAACGGCAACGGCAACACCATTCAGTGTGGTTTTTGGAATAACCAGTTTTCCACGGTTACAGGCTATTAATGCACAAGGTTCACAAACGCCATCCAGACCAATATTTTGTTGTACCCAAGTGGAAGGTTGTGTTACCCACTGACGCGCTGCAATGGTTTCGTTTTGCAAGATGCGAAGAGGAATGTGGTGTTGTTGGCAAAATTTGATCAAGCCTGGTTCTTTTGACTTTAGATCAATAGTTACAATTTCACGTATTTGATCAAATGTTTCCCCATTTAATGTATGTAACACTGCCGCTTCAATGGCTTCTACAGAAATATTTTTTCTACAGCCGATACCCAAGACAAAAGGTTTTAGTGTTTCGCTGGCTGTGCTAATGACAGGAACAGCCCCTACTTCGTTAGCGACTCGATAGGCCAGTTCATTGGCGCCAGCCTCATGACCTCCTAGCAGGGAGGTGGCATAACGGGCGGCTTCATCCAATACCACAACGGCTGGGTCAGAATTTTTATCCTGCATCAGACCATTGAGGAATCTTACAGTAATTCCAGTTGTAGCCAATATAATCCAGTGACTATGGGAATGAAAAACGGTAGCAAAGCGTTCAGCCTGACTCAGTTTAGTTTTCTCTTCTGGAGCATAAATTTTGGCATTCAATCGTTTGCATAAGAAATCAGCCAGCATATTGCTGTGGCTTCTCACTTGCCAGATGGCTAAAGAATCGTTCATGCTTCGGTCTGAGGGTTTTTTTTTGGTACCCGAAAAATGTGTGTGAAATTTTTATCATATAAACTGGATTCAGCTTGCATGTGTTCATCTAAAACAGAACCAACAAGCAGCATGGTTGTCAGATTCCAGTTATCTGTTGCGGTATCCTGTATTATGGTTTCTAAGGTACCTTTATAGCTTTTTTGTTCCGGCCAGGTGGCGCGATATATCAATGCAGCGGGCGTTGTTGGTGGATAGTGCAATAACAAGTCAGCAACAATTTTTTTTAAATGAGGGCCGGAAAGAAAAATGCACATGGTTGCTTGATGCTGGGCAAATTTATCGATTGATTCCAGTTCAGGTACCGCCGAGGCGCGACCTGAGACGCGTGTCAAGATGATGCTTTGTGATATTTCCGGTTTTGTTAATTCAGAATTAATGGCAGCGGCAGCAGCACTAAATGAGGAAACGCCAGGTATAATTTCATATTCAATGTCCATGTTATCAAGCCGGCGCATTTGTTCAGCAGTAGCGCCGTAAATGGCAGGGTCGCCTGAATGAAGTCTCGCAACGTCTATGCCGGCATGTTTGGCACGCTGATAACACGCCTGTTGTTGTTCAAGATCAAGCTTGGAAGTATCCAGTAATTCAGCTTCAGATTGGCAATGCTGTAGCATATCCTCCGGGATCAGTGATCCTGCATATAATACCATTTTGCAATTCCCGAGAATTTTTGCACCTCGTAAGGTAATCAAATCTGCAGCACCGGGGCCAGCACCAATAAAATAAACTTTCATGAATGTCTTTTTTGTTTTGCAGTTTTTCTGATCAATAGAGTGGCAAGGTAACCCGTTGCCTGACTGGTTTGCAGATTGATTATATCATTGCTCAGCAATTCACCGGGTAAGCCAATGCGACCAGCGAAACCACAATGCCGGGAAATTCCCATTTCATTGAGTAAGGATAATACCCATTCCAGACGTGAGCCGATTTTCATGAGTACAATCACATCATGACTTTCAATATCCTGTCGTAAGGATTCTTGATTATCAGGGCAGGGTAAAATTAAAATACGTTCCTTTCCTTCACCCAACGGCCATGATAGCGCAGAAGCAGCAGCAGAAAAGCTGGTAATGCCGGGGAATGTGCGGTAAGTAAGTTGAGGCAGTTTTTCCTGCAAAGCGGCTAAAAGATAACCATAAGTTGAATAGGTCATGGTATCGCCTATTGTTAAGTAGGCGACAGAGGCGCCTTTTTCAAGTTCGGCAGCAACGGTTTTTGCAAGTTCAGTATAAAAAGAACGTAACAGGCTGCGATCATTAGCCATAGTAAATTCGATTTCCTGAAATTTTTGTTGGGGGATATTGATACCAGAAAGGCATTGCATAGCTACGGACTGAGAACTGCTGCGGGATTTTGGAATATAAATGATATCAACTTTTTTCAGAACATCGAGGGCTGCAACCGGCAAATAACCTTCGGGCCCGGGGCCAACACCGATACCATAAAAACGGCCTGTAGTAGATTGATTCATGCATCGACTCCAATAGGATTTCCTTTCAGGTCAAATAATCTGACTTCAACCAATTCAACTAAAGGAGCTCGTTGCTTTACCAGCATGGCAATTTGTTTTTCAACGCAGATCCACAATTTTTTTCCTTCGGTATGATATTTCAGTTGTTGAATAATGGATTCAACTGTGTCGGCATGTTGGATAATTCGTAGTGTTTGTTTCGAAAGGCTATACTGGGCAGCAATTTTTGCAACATTGTTCATAGCCATTTTGCTTTTACTTGAGTGCGTATTCCATGAACCATCAAGTATTTTGGCAAGTTTACCAGGATGACCAAGCAGCCATAGTTTGTTTAAACGTCGATGCTGTTGATTAAGAATAGACTGTGTAAAGTCCAGTGCTTCGCCTAGAAAATTGGCAATTTCAATTGCTTTATGTGTAGGCAACTGTAATTGTTGTTTGACGAAGCTGCGCGCTATTTTTCCGGGAAGAAGAGCGATTTCTGTAGAATTATCAGCCAATGCAACTTTGACATAAACTTCAATGGATGCAATCCAGGATGATAATGACATGGGTTCGACAATTCCTGACGTTCCCAGTATTGATATGCCGCCTTCGATACCTAATTTAGGGTTAAAGGTTTTTTTAGCAATATTTTCACCGTTGATACAACCAATAGTGATGTCATATCCCAGGTTATCAGCTGGTAGAGCATTCTCATTCATTATTTTCTGTAGCGCTTGTTGAATCATTTTTCGTGGTATTGGATTAATAGCCGCTGCTCCGACAGGTAAGTTAATGCCAGGTTTGGTGACTGTTCCTACCCCTTTTCCGGCAAGAAAACGAATATGATTCAAATGATTGCTTCGGATTTCGGCAAAGATAGTAGCGCCCTGGGTTCGGTCAGGATCATCACCGGCATCTTTGATAACTGAAGCATAGGCAGTATTGTTATCATTCCATTTAACATCCTGAATTGGAATTGGGATAAATTGTTGATCATGCCAATTATCATTGGAATAATCTGTACCTGTTGGTAAAACAACTGGAACCGTATCCATTTTTGTATTTGTAAGTAATAAAGTCAGTGCGGCTTGCGTGGCTGCGGTTGCGCAAGTTCCAGTGGTAAAGCCTCGTTTCAGGCCATTGGCAGCGGGGATATTGAGATCAAATAGCTTGTAATTATTCAACGGGGGATTGTTCCTGCTCATAACTGGCAATCTGGTTTATTGCATCTATCATCAAGCCATTGATAACACTGGCAGCCCAGGGTGAACCTCCGCGTGTGCCAGAGTTGGTTATTCTTGGAACTTGCAGGCAGCGGCGTAAAGCTTGTTTGCTTTCCCGGGTGCCGATAAAACCAACCGGTAAGCCAACAACCAGTTGTGGCCGCCAGCCATGTTCACGAATTAATCGGATAGTTTCAATAATGGCTGTGGGCGCATCACCAATGGCAATGACCACATCATTTCCAAATTTTTCAAAGCCTCGTCTCATACCTGCTGCACTCCGTGTGATTTGGTATTTTTCAGCCAGCAAATGAGATTCCCTGTCGTGAACCCCGCACCAGGTATCTATTGCTAATTGTTGTAGTAACACTCGTTTTAATCCGGTTTGAACCATAGTGACATCGGTAATAATTCTTCTGCAGCGGAGTAATGCAAGGATGCCCGTGTCAACAGCGCCAGGAGAAAAATAAATATCTTCCGGAACCGAGAAATCGCCGCTGGTATGGACCAGACGTTTCAAGATGGTCAAGGTTGCTTCGGGAAATTTTGACCAGTCCCGGCCCGTTTCAATAATACGGAAACTTTCAGTTTCAATAGGGTGGGGCTGATAGGGAGAGAATGATGGCGATTGTGTGTCTGAATCTTGTTGCTTTTCAATAAGATTACGCATCTGCAAATGATGAGCTTGTTGAGGCTCTCCTAATTGCTGTTCGTAACCAATAATTTGCACACGATATTTGCAAAGCGAGCAGTTCATGTCTGCATGACCTTCTATAGCTTCATTTGCGCGTTTTATAATGGTTTCCGACACCAGCGGGTGAGCACCCAAGTGTCGGGCAATGACAATATCCAAATCCGGTTCGCGCTGTTGCAGTTCAGTAGCAGCAGTAACAATGCGTTTTACAAGAATTCCATCAAACAAAAAGAAAGGAAATACCACAAGGCGCTTAAATCCCATTTTCGCAGCAATGCGCAAGCCATCGACGACTAAAGGATTAGTAGTGCCAGAATAACAAACATATGAGCCACCAAAACCCATGCCTTCTTCCAACATGCGGGCCAGTTTATAGACTTCACTGTTGGCATCAGGGTCGGTCGTGCCGCGTCCTATCACTACCAGGCATGATTCAGTTCGTAACATATCATGAGTTGATGCTGCTTCGGCAGAAATGATATGTTCCCGTGCAAGCTGCATTAACGATGGGTCCAACCCCAAAGGGGCTGCAAGAATAAGCTGAATATTGGGGAAATCACATTGCAAGTTCAGCATTTCGCTGGGCATGTCATTTTTACCATGTCTCGCAGCCAGCAAAATTGTTGGAACCATAACAATTTGTTTGTTTCCGGCTTTGATATTTTCAGTTATAGCTTGTTCAATAGTCGGGTTGGAAAACTCAAGATAACCATGAGTTATTGTCCGGTCGAGTGTTTTTTCTCGAACAAATGCCACCATGCGTTCAAATTCTTTGATGCCATCAGGATCACGGCTGCCATGGCCTGCAATAACAAGCCCAGGAAAATTATTCGGCTTCTGGGTCATTCTGGTGCAGCTGCATCAATTTGGCTGGGCATTTGATAAATACAGCGAATCAACATGATGCTCATATCAGAGAAATCATGTTCCGTACATTCAAGTAAATTACCTTTCCATGTTGCTTCATTTCCGGTCAGGTTCTCCCAGACTTCCACGGGATGATTTATGGCGACACCCTGTTCAATCAAATAGGCGGCGATATGTCGAGGCATAAACGAACGCGCTGCATCCCAGGGGCAGGGAATCACAATAGCATTTCGCTGATCATTTAATACATTGACTAAATGGAGCTTAAAAGGGGTCAGGTCGCCACGGCGATGAAAAGTAATAAAGGTGGTTTCATCAAAACACACTCTAGCCCGTGATGCCAGGATTTGCGCTGATGAGATTCCAGGTAAGGTTTCTACAGCGTGACCGCAGGCACGTTCAACTCGTTCCAGATATTGAAAGCCACTGAAATGAATATCTCCCATAAAGACAATGACACATTTTTTGCCAGAGTGATGTGCTTCAGCAACTTCTGCAAGCTTTTCAGTCTGGTCGCGATAGTTCATTAATACAACTGTAGCAGTGTCAGGGATCAGAGTTTCTACAACCTTAACCACAGCATTAAAACCTGCAACAATATCGGCCTGTTGAATCAGTTCTGCACCACGGCATGTTAAATATCCGGTATCGCCAGGGCCTGCTCCAATACAGATAATCAAGATTTTTTCCCTTTCAGTTGGTTACGAATGGTGATGGTTAAATTTTCCGCTGATAACTCTTCCAGGGTCAAGTATTCTGCCATCATTGCCTTGGCAAGTTTTGATGCGTGGCCAAGACGCAAATAGCCGGTTTCTGTATCGATGACCAAGCAGGAAAGAGACTGTTGAGCAATAAGATCGGCGAATTTAAGGGTTTCATGCCAGGGATCAGTATTATTATCAATGCCAATATTAGCTTTGCCATCGGTTAGAAGAATCAATAACGGTTGCATATTATTATTTCTTTTTAGCAGTTCAAGGGTTAAATACAAGGCATGGGGCAGAGGGGTTCTCCCTCCTGTGGGTAATTCACGCAAACTTTGTTCGGCAAGATCTACGCTTTGTGTTGGAGCTAATACAATTTCTGCTTGATTGCCGCGAAAAGCGATAACGGCAACCTGATCGCGTTTTTGATAGGCATCGGTGAGTAACGCCAGGACTGAACCCTTGACCGTTTCCATACGTCGTTGTGCTGCCATTGAACCAGACGCGTCAACGACTAAAATAATCAGATTAGCAGTTTTGTTTTCCTGGATTCGTTGTTGTAAATCCTTTTTTGTAACCTTGAAATCGTTGGGATTTCTAATGACTGCATTTCGTAAAGTAGCGGCAATAGCAATTTGTTCAGGGTTTTCATTAGCAACGATACGGATAGTCTGACCTCTGTTGGTAGTTAGGCTTTTGCTGCGTTTCCCAGATACACTTTGTTGAGAGGCAGAAGCAACATTGATTTGTCTGATTTGTTCGACTTCTGTGGCAGAAAACACGTCTGAAGAATGTTCAGGTTGTTTGGTAATTGGCAGTTCATTCTCGTCTTGTTGCTCTGGGTCTGTTGTTTCTTGCAATAGCGGGCTGTCATGCTCGGGTATTGCAGATTGATTTGCATGTTGAACCAGGTCGTCAAGTTGTTGCTGATTTAATTCCGGTTGTTCAAAAGGCTTACGTCTACGTCGATGTGGTAACACCAGTTCAGCCACTTTTTTAACATCATCATGCGAAACTTCCAGGCGATTATTCAAAGCAGCAAGAGCGCGTGAAGCCTTGTACATAACAATATCAGCGCGGAGACTGGCGATTTCAAATTCACAGCAAATATGAATAATCAGATCCAGCAATTGTTCAGGCAAAACTACTTCGTTTAAAGTATCCTGGGCAGCGGTGAGTTGCTGGCGTAGTTTATTTTCTTGCCCTGACCATTGTGTTACAAATTGATCGGGGTTGCTTTCAAACTGAATACGTCTGCGTACGATATCTGTACGTAAACTTTTGTCTAATGGCGCTGTAACTTCAACCATTAAGCCGAAACGGTCTAATAACTGAGGGCGTAAATCTCCCTCTTCGATATTCATGGTGCCAATCAATGTAAAACGGGCCGGGTGAGTTATCGATAGACCTTCCCGCTGTACTGAGTTGATTCCCATTGCAGCAGCATCCAGTAGTACATCGACCAGATGATCCTGTAATAAATTGACTTCATCAATATACAGGATACCACGGTGTGCATTGGCCAGTAATCCGGGCTGAAATGCACGAGTTTTCCCTTGTAATGCACGTTCAATATCCAGCGTGCCGATAACACGATCTTCAGTTGCGCCCAAAGGAAGATTGATAAATGGAACAGCTGTGGTTTTAACCAAGGCATTGTCACTATGACATACATCACAATAATTGGAAGGTCTTTCTGGTATGCAATTAAAGGCACAGCCTTGGGTATGTTGAATGTTAGGCAATATATTTGCTAGCGCTCTGGCAGCAGTACTTTTTGCAGATCCTTTGTCACCGCGGATTAATACCCCTCCGAGGGATGGGTCAACTGCACAAAGCAAGAGTGCAGTTTTTAATTGCTCTTGACCGACAATCGCAGAAAAAGGAAAGATTTGCTGTTTCATTTAAACATCACGAGGCGTTTCGCCACGTTCCTCCAATAATGCTTCACTATTCAGGTACAATTGTTGCAATTTTTCCAGTGTTTGTTCGTCTGGTTTGCTCCACATGCCACGTTGGGCAGCCTCCAGTAAACGCTCGGTAATGGCATTCTGCGCCCAGGGATTTGCTTCCTGAAGAAATTGTTGCATTTGTGAGTCGAATGCGTAACTTTCAGCAACCTGTTCATACATCCAGTCATCCATAACATGAGCTGTTGCATCATAGCCAAATAAATAATCAACAGTTGCGGTCAGTTCAAGTCCCCCTTTATAACCATGTTTTTGAATACTGTTTAGCCATTTTGGATTGACAACGCGTGAGCGGAAAACTCGTAAGGTTTCTTCTTTTAGATCCCGTACCTGAGCTCTTGACGGATCATGACTGTCTCCAAAATAATGTCGGGGTTGTTGGCCTGTTAATGCGCGTATTGTAGCAATCATACCGCCGTGAAATTGTAAATAATCATCGCTATCAAAAATATCATGTTCGTGGTTATCCTGGTTATGCAGAGCAACCTGAATTTTTGATAGACGCTGGCGGAAAGTATCATGCTGAGCAACGCCCTGGGTATTACGTGAATAAGCATAACCACCCCAGTTGATGTAAGCTTCGGCAAAATCAGTTTCAGCCTGCCAGTTTTTTTCCTGGATCAAAGGTAGAATGCCGGCGCCATAACTTCCGGGTTTAGCGCCAAAAATACGATAACCAGCACGTTGTGTTGCTTGTTCCTGATCATAACCTTTGTCAGTCCATGTATCAATTTCCTCCAGATAATGTTTGCGGACAAAATTTTCAGATAATGGTTCGTCCTGCAAGATAACTAATTGAACAGCATCATCAATCAAGTCAATCAGTTGTGGAAAGGCATCTCGAAAAAAACCACTGATTCTGGTGGTAACATCAATGCGAGGGTGCTTGAGATGTTCCAAGGGAATAATTTCGATACCGCTGATTTGTCTGTTCTCAGGTCTCCAGACAGGTTTGACACCTAATAAAGCCAGTATTTGAGCAACATCATCTCCATGAGTTCGCATGGCGCTTGTCCCCCAAATACTGATGGCAACACTTTCAGGATAATTACCTGTCTCGCGTTGATGTCTTGCAACGACTTCGTGAGCAAGTTGTTGACCAACACGCCAGGCAGATTGCGAGGGTACGCTACGCGGATCAACGGAATAAAAATTGCGGCCAGTTGGTAAAATATTGGCCATGCCTCGCGTTGGTGAGCCACTAGGGCCGGCAGGGATATAGCCGCCAGATAGTCCTTTCAGCAAATTACTGATTTCATCTGAAGCGCGAAGGAGATTCGGAATAAGTTTTTGACACGCAAATGACAGGATTTGATGGATATTTTGGATGGCCTGATGTTCATGACAGCCCAAGACATCAGTGATGACTGCATCAATTGTATTTGTTGCATAGCTGTTTTGACGACATTCAAAAAATATTTTCCGACATAATTCATCGATTACTTCCAGAGCATCAGAATGAGTGACAACTGGACGTTCAACTAGATTGTCTAATTCAGAAGCTGACGCCAGACGCTTACCTTTTGCTGCGAGCAAGGCATCAAGGTCGAGATTAAAAATTTTGGCAATTTCCTCGGGCAGGCTGGGAATATTATGATTAACGACACGAGTCAGGGAAACCAGCATATCATCAAGTTGTTCCTGAGTTGGCGCTTGGCCCAGGGTATGTAATCCATCTCTGATTTGTGCAGCGCCAAGCTCACATAAATAGCCATCAAGATCTTCAATTAAATGTGCAACCTCAGCGCCACCCATATCTGATAATTGCTCGGGTAGTTTGTGTTGATGAGTGTGACCATTATGTTGTTTATGAGCACTAACATGATCGTGGTCGTGGTCGTGGTCGTGGTGCAGCAGCTTATGTTGCAGGTCTTCGTTCAGGTTGGTTTTTTTAATCAAATCCCAAATTTGCTCCTGTAACAAAGGTAATTTGCCCGGATCAAGGATTTCCATTTGATAATATTCGTCAACCAAACGAGTTAATTCTGCCAGTTCTCCATAAGTGTCAGCTGTAGTCATTGGTGGTGTCAGATGGTCAACTACAGTGGCATGGGTACGTCTTTTTGCTTGTGCTCCTTCGCCAGGGTCATTGATGATGAATGGATAAAACAAAGGCAGATCTGCCATCAATATATCTGGGAAACAAGTTCCGGAAACGCCAACCCCTTTGCCCGGCAGCCATTCAACGGTCCCATGTTTACCAACATGAACGATTGCATCAGCTTGCCATTCATCACGAAGCCAGCGGTATAGTGCATAGTAATGATGAGTGGGCGGCAAATCCGGTTGATGATAAATAGCGTCAGGATCCATGCCATAGCCACGCGGCGGCTGTAAAACAACCAGTGCATTACCAAGATTGATTCCAGCTACTGTTAAATGGTTTTCGTGCAAATAAGCTTTACCCGGCGGTTCGCCCCATTGTTCAATCATTTTATTCTGCACTACTGATGGCAGTTGTTCAAACCAGTTTTGATATTGCTCGGAAGAAACACGACCCATCGCCTGATTAAGTTGTTCGGCAGTCAGATAAATTTCATCATAAGAACAGTGGTCTATTAATTGTTGGATGAGTAATGTACCGTTTTCAGGCAAAGCATCAATCCGGTAGCCATTTTCTTGTAATGCCCGCAAAATATTCATTAATGATTCAGGGGCATCCAGGCCAACTGCATTGCCTATCTGGGAAGCTTTGCTATTTGAGTTGGTAAATACGAAGGCGATTTTTTTTTGGTTATTTGCTTTATGCTTTAAATTTGTAAAACGCTTAGCCAGTGTCGCTACACGTTCAATTCGATCCTGTACGGGGAGATATTCTGCTAGTGCATTGGCGCTGCCTTGTTTAGCTTTGAAAGAAATCGGAACAGTAATAATGCGGCCATCAAATTCGGGAAGCATGACATTCATTGCCGCATCCAGTGGATTCAAACCACGCGTGGACTGCTGCCATTGTTGTTCCAACATACCGCTGGTAATAGCTTGCAAAACAGGCACATTAAGTTGTTCCAATGCATTGACAGACCAACCTGCAAGCGTTGTTTCTCCTGCTGAGATTTCACCCATGGCAAAAGAGGTGGTATTGATCAGAACATCAATAAATGTATTATTAATATTGTTTTTGAAAAAATAACTTAAAGCGCAGGGCAGACATGATTGCTCATTATTTTTCGTCTTTAAAGATGAAGTAAATATAGGCAATACATTCATTCCTAATTGTTCTAATGCATCAATTAAGGCGTCAACAAAACGGGTATTGCCACTAGTCCAGTGAGAACGATAGAAAATTATTCCAGCTGTAGGCTGTTGCTCATTGTGGAGAGTCAGCCAGTCATTTATCGTTGCATCCTGATCTAGTTCAGGATGATAGATACCATGCTCGGGTAAATCGATAGGGGCATCGTAACCGAAACCAGTCAGCATCAGTTGATCAGATAGATATCTCAGCATATTGGCCAGATTGGTACTGCCCGCCGCTTGAAAATATTCTAATACCTGATGCTGTATTTCTGGAGTAACGGTTGAAATTGCAGCCAGTTCAGGATCAGGCTCACCCGTTCCACTCACAATGATTAAATGGCATTGTTGTTGCTGAATATGCAGTAACAATTGTGAAAAACCAGGAATACTACCAACGCGACCTAATACACGTAAAATGATAATGCGGCTGGATCTCAATTCTTTTGCAAGAATATTGATCAGTTGAGAACTGTCCTCCAGGGTTTGTAAATTGATTGCCTGAAGTTTGGGAAAGTCTTGGGGAAGTTGCTGTGATGCATTTTCCAATACCATTAAATCATTGGGTGCATGTGTCAGGACTGCGATAGAAGTCGGGTTTGCTTCATGCATTGGTTTTCTCACTGAAGCCTTCGTTCATGATAAAAATCGTAAGAATATAGGTAAGTCATTGAAAATATAAATTTCTGTCGCAGGGATGTAATGACGCGTGTTTAATATTTCCAATGATTTAGCTGTTTTCCAAAACGCCCAAAAGAAAATGAAATTTTTTGTCGTGTACAGAGCACTGAAGCTATACCTTTCGCGTTTGGAAATGCCTCGGTTAGAATGTGCCAGTTTTCCTCCCGACAATTTGAATATGGTTTGTGTCTTAATACCACTTCCAGTGCAAAGGGGGCTTACGCACATCAAAATATGGCGGTGATAGGTAGGCATTGATTTGATGAAAAAACAGAAATTTAATGGTCTAGCGGCTGGCTTATTTTGGTAAAAACTCCCTGACAAAGTCCTATTGACAGCCAGAGCACCAGGTTTGCAAAAATGGCAGCATGAATAAATGATTCAATGACAGTTTGTGGAGCAACGGCATTGTGAGCTTCAGGTTGCGGGGCGCCAATTAAATGTGGTGAAATCAGAAATAAAAGTCCGGTAAATTTTAACATCCAGTTGTGAGGGAAAACCAATAATGCCAGTCCGATTGCTGTTGTCATAACAGTCATTAGCCACCATATTTGTCTGTCATGAAGTGCAGCCGCTTCAGTACCAGGCACTTCAGGTGGCAAACCCAATGCTGGAGCAACAAAAAATACCAGATAACCGGCAGTTCCCCAAAGCAGACCGGATAACCAGTTAATATGTTTCCCCGATACCAGAATTGCCGATCCAAGCAGCATTGAAAAACTGAAAGCCATGCTGATATTCGCCAAAACGGTATATAGTGTTCGTTCGAAGCCGTCATCCGGCTGCCATTCTTCCATTTCATGAACTTTTGAAGGCATCGATATTTCAGTCGCAGCCTGTTCATAGGTTTCAGCCTCAAAAAGAAAAGGCATAACAAAAAAATATTGAACGATAGTTAATAACAGTCCTGCAAACAGGCCGGAAACTGCAGCAGTCAAAATTATATTCTTGGCGTTGGTGAAATTTATCATGCCTTTATTGCTTAATGACAAGGGAAGCCAGCTGAATGACGACCATCATGAGCGGCATTGTGTAGAACAGGTGTTTCTGCAAATCCGGTCATGAAGAGTAAAAATCCAGCGAACAGACTGACTATGATGGCTGGCAGAATTTTATCTTGCCAAAAGGAAGATTCAATACCTGATTCGATTAGTTCAGAGTTTGTAGACATGCAAATACCTCACAAAGATAATCCCTTGGGATGGAACAAATCAGAAAGCGAGTAAAGACAGGTATCAAGATACACCATCCGAATCGCCCTCCGCAATTCAAAATTAAAAAATCACTTCCAGGCCAGTATCCGGGCTTATGAGAGGGTCTAAAGACCAAAATCAGCGCCTTCCCATGTAGTCAACACAGTGGCTGCTAGCTGATTTTATACTCAATTACCGTTGCGGGGGCAGCGTCGGCTTTGCTTAAAGATACGCACCGACTTCCTGTTTAATTTCCAAATCCAAGATGCTTTGGAAAACCCGAAGAATTAATAAAAGAAAATGATACGCTCTGGCAGAATAACATGCAAGTGAAGATGTTTGTTATGAAGATGGTTTTATCATTAGTGTCAATATTCTTCGCAAGAGTAGAATGCATTTAAGCGAAAGAAATATTAATTCCAATAATTATTGTAACTATTCAGCGTATTTATAGATTCAATATCAGTGACTTATTCCAGAAGACGCCGTAAATACGTCCCTGTAGGCTTGATTGTGTCATCCATGACACATACACTTCTTCCATAAGTCACTGAAATTGAGTAATTTTGATAAATTAAATATGCTGAATAGGTACTAATTATTTATCTTTCCTTCTCTTGAGGGACAAGTGGGATGAGGATAATTTAATTAGAAACTGAAGTTTCCCAGTTTTTAGCAGAGCATCATATTAGAAAATGCTTATTTTCGAAAAATATTAGTATTTGCTAATGCTTTTTTAATGCCCACATTTTCCTATA
>Ga0256841_1002383_pt1 | contig 15063 bp, 10 predicted proteins | sample 356308metaG_FD_185971 | JGI IMG/M metagenome (GOLD analysis project Ga0256841, IMG submission 185971) | Hydrothermal vent microbial communities from Mid Atlantic Ridge, Atlantic Ocean - 356-308 | ecosystem: Environmental > Aquatic > Marine > Hydrothermal vents | place: Atlantic Ocean: Mid...
TGCAATTCATTCGCTGCGGTCTTGTGGACCGTGGAATCGGAAATGACCGTACTATCGGTTTTGAGTTCTGCCGTTTGAGCTAATCCTGGACTCCATAAAAAGAAAAGGCCTAATAAACATGCCAAAAAAAATATCTCGTAAGCGAATTGTCTTCTTCGACCGAAGGCCTTCATTCGGGAATTCCGCTCTGCGTCGAAGAACAGGGTCTCAGCTAGAATAGCCGTTGCCCGAACCTTTCGTATGTTGGTAACTAATGGGTGATGACTCATCTGAATCACGATACTCGCTTAGCGTTTCCTTCGTTTCCGTGGCTTCTTATTTCCATTATCATATTGTTCTATACGTATTTGGCTCCTTCCGGGTTCATCACTTAGATTTTCAATCAGGCTGAATTCTACCCGCTTTTTCTCCGCATCCACTCCTTCCACCCGGACCACGACTTCGTCACCCAACCGAATGGTTTGATCCGTATCCCGACCGATCATGGAATAGGTCTTTTCATCATAAATATAAAAATCGTCTTTCATCTCCGTTAGAGGGATAATTCCTTCTACAAATATTTTTTCCAATTCCACAAAAATACCGAAAGACATCACACCGGAAACCAATCCCTTGTAGGATTCTCCGATATATTTACTGATATATTCAACCTGTTTCAATTTCACGGATTCCCGTTCGGCCTCCACGGCAAGCCGTTCCATCTTGTTGGACTGATCGGCGATGGCTTTTAATTTTTTTATTTCACCCTGCACCGAACGATTCGGATCATCTGCATACTGTTTCAGTAAACGATGCACCGTTAAATCCGGATAGCGCCGAATGGGCGAAGTAAAATGAGTGTAATCCCTGAATCCCAAACCGAAATGACCGATATTTTTTTCGGAATAAACGGCTTTCATCATCGAGCGCAGAGCAACTTCTTCGATAACAATCTCTTCCTTGGTACCTTTAATGGAACGTAACAAATTCTGAAAATACTTGGAAGTAACCTTCTTCACGGGTTTGTAAGGAATCTGTAAGGCTGCCAAAAATCCGAAGAAACGATTCATTTTCTCTTCATTGGGTTTCTCGTGGACACGATAGAGGAAGGGTAAGGGTCTGTTTTTATGAGGACTGATTCTGCGTATATGTCGGGCAACCGTCTGATTTGCCAGCAGCATAAATTCTTCCACCAGACGATGGCTGTTCAAACGCTGTTTGGGAATTATTTCAACCGGATTCCCCTTTTCGTCCAGTACAAAGCGTACTTCCGGTGTTTCGAAATCGATGCCGCCGTTTTGGAAGCGCTTGCGGCTGAGACGTTCCCGCATGGTATCCATATCCCGTAAGACCGGGGCCAGAGTATCCTGAATCTGACCGTCTATAATTTGTTGCACTTCTTCATAGTTAAAACGGCGTTTGCTGTTGATAATCGAAGGGAAAATCCGGTAATCCATTACTTCCGCCTGCTCGTTTACTTCCATGATGCAGGAAAAAGCCAGACGATCCACATGGGGTTTTAAGCTGCACAGCTCATTGGATAAACGTTCCGGAAGCATGGGGATTACCCTGTCCACCAGATAGACACTGGTGCCGCGCCGCAAGGCTTCTTTATCCAACACCGTATCTTTGGCAACATAGTGGCTGACATCGGCGATATGAACTCCTAATTCCCAGTTGCCATTGTCCTTACGCTCCATAGAAATGGCATCATCGAAGTCTTTGGCATCAATGGGATCAATGGTAAAACAGGTTAATGCTCTCAAATCTTCTCTTCCTGCCAGATCCTTTTCCGTTATCCCGCCTCTAACCCGAGCCGCTTCCTGCTCAATCTTTTCGGAAAAGTGCACCGGCAGATTAAAAGAATAGGCCACGGAAATAATATCGACTCCAGGATCACCCGGACGGCCGAGGATCTCCGTTAGGGTGCCTTCCGGATTATGCTGATTCTTCTCCCATTTTTCAAAACGAACCACAACTTTTTGTCCGTCCTCGGCCTTAATTGATTCATCCGGACGAATGAGAATATCCCGGTAGACTTTCGGATCATCCGGAACCACGAAGTTGTAGTAAGGGGTGACATGCAATGTTCCCACTATCTGCTCGCGAAAGCGCTTTACAACTTTGCGCACAAACCCTTCCAGACGTTTTCCGCGGGAATTGGCATAAAGCTGAATCTCCACGATATCGCGGTCGAAGGCCGTGTTTAAATTGGGCTGGGCAACAAACACATCCATCTCCTGCCCTTCCACCAGAACAAAACCGTAGCCTGCACGGGTGGTTCTTAATTCTCCAATCATGGTTTGCTGCTTCGGTGCAAAGGCATAATGCTGTTTCCGGGCATGAACAATTTTTCCGGCTTTAACCAAATCGATCAAACTATCCATAAAAATATAAAAATCAGATTTGTGAATATTTAATTGCCGACTTATCTCTTTGCGATTAACCGGCACGCCCGGCGTCCTCTTTAAGAGGGCCAGAATCTCATTTTGCATCCGTTTGGATATTTTCTTTTTTTTCTTCGCCATCAGTTACTCTTTATTTTTAGTACACGTTCTATGCCATTTAAATCTCTGATTATGGAGAGGGAATTCAAGTCCATTCGGGTCGCTAATTGTTGAATTTCCTGCGGTTGGGAGCCGCTCATCTCTAACAATATATATTGTACGCGAGGTTTTCCCGACCTGCTGAACAATTCGAATATTCTTCGATAAAAACGTAATCCGTTTCCCATATCCGTAAGTGCAATGCGCGGTTCGAAATCATGAATCTCCTGCGGCAGCTCTTCGAATTCCGCAGCAGAAATATAAGGAGGATTCGAAATCAAAACATCTATTTCCGGTGGCAGCGGTGCTTGCCATTCCTGAAAAATATCATGTTCTATAAAAGAAATGCGATCCTCTACCTTATTTTGTACGGCATTCTCTTTGGCCAAATCAAGTGCCCGGGAAGAGATATCCGTGGCAATCAATCTGGCTTCGGTCCAGTAATGAGCAAGACTCACTGCAATACACCCGCTTCCCGTACCAATATCCGCCATCAAAACCCGGGGAGATGAAAAATGCTCTTTTAATTTCAATACCTCTTCAACCAGAATCTCCGTCTCCGGTCTGGGAATCAGAGCCGCCGGATGGGTTTTAAACGGAAGCCCCATAAATTCCGTATGCCCTAAGATATATTGTAGAGGCTCACCGGCAGCCCGGCGTTTAACCAGTTGACGAAAAACCGTAAGTTCTTCGGCACTGATCGGTCGATCAAAAGCCACATAGAGATCCACCCGCCTCAGGCCCAGCACATATCCTAACAACTGTTCGGCGTTCAAACGGGGATTTTCTATTTTCTTTTCCCCGAAATAATCGGCCGTGGTCCTGATTAAATCCAAAATTTTCCAGCGTTTTCGCCGTATGCTCGTTTTTTCTGCGTCCATTAGATGGTAAGTTTTAAATATTTCAGCAAAAATGCAATTAAATTTCCCGCTTTCCTGTTGCACATTCCCATTTGATTTACTATTTTCGTGGTTCTTATTAAAACGTGACTATAAACTGAGTGAATCATAGAAGGATGGCTCCTATGGCGGATCATTTTAACTTGCCCGACGCTCTTAAACCCTTGGAAGAACTGGCTTATAACCTCTACTTTAGCTGGAACCCGGATGTGCGTGATCTCTATCGACAGATCGATCTGGAATTGTGGCGTAAGGTAGGGCGCAATCCGGTGGCTTTTTTAACCGAAATCTCATCGGATCGCTTGCAAGAAGTAGCCGCCGACCCGGCCTTCATTGCCCAGATTCAAAAAGCCTATCAGCGTTTTCAGGACTACCTCAATAAGACAAATACCCGTTTTTCCAAAAATCATCCTTTATTAAAAGATCAAACGATCGCATATTTTTCCGCTGAATACGGATTGCATGAGTCTCTTCCCAATTACGCCGGCGGACTGGGAATTCTTTCCGGAGACCACTGTAAAACGGCCAGTGACCTCGGATTGCCTTTTGTTGCCGTGGGTTTAATGTACAAACATGCCTATTTCAGCCAACTTCTGGACGAAGATGGAAATCAGGTTGAGGTGTATGAACCGCTCAATCCGGGGCAGCTCTCTATTTCCCTGGTGAGAAATGAGAAGAATGAACCTCTGCAAGTTAGCGTTACCATCCAAAAAAAATCGATCGCCATTCAAATCTGGCAGGTTAAAATCGGTCGTATTTCCTTGTATTTGCTGGATTCAAATGTGGAATCGAATGACCGGGAAGATCGGGATATAATCAGTTCTTTATACGGCGGTACCCGTGAGACGCGTATTAAACAGGAAATCATTTTAGGTATCGGCGGAGTACGTGCTTTAAGAGCCATGGGCATAGATGCTTATTTCTTTCACATGAACGAAGGCCATTCCGCCTTCCTCGGTTTGGAGCGCCTCGCCGACTATATCAATGACGGGCTTACCTTTTCTCAGGCCTTACATCTGGTACGCAGTACGACCCTTTTTACAACCCATACCCCAATACCCGCCGGAAATGAAGCCTTCGAATTCGAAATGATGGAAGCCTATTTTCAGGATTTCTGGCCGAAATTAGGATTAACCAAAACCGAATTTTTCAACCTGGGGCGTAACGTAAACATTCATCAGCATGAAAATTTTTCTCTGACCGTTTTAGCGCTGAATCTTTCCTATATGGCCAACGGAGTCAGTAAATTACATGGGGCGGTTTCCCGGCATATGTGGCAACGGGTCTTCCCGGGTATTCCCACAGAGGAAATACCCATCGGTCATATCACCAACGGCATACACACCGAGAGCTGGCTTCACCGGGAGATGATCAAGCTGTTCGATCAATATCTTCCCGCTGACTGGCGTCTGCACATCCATGAGCCTTACTTCTGGGATTCGATTCTGCAAATACCGGATGAAGATTTCTGGAAAACAATGCAGAAGATGAAGAGCGATATGTCCCAGCACCTGCGACGCCGCTATACACAACGTCTGGCTCGTTATTCATCGGAAGACCATGGCTATCCTGCTCCCGATGAAATTCTGAATGATAAAATATTAACCATCGGATTTGCCCGCCGTTTTGCCCCCTACAAACGGGCGACACTCATGTTCCGCGACCCGGAACGATTGAAACGCATTCTGAATAATCCGGAAAAGCCGGTGCAAATTTTATTTGCCGGCAAAGCGCATCCTTACAACGATGCCGGTAAAGAACTGATCAGAACTATTAACCAGTTCAGCCGGGAAGAGGGTTTTAAAGGTAGAATCGTTTTCATTGAAGGCTATACCATTAATATTTCCCGCTCCATGGTTTCCGGGGTGGACGTCTGGTTGAACAATCCCCGTCGTCCCCTGGAGGCGAGTGGAACATCCGGCCAGAAAGTTCCCATCAACGGAGGCATAAATTTTTCCGTTTTGGACGGCTGGTGGCCGGAAGGTTACAACGGCAATAATGGCTGGACAATAGGCATGGATATGGACTATCCGGATCATAATGAACAGGATCGCATCGACAGTGAATCTTTTTACAATACTCTTGAAAATGAAATCGTCCCTCTTTATTATGATCGCGATGCGGACGACATTCCGCATAACTGGATTAAGATGGCTAAAGAATCTCTACGCTCTATTATCACACAATTTTCGACTCATACCATGGTCTGGAACTATACTGAAAAATATTATGTGCCGGGAATTAAACGCCACATTAAATACCGCGAAGATGATTTTATCGAATTGTTCCGATTTACACGATGGTCTAATCGTTTAAACAGACACTGGAAAAAGATTCATCTGTTAAAATTGAATGAGCACAGTGCTTCCGAAGACGATCGTATTTTTAGTAAGGGGGAGACTCGTGAAATCAGCGTCCGCCTTGACGTGGATGGCATTAAGCCGGAAGAATTGCGGGTGGAGCTGATCTTGGAACGCCAGGATGCCATTCGGGGACACGAACAAATGGAAATTTTTCCGATGGGACTAATCGGAAAAGTCGATACGAACTTATATGAGTATCGTGCTTTAGTCAAAGCCAAGACGAACGGCTCTTATCGCTATAATTGCCGGGTAATTCCAACCCACCCGGATATGTACAATACGCATGAAACCCGACTCATCAGTTGGCTGGACTAAGTGCTAAAGCCATAAGAATTGCGATTGTTTATCAATAAATCCCGTCAGGGACATTTGAATAGAAACTCGGAGCCCGACCGTTAACCCAGAAAGCCATCTCCCCCACACCGGGCGAGCCGAAAACCGCCACACTTTTTTATTACAACGAAGCGGTAAAAGAAACCGGGCCTTCAAGATTATTTCCTGATCAATAAAACGACAGGCTGCTCATTTGCCTATTTTAATAATCCGATACTATCTGTTTTTTCCCATGTAAATTGTTCCAGTTCCCTTCCGAAATGGCCATAAGCAGCCGTTTCGCGATAAATCGGTCGCCTCAAATCCAACTTGTCGATGATTGCCTTGGGAGTGAAGTCGAATTTCTCCGATACGAGTCTGGTAATTTCCGCATCGGGTAATTTGCCGGTGCCGAAAGTTTCCACCATCAGCGAAACCGGTTCCGCCACTCCGATGGCATAAGCCACCTGAATACCGCAGCGTTCCGCCAGGCCGGCGGCGACTACGTTTTTAGCCACATAGCGAGCAAAATAGGAAGCGGAACGATCCACCTTTGTCGGGTCCTTTCCGCTAAAAGCCCCTCCACCGTGGCTGTACATACCGCCATAAGTATCAACGATAATTTTTCTTCCGGTTAGTCCCGTATCACCCTGAGGGCCACCGATTACAAAACGGCCCGTGGGATTTATGAAATATTCGATGGAATCCAGATCTACCATTCCAGCCGGTAAAACCGGTTTGATGACCTCTTCGATCACCGCTTCCTGCAATTCATCGCTGCTCACATCCGGATGGTGCTGAGTCGACATGACCACTTTTTCTATGGCTACCGGTTTATCGCCTTCGTAGTGGACCGAAACCTGGGCTTTACCATCCGGCCTTAAGAAACTCAGCTTATTGGTTTTGCGCAAGGTCGCCAATTGCTGGGTTAATTTATGGGCTAAAGAAATGGGCATAGGCATTAATTCCGGGGTTTCCCGACAGGCATAACCAAACATCATGCCCTGGTCTCCGGCACCGGCCCGGTCTACCCCCATGGCAATATCCGGTGATTGCTGATCAATACTGGTCATAACCGCGCAGGTTAAATAGTCAAATCCGAATTCGGCATTGGTGTATCCGATGCTCCTCACTACTTCACGTACAACCGTGGGAATATCTACATAGCAATCCGTAGTAATTTCACCGCCGATCAAAGCTAATCCTGTTGTTAAAAAAGACTCGCAGGCCACACGGCCGTTTTTATCTTTTTTAAGAACCTCGTCTAAAATCGCATCCGAAATCTGATCGGCCATTTTATCCGGATGGCCTTCTGTTACCGATTCAGATGAAAATACAAAATCCTTCATATTTCTCTCCATTGGTTCAATTTGTAAAAAGGACGAATATAACGCTTTAACAATTCAAGTCAAGAGACCTGGCTCACCTTTAACCCTTAAATTTAGCCAGTTCTCCTTTTAAATAATCGATGTTGGCAATCTGAATCGGATCTTTTTTATAACTCATGGCTAAATAATAACTGACCCAATCCCCCAGAACAATCAATGAAAAAACTTTTTCCAATCTGGTTTTTCCGGAAGAATAAATCTTAACAACCTGGACTCCCCGGTTTTTAATGATTTTTTGGGACAACTCAATCCGTTTCTTAATACGGGGATGCGGATCTTCATTCTCCAGAAAAATAGCGATCAGGCCTTTTAACCATTCGCTTTCCAGCTCCCAGCCTACAATTTCATTATGGTTCATTTCCGGTAAAACATTGGCAAAAGCCAGGGATTTGGCATTTTCATGCATTTGATTTTGCCAGCGTCTGGACACCGTGCGCAAATAAGGTGCTGTCGAATAAAATACCGGGATCTTATTCTGAATCGTATGGGCCAGGTTCAAAGATAATATTTTCCCGCCGCCATGAGGATATTCGTTTCGTTTGCTTTTATCTTTAATAAATTTAGTAAGGGAATGCAAATCCTTCTGATAATGGTCGATAAGCTGTAAATGGCCTAAAAGGTGGTAAATCGGGAAAAAAAGATAACCCAGCGATTGACGCGGTGGTAATCCCTGCGGTAAGCTCAAAATCGGCCAGCCTTCCTCTGCGGCAATATGGGCAAGTTTCCCGCCGGATGTTATAGCCACGATCTGTGCCCCCGATCGGCGTACCTTTTCCATCGAACTAAGTGTTTCCTCCGTATTGCCCGAATAGCTGGAAACCAGCACAAGGGTCCTGGCATTGCAATAACCCGGGGGAATATACCCCCGTACTACATCAAGAGGTACATGTAAATCATCAAACAGAACATCATACAATAAATCACCGGCAATTGCGGAACCGCCCATTCCCAAATAGAGTATGTTTTGGATACGCTCCTTTACCAAATTGATTTGGGTCTGTTTAAAAATAGGTTCGGATTCCTGAATCTGCTTGTAGAATGAAAGTAAGATGTTTTTAAAACCCGATTTGTCCGATGAGTACATAAAGTGGTCTCCTATAGTAAGAATTTATGATCGCTTATATGGGCTTTCAGAAAATCCCGGCACTCTTCTTCGATCTCTTTGGCCGTATGCAGAACCATCACCTTATGATATAAATCTTCACAGGATTTACTGTTTACCATGCGAATGATCTTTTTGGCTTTAGGCAGATAGTAGGGGATCATACTGAAACTTCTCAGGCCCATTCCCAAGAGCAGGGGAATCGCCGCGGGATAGGCGGCAAATTCACCGCATAAAGTTACATCAATTTTGTGCTTGTTCGCAGCCGCAATGGTCCGGGCAATAAAATTCAGCACGGCCGGATTAAAGGTGTTGAAGGTTTTGGATACCCGGTCATTGGTGCGGTCGATGGCCAATACATACTGGGTCAGATCATTGGTTCCGATACTGAAAAAATCGACATAACCTGCCAGAATATCGGCGGACATGGCTGCTGCCGGTGTTTCGATCATTACTCCCAGTTCAATCCGATCCTCGAAACGTACTTTATCTCGTCGTAAGTTCTCTTTTACCCGCTCGATCTCTTCCCTGGTCTGGACAATTTCATCCACTGTTGAGACCATAGGAATCAGGATTTTGACCGTCCCATACACCCCGGCTCGAAGGATGGCTTTTAATTGGGGCCGAAAAATATCCGGTTTGTCAAGGCAGAGGCGAATCGCTCTCCAGCCAAGAAACGGATTCAATTCATTCTCTGCGCTATACCCTTCCAGTAATTTATCTCCTCCCAAATCTACCGTACGAATAACAACCGGTTTGGGGGAAAGCTCTTTCACGATCTGCCGATAAACCCGATACTGTTCTTCTTCTGCGGGTAATGTTTTTTTCTGGATAAAAATACTTTCTGTTCGTAAAAGACCAATTCCTTCGGCCCGGTTCGCCTTTAATTCATTGATCTCCTGAGTGAATTCAATGTTAGCCAGAAGCTCAACCCGGCAGCCGTCTTCAGTCACAGAGGGTTGGTCGATCTCCGAAAGTAAGGTCTGTTCGAAACCATGATATTCGTGCTGTACATCTTTGTAACGCTTTTTGGTGGCCTCGGAAGGATTTATGATAATCGTGCCCGTGAACCCATCCAATATGACAAAATCATCCTCGTGTAAAATTTTAGATAGATTGTAACCATTAACTACAGCCGGTATGCGCAGACCACGCGCTAAAATAGCGGCATGAGATGTTTTCCCACCTTTGTCCGTAAGAAAACCCAGTATAAAATTACGGTTAAACTGAACCGTATCGCTCGGAGAGAGCATATCCGCGATAATAATCGCCGGTCTTCTTAACTGATAGTCTATATCAATACCCAATAAAGCATGAATTAGTTTTTGCTTCAGGTCAAGAATATCGTAGGCCCTTTCCCGAAAGTAAGTGTTTTCCAGATTACTGAAATATTCGCTCTTCTGGGAGAACACCTTTGAAATGACAAAGGCTGCGGATAATCCTGAATTTTTAATTTCCTGCTTGATTTCTTTAATCAATACGGGATCTTTTAAAAAAGCCTTCTGGCTTTCGAATATTTCACTGAATTCACCCTGATCATAGGTCGCACTTACTTCTTCGGCATAATCCAACTGTTCCGTTACCGTTCGGATGGCATCTTCGAATAGAAGATATTCCCTTTCGATATCGTCGATTTTCACTTCCAATTCAGAAACATTAATCGTGAAAGGCCGGAATAAGTATACGGACCCCAGGGCAATACCCGGCGAAGTGGGTGTGCCGTGAAGAATGACTTCTTTAAGTTTCCGTTTTTTTTCAGTCTTGTTCTTCATAAAAATTATTTGCAATTAATTCCCGTATGGCCTTAATGGCTTCTTTCTCATCTTCACCTTTTATAATAAATTCAAGCTCACTACCCGGCTCGGCAGCAAGCATCATCACTCCCATGATGCTTTTACCGTTTACTTCCAAGCTATCTTTAACAATCGTAATTTCCGATTTAAACTGTCCCGCTACTTTTACCAAATTGGCAGCCGGACGGGCATGTAAGCCATGCTTATTGGTAATCTTAACATACTCTTTTATCATAACATTCCAATCAATAGCGCCAATACGACCGAAAGAATGATTGGCAGATAAAAATACTTCTTTCGTTTTAATACATAAGTAAGCACCAGGCTAATTACAAAAATCAATCCTCCCGGAAACGATTGTCCCAGACTACGGTGAAAAAAATGTACAAAAATAAAGCCGATGGCAAACGCACCCGCAGATAAATAGAGAGCACGGACTTTCCCGAAGCGTTCCATCTTGAGGCGTTTATAAATGGAAACACTCTGACGATAGCCATAGATGAGCCCTCTGATTCGCACGTATAGATGAGGAATATTGTAGATCAATAACATGACGACCAGAGCAGCCATCTTGAGCGGCACGGTATGCGCGATAGCCACACCCAACATTCCGATTAAAATGGCGGACGGTTTAACCGCCGCCCAGAAATATTGATCCCCCACCGCACCCAGCGGTCCGATAATGGCATTCTTAAAGTGCTCAATCTGATCTGTGGTTACATCACCCTTTAAAGCACGTTCTTCTTCCATGCGGGCAATCGATCCCAGGGCATAGGAAGCAAAAAAGGGATGCGCATTAAAAAAATTCAGATGCCTTTTAAAAAACTGCTTGTATTCCTCTTCTGTAATGCAAACTCTCTTTGCGACAGGAACGATAGCAAAGCACAAGCCGATGGAAAGCAGGCTTTTAAAATTCCATCCCAGTTGAATAAAAAAACTGCGTAGAAAAACAGCAACTAAATCCCGCTTCCGTAATAAATGCCTATCTTTTTGCACTTCGTGCGCTAAATTGTTGATCATTTGCCCTTTTCTACAAAATCAAAATAAAATTGTTCATTTAAAGAAACCAATAAAAAATGATACCGGCCACAATCCCCGTCACCACCCACCAGGCTAATTTTTTCTCATTGAACAGGGTGAAACTGAACCCGGCTCCACAACCTAAAACAGCCAGTTCAACCAGACGAGCCATCTCATTCCAGCCGGCGGGGAGTATCCCCAGCAAAGGTCTGAAAACATAGACCCCGATAATAACCGAGCCCAATATGAATATACTATAAACCAGCCAATGGATTACAAGGGCGGCCAGATTCATTTTGCTTATGATACTTATTTGCCCTGCTTCGATGCCCCGCATAGCCCGATCCAGAATGTGAACATTCCATTGGCGCAGAAGGGTGGTTGCTCTCTGGCCGACTGCGCTAAAAAACAGCGCATAAAACACACCGATTAAAATCAGTACATAGAAATATTGCGCTTGAAAAGCCTTTAGTTGAAACATAAGCACTATACCGATCATGGAACCCAGATTCCCCTCCGGGACTCTTGCAGCACCGACCGGTAATTCGCTCAACCATAAAAGCTGTAATATGAAGCCCATTTTCAATCCGGCAACCAGATCATTGCTTAACCAGCCCAGAAGCGAACCGGCAATAATGGGTTGGGAAATCAGACTCTGTAACACCGCGGTCGTATCTAAGGCCAGTACCCCGCCAATCAGGCTAAGACCAAGCAGATTCATCATAAAATAATTACCGCATATTCGTACTTAAATGAATCGGAACTATGGTACGAAAAGGATATAATCCGATGCTGTCCAGCCATAATTCACCAAACAGAGTAAATCCGTCGGGAGCAACCGGCAATGTTCCATCCATTCTAAAATCGATCTCTTTGCTTACTGTGGGATAAAAATCTTCGATTCCCCCGGAAACCGGAGTTTGTTTAAAAAAGAGCTGGGACTCGGTTAAAGTTGCCTGCCACGCTCCCGCATCCTTTGTTGCAAAAGCGGGAATTAATTCCAGTATATAATCTCCCGATGAGGGAGGAACGAAGACCATCTTTTGCTTACGATAAGTAAGTCCGTCAGCCAGTAAAACTTTCCCGGCATAATTTTTAACGTTGATGGCAAAATCCGTGAACAGATTAAATGTTTCCTTGTCCAGTTCCAGTTCGAATTCAACTTTTTCAACGGCATCGCTCACACTGAATGGATATTCATACATATCGCTATCACTGTTGATTTGTTTGACCTTCCGAATACCCTTCATTACGCCGCCAATCCGACAGGAGACCTTCTTATCGAACCGATTGGTGACTTTAACGGTTCCCCTCGGTTTGGAACCATTCTCATAATAAACCCGATCTATGGTCGATGGAACGATATCCAAAGCGGTAAAAGCAATATTTACCTTGAATGTTGATTTCTGCGTATTACGAAAATCGGCATATACATCCAGCTCCCAGGTACCGCTTCCCATCTCATGGGTATCCAGGCGAATCGTTCGGAATTTTTGATCTTTCGACCTCAAATGAACAAAATGGTTCGTCTCGCGGCCTTCAGGATCAAACAGATACGCCCGGATATCCGCATACCGGGAGGGCAATGCAGATAAAGTAATAGCGGCGGCGCTGGCTTTTCTCGGAATTTCAAAGAAGATCCGTCTTACCTCTCCTTTGGTTAATTTTAACGCGCCGGACTTCCATTGAAACCCCTTCGCTTCATCAAAAACGATCGGCTTGATAATCGAACAAAGCAGCTCAAATTCTTTATTGATATTCGTTTTTCCTTTAAAGGTATCGGCTTTGCGATAGGCGATGACTTTCCCGCTGTAAAGTCCGGGAGCTTTCACTTTGGAAGGATCGAAATATACATCCACTACAGCCGCATTGCTCCCTTTGATATACGTAGAGGATTTATTGATCTTAATCCAGGGTTGTTGCGCCTTCAATCTGAAGGCACGATAAAAATTATGCTGCTCTTCCGGAGTCATTTTATCCGCGAAAACAGCGCTGATATAAAAACGTTGTTTATCGTTTCGCGTCGGGAAATAGGTGCCGAAACGCCAATAGGCGGCCGGACCGCTTTGAGTGTCATAAACCGGACTTACCGTCGAGATATCATAGTCGAGTATTTTTTCCTGTTCTTTTGCTTGCACATATTTTTTATAAAACCTGAAAGCACGAGGTATGTTAATAACACCCTCTCCCTGATCCAGAGGCGTGTATCCGGGCAGAGGATCCGCGGAATTTTTAACCGCTTTTTTAATCATGGCTCCGCTTATCGGTAAATGCTCATGATAAGCGGCGGACATGATCAGTGCAACCGCACCCGTGGCCTGAGGGGAAGCCATACTCGTACCCCACATCACATCTCTTATAGCGTAAGAAGGAACGGTAGATTCGGCTCCGCCCGGAGTAATAATATCCGGCTTGTTCAATTCCCCTCCACGGGAGCTAAAGACAAAGATACGATCCGAATTTAAATCGGCGCCATACAGATTCCTGGCCATCCGGGCCGTATTCATGGCCCCTACCGTCAGCACCCGGGCCGCAGCAGCGGGCAGGCCGATGGATGAAAGTCCCGGTCCTTCATTTCCGCCACTCAGACAAAAAAGAAGCTTCTCATTTTCATCCAACAGATCATTCAAGGTAAGGTCCATGGATGATTGACCTTCGATCTCGGAGCCTATTCCGAAACTCATATTGAAAACCACCGGTCCTTTGTAGTGTTTGGCAAATTTAACTCCGTATTCATAGGCCTTTAACATACTGCCGGTGCGGGTGGCTCCGCCGGCCAAACGGCCGTCTCCGATTTTCAGGCTAATGACTTTTGCACCCGGTGCCACTCCGTTAAACCCATCCTGACCGTTAATTTTGTATCCGGCGGCAATGCCCGCCACATGGGTACCATGACCGGCACCGTCAAAATGAAAATTTACTTTTTTTTCGTCAGGAAAAATATTCAAAGCAAACGTTGCCAGAGACCGCTGCTCTTGTGGATTATTCCCCCGAAAATGGAAGGATTGTAATTTTTCTTTGTAATTCCACAAGGGCTGTTCGTCGTCTAAATTGCCGTCGCCGTCCAAATCAACGTAGGCCAGCCAGCCTTCTTTCGTTTTGAAAGCGACCAGCCCAAATTGATCATTCTTTTTCCCATTATTATTAATATCCGAGATAACCGAATTTTTAAACCGTGCCTCGTCTAAGACACCCATTAAATAGGTGCTGTCCACAGGTTGATATTTCAATTTATCGTATCCGAACAGGCGGATACCGTCTTTGTTCTTTAATAACTTTTCTCCATTTTCCAGGTCTGTTTCCGCCTTCTCCAATTTGACGTCACCCTCTCCCGAAAAATCCTGGGCGTCGATCACTTTTACCTTTTCGTCCGGCAGAGTTTCCAGACCGGGGGTTCCCATATCTACACCCGTATCGAGAATAATCACGACAACATCCCGCCCGTTATCGGCGGGATGCTCTTTAATAAAGCGGGTTGCACCGGTCCGATCTATATCCAAAAAGCTGAAATCGGTCGCTAAAACCGAAACATAACTTATCAGTATCACTAAAAACACAGTACTTAGAAAACGCATCACGGCCTCATATTTTAACATTGAAGATAAGTATCATAAATTTATCTAATTTACGATAAGAGGCATATGTATGCAACCAGCGATGG
>Ga0256841_1002384_pt1 | contig 15059 bp, 14 predicted proteins | sample 356308metaG_FD_185971 | JGI IMG/M metagenome (GOLD analysis project Ga0256841, IMG submission 185971) | Hydrothermal vent microbial communities from Mid Atlantic Ridge, Atlantic Ocean - 356-308 | ecosystem: Environmental > Aquatic > Marine > Hydrothermal vents | place: Atlantic Ocean: Mid...
CGCTCTGCAACGAAGCCAACATGGTCTATGGAGGCGAGCATGAGGCGTAATCAGACGAGCGCGGTCACCGGGACCATCGAGTTCCGGTGGACCTTCAAGCCCAGACACAACGGTAGGAAACGCAAGGAAGGCCCGGGCATTGGTCCGCGGGATATCGAGCCGGGCAACGTCCCTCGGATCACTCGCCTCATGGCTCTGGCGATCAAGTTCGATGGCATCGTCCGCCGTGGGGAGGTGCGGGACTACGCGGACCTCGCCCGGCTGGGTTACGTAACCCGGGCCCGCATCACACAGATCATGAACCTCCTCAACCTGGCGCCCGACATCCAGGAGGAGATTCTGTTCCTGCCCAGGACCGTGAAGGGCCGCGACCCGATCCGCGAGCGGGACGTCCGCCCCATCGCCGCCGTCCCCCATTGGAACCGCCAGCGCAAGATGTGGAAGGCGCTTCTCAAGGAACGGATGCCCAAACTGTCCGACGCACAGGACGCGGCGCGGGCAGCTCGATAACCCGCGGCCACTCCCAAACCCTCGCCCATGAGGGAACCCTCTCTCTCACTTCCCGCCGTCTTCCTCTCACCGGAACCGACCTATCTTGTTGGAATGTCTCGCAAAGCATCGTTTTTCATTTGACCCGATGTATGTAAGCCCGTATAATGTGGTATCCCTGGGCGCGGTGCGCCTGCGCTTCGCGGTCCGGTTCGTTCAGCGAGGAGAGATACGTGGGAATTAGCGACAAGACCAGAAAGGTGCTTTGGGGGCGTTCTGGTAATCGCTGTGCGATATGCAAGCGTGAGCTTGTGATTGACGCATCTTCATCTGATGAGGAATCCGTTGTTGGTGAAGAGTGCCATATCGTATCGGGGAAGCTCGGAGGCCCCAGATACGATCCTAGTTTTCCGAGCGATCAGATAGATGCTTATGGCAACTTGATCCTCTTGTGTAGGGTTCATCACAAGATGGTTGATGATCAATCTGAAACATACACGGCAAATACTCTCCAGCAGATGAAAGTCAACCACGAAAAGTGGGTATCGGAAAAGCTTAAAGACTCCAATGGGTCCAATCTCATAAGATTAAGGAAAGCCAAGGATGGTACACCAGATTTCCTCACTAGGCTAACGTCTGGTAAAGAAATACTGAATCTGGTGGACGGCGCGTGTGCTTACGATTTTGACCACGATGAGCTACGCAATCAAGAAGAGGTAGATCTTGCCGGCGGCTTTTTACAGGTGGTCCAAGATTGGGGCGAACTTGGGTCGCTGGAAGCATACGACAAGGCCCGCATCGGCTTCGGATTAACTAAATCGCTTCAAGAACTTGAAAAGGCGGGATTTTGGGTTTTCGGAGGACGAGAAATCCGAACTCTTGAGGGGAGGATTGGAGAGCCGTCAATTTGGCCGATAGCTATCATCCGAGTGTTACGAAGGACCAATGAGGCAATTGTCGCAGTATCTCCGGCCAATGGTGTCCAGGGCTCCGGTGAGGTTGTGAAAAAGGACGATGGGGACAGAACGAACGAATAGTAGAAACGTGAGAAAGGGCGGTCCCGGGCGGCGTCCTATCGCCGGCATTACCGAGCACCAGCGACGGACGCTGAGGGAGATCCGGGATTACATCGCCCGCAAGGGCTACCCGCCGACGATCCAGGAACTCGCCGAGATACTCGGCATCACCGATGCGGGCACGCATGCCCAGGTCAGCCAGCTCGTCCGCAAGGGATACTTGAGCCGCGAGACCCGCAAGGCCCCGGGGACTCGCAGTGGTCTGCGAGCCGGGAGACGAGATCACAGACCTCGTTGCTGTCCCCATCCTTGGGAGGGTGGCCGCGGGACAGCCCCTCTCCGCCGAGGAAAACATCATCGGCGAGGTGCTGGTGGAGGGCCGGGTCGCCTCGCGGGGACGCTGTTTCGCCCTCGAGGTCGACGGCGACAGCATGGTTGAGGCCGGTATCCGCGAGGGAGACATCGTCATCGTGCGGCAGCAGCCTGTGGCCGAAAGCGGTGATATCGTGGTGGCCCTTCTCGGCGAAGAGGCGACCGTGAAACGTCTCTATATCCGGGAGGAGAAGATCGAGCTCAGGCCAGAGAACCCGAAGTATCAACCGATCCCCATCGGCCGGGAGGATGATCTCCGTATTCTGGGGAAGGTGGTGGCGGTCAGGCGTACAAGAGGATAGCGTGCATGACACTGGAGAAGCCGAATGATAGGGGGCAAGATAACATGAGTCGAGTTCACATCGAGTTTAAACGCGTACAGACTTTCTTGTTCGCTGTGCCGCGGCTGCGAGCGATGGTCGGTGCCAACACTTTGCTTGGGGAGGTCCTGCGTGATCAGTTGCCGGCCTTGGCGCGCAAGCAGACATCATCCTGGACTCTCGCCCGGCTCTCATGGGCGTTTCCGGCACTCACGACCGACGACCCCCTCGCTGACTACGATGACCCGGCTACTGACGCCCGATACGGCATTGTTGCGCGTGACGGAGGGCATTTCGAGGCCTCCTTCACGTCGGGCGCACGAGCTTTCGCCGAAGCAGCCGGGGCACTGGTGCGCCGCGCGCTACCTGGCCTTCGATTCCGTATTTCCATAGACGATGAGGTTGTTGATTCCGACACCGTAGGTTTCTCCAAAGAACTACCGGTTCTGGCCCCATGTGAGTGGGCAGGCCGCGGGTTAGCCTCAGTGCTGATCAAACAGGGCACGGAACGCGCCGAAGTGTCTCTGGATGTCTCACGGCGCCACGAAGCCGCACGTCAGGCTGAGGAGGGGAGGGCCAGTGACCTCGCAAGTTTGCTCGTATCTACGACGAGGGCAAGAGAACTCCCACGCCCGCAGACATTTCAAGATCTAGCCGGGGACGGTTACCTCGCTCTGATTCACGCCGACGGCAACGGAGTTGGTGCAAGTGCACCGCCGGGAGATGCGGAGAGGGCTGCTTTCTTTTATCGCAACCGTGTTCTGATGAGACGAGCCTTGCACGCCGCCATTGAAGCATCTTGTGTGGGTGTCAAGTCGGCTCCTCTCGTCTTGCTCATGCTTGGAGGCGACGACATTTTGGTCGTCAGCAAAGCAAAAGCGGCCTTGCCGTTCGTCGTCAGCCTCTGTGAGAATCTCGTCGACCTCCAGCGAAAGAACGGAAATCCTTTCGAACTCACCCTCGGCGTGGGCGTTGTGTTCGCTCGTCCGACCATTCCCATCCACCGGCTTCACGAGACCGCAGAGCGCCTTGCTTCCTCCGCCAAGCGCCGCTTCCGAGGCTTCCGTCCACAGCAAGGCCGTTCGGTGGTTGACTGGGCTATCTACACAGACAGCGCGCTCGACGACATCGAGGAAGTGCGCCGCCGCGACTGGCTCCGGGGTTCGGGAGGGACGCTCCGAATCTTGTCCCAACGCCCCGTAGCCGTGATAGGCCAAGGTCTCGACAGCCTCCAGGGCTTGCTCAGCGCTGCGAACAAACTGAAAGACGCGCCACGCTCGCAACTGCGTTATCTCGTCGATCAACTTCCAGAAGGAAAAGCTCTGTCAGATTTGGCCTTCACCGAGTTATCTCCAGACGCTCACAGGGCACTTGATGAGGTTGGAATAACAAGGACCTGGTCTGAGACGTCGGAGGGAGCATTGAGAACGCCCTTGCTCGACCTGATTGAAGTCTACGAGATCAGTCGGCTCGGCAGGGCCGGAACGACCTCGGTTGGAGCAGGATTCACCGAGGAAGACGATGGGGAGGAAAATTCCCATGTCAAGGCGTAGGAAAAAGAAAAAAGGGAAACGGAGAACTGCACAACCCCGGCGCCAACGCGAAGTGAAACATTCGGCGCCTGACCGTGGGGTTTGTCCGACGAAGGACGCTGGCGGATGGGTCCGCCTGAAGCTCACGGCTGAGCTGTTGGAGGACGCCCACCTTGGCTCGGGGTCGGGCGGCGGGGGGATCGACGCCCTGGTGGCCCGAGACCGCAGAGGCCATCCGGTGATTTGGGCGTCACACCTTGAGGGAGTTCTGAGGGACGCTGCGCGGCGGCTGCGTGGAGTCGCCGCAGCTGGAGATCTGTTTGGCCGCGCGGGTGGCCAGCAGCAGCGCGTTGTGTTTACGTCTTTGTATACCGATTCCAATCCGGGTAGCCGAATCTGGCGATCCAGTGCGCGCGCCGCCTTCGATAACCGTACTCCGCAGGACGACACGCTGCGGGTGATAGAGCACGTGCCAAAGGGTACACGCTTCGAAGGTCAAGTTGAGCTACCGAGCACCGATCTGCCCTTGCTCCGCCGGCTGCTGCATGAAGTGGATGCACTAGGCGCGGGACGAGCCACGGGGGCCGGCCGAGTGAAGCTGACGCTGCACGAATTGACCTCCAGTGCCCGAAAAATCGGCAGCGCGACCGAGAGGGCGGTCCTCGTGCTCCGCAACCTCGATCCGCTGTGCATCACCGCCACGGCCACACCGGACAACTTGATCCCCAGTTTGGCTTTCGTCCCGGGTCGCACTTTGCTTGGAGCACTTGCCGCTTGGTTGATCAGTGCAGGCCGCCGGGATGTCGCCGACCTGCTGGTCCAGGGGCAGGTGTCCGTGAGCGACGCCTTGCCGCTTCCGAGGCTACCCGAAAACCCGTCCACCGCCGAAGTCTTGCCTGCGCCACTATCACTGCTACGGGAGAAGCCTCCTGGAGCGCCCGGCATGCTGCCGTGGTGGGCGCGCCAACCGATTCCGCCACGCCGCGTCGACATGCTGGAGAAGCAAGAATCAACCAGCCTCAAACGCCCCGAACCTGATCTGTTCGTGTACCGGGCATGCCAAACAGCTCCCTGGATTGCATACCGTCCCAAGCTGCGGGTTCGACTTCGTAACGGCCGGCCTGACCCGAATCAAGCTGATCCGTCTCTGTTTGCTGTCGAGCAAGTTGTCGAGGATACCCGATTCCTCTGCGAACTTCGGGGGAAAAAAGCTGTAATGGAAAAGCTCGCTGATGCCTTGAAGCCTGTGCTCGAAGGACGGCGCTGGCTCCGCGTAGGTCGCGGTGGTGCACCGGTGGAGATCGAGCGGACAGCATGGGCCGCGCCTCCGCCGCCGGCGGAAGTAACCGGGGAAAGAGGCTACCTGATTCTGACTTCGGATTTATTGGCCCGGGATGAAATGTTACGGTGGTACACATCTCTCGACGAAATGCGGTTCCGCAAGCTGCCGAAGTGGCCGGATGACATAAAAGTCTCCACTGTCGTGCAGGACACCGTGCCGGCTCACGGTTTCAACGGGACTGCGCGCCTATGGCGGATGCCTGCGCACGCCGTCCGACGTGGCTCGGTATTTCGGGTCGAGGGAAAAGGTCTTTCGAAACTTGCCCGGATGGCGGCAGATGGACGGTGGCTTGGAGAGCGTACACATGAAGGTTTCGGCAGGTTTCGTCTTGACGAGACCCTGCCAGGCGTAACGTCTGAAACGCATTCTGAAGCGGCCGCCGAGGCTTCCATGTTCGCTGAAGCACAGGTGGCAGACGCTCCGGAAGACGCGATAGCGGCCGAGACTCGCCGGTGGTTCGAAGGGCATAAAGCCCTTGCAAGCGTCGAAAGCGGTTCAGACCGCCCTCCTAGTCTATCTCAGTGGATGGACCTCGTCGCGGACTTGGAGGCTGGGAGGGCGGGGGCGTTGTCCTCTCGCTTGAGCCCTTCCACGGCTGGCGCACGAACTTGGCGGCATCGCGACGCGGCGGCGATCCTCGGCAAGCTCGAGGCACTCGGGGACGATGGCGAACGTGCTTCTTATGCCCGCATGTTCGTGCGGTGGCTTCGAGCCGAATTGCGAAGGAGGCGAGCATGACCATGCGATTGACCCTGTTCACCGCGACGCTAGTGCAGGACTCGGCGCTTTCGGTGTCGGGCGTCGACCGGGAGAGCAACACGGATCGTCCCTTTACGATCGTGGATGGCGTCCCACTCCTCGCCGGTCGGGGCATAAAAGGTGCTCTGGTGGCAATGGCGCGGCGCTTTTTCGAACCACTGCCGCGCAGCGTTTCCGAGGATCCCTCCCGGCGCACAGCGCTCCGGCGCTCGGCATGGGAAATCGCCAACGCCCGTCCAAAAGATCCCGTGTCGCCAAGCTTGCGAGCCGGGGTCGGAATCCGGCACAAGACCGGGGCGCGAGCCGGCGGCGTGCTCTACGACCGCGAGATCGTGCCGGCGGGTACCCGCTGGTCGCTCGTCTTTCGAGTCGATTGGTCAATTGCCGGCAGTGAAGCCGTCGAAGCCGAAGGTATCCTCGGGTACATACTATCGCATCATTGGACCGCAGGCCGATGCTGGCTCGGCGGCGACGTCACCCGGGGCCTCGGTTGGTGCCACATCGAAGACCTGCTGGTCTACAGGTTAGCTCAGGATGCCTACGAGCGCTGGGTGACATCTGGTCGCCGAGAGCTACCCGCCCCCTTGGGCACGGTTCCAGAGGTCGAGCCAACGCGGTCCTGGTGCTTCCGCACCCTTGACGTGGACATCTCGGCTGGCGAGTATCGTCCGGATCCCGACGATCCGGTCTGGGGCCTCGACATGCTGGCAATCGGTCCGCACGACACCGAGCGCGGGCTCCAGACCACAGGGGATGGCATATGGGCAAGACCTTCGTGGTGTCCACCGAGCACCCCAACGCCCGACGCCCTGAGTACTGACAGAGCCCTTCTGATAGAAGGTAAACGTCCTCTGCTCCCTGGATCAAGCGTTAGAGGGCCGATACGCCACGCCTTTTCGCGCGCCTGCAATGCTGCTGGGAATCCAGTACAGGATCCGCACGAGGTGCAGGGTGATGTAGATGGTAAAGACCCAGGCGGCGAAGTCTTCGGTACCGTCGCACGCAGCAGTCGAGTTCTTGTGCGGGATGCACTACCACAGGGAGAATGGTACGCCGCCAGGTTGCATATGCACGCCGAGGATGAGTTCTCGGCCGGATCCTATGGTACCGCCAAGCGGGATACGGTTCGTCTCCTGCGCGGTACCTTGCCCGTCAGGATCGTCGTTGAAGGACCTGAAGACGCCACGGTCGAGGCGCTTGTTGCGAAAATCGACTGGATGATCGCGCTTGGTGAGCTTGGTCATCTGCCGATTGGTGGTCACAAGACCCGAGGTGCCGGGTGGTGCCGGTGGGAACCGAAAGGATGGGTCGCTGAAAACGTGATTGCACGACGAAGTTGGTCGCCGCCACGAGAGGCGGCCGAAAAATCGACGAGTTCGCAATCTGAATCTGAATCTGGCACGGTTGAGCGGACCAGAGCTACCACACACCAAGTGTCGGATCCGAAACCCACCTATGTATGTGTGGAGCACGGCTCACTCGACATGAACGTGCCTCCCGCGCTCAAAGACCTTGCTGGTGTCGCGCGCAATAAGTTCGACCCAAAAGGTCACAAACTCACCTGCTGGTGGTGCGATCCGGCGATTGATCTCACGCTTGAAATTCCTCCGGCGACATTTGGACGACAATGGCCGAATGACAGCAACGTGAAGGTTGACGAGGTTGCTTTTTTCTCGGAGCGTGCCGTTTGGCGGGCCGCCTTCACCGCAACCGGCTTTCGCTGGGTTTTCATTGAAGAGGTTTCGCAGAACGCTGCGGGGGCGCAACCTGCGGAGGTCGTGTGTACTCCCGCACGACTGCACGACAGCCGTCGCTTCGCCGCAGCCCGTACGGGAGGCGGACGGGTGCTGCTGCGCGAATGGGGCAGTGGTGCTGAAAGTCTCGGTTACACACTCGCATGGGAGGACGCCTGATGCCGAATGAAAGGACCATCCGTATCCGTGTCCGAGTTTGTGACGGGAAACGCAAAGAGGCCAACAAGCTGAAGGGACAACTCGCGCCCCACATGGATTTCATCGATGTTAAGGACGGGCTCGAGTTCGTGATCTGCGCGGTGAAGGAAGACCACATCGACAAAGTACGCCCCAAGCTTGAAGCGGCCGGTCTCGAGGAGATCCCAGCGGGTGACACTTCGATACCGGCGTCAGCGATGCAGCAGGCCTTAAAAGACCCGCAACGCCAGCCCCGAACACCGGGAGAAAGAACGAGTGGAGAGAATCTCCGGAAGAAACCCTACGGGTTCGTCTCCCTTCCCGATCAGTTGGAGGCCAAACCGCCGGTATGGCACGATGGAACGAGTTCCCAAGGTCGTCTTTCGGGAGAGGTGCGCTGTGAGCTCGAGACGCTCACCCCGTTGCTCGTCGGGTGGGAACGCCAGCGGATCGATGATGCGGACTCATCCTGGTCCATGCCCTATAAACCGGTAGTCGGCAGCAGTCTCGAAGCTCTGCTTCAGAAGGCAGCACGTCAAGTTTATCCGGATGCCGATGACTCCGATGAACAGAAGCAGCGCAAGAAGCAGAAGAAAGTTGAGAAAGACCGCGCAGATTATATCCAGCGTATCCGCGATGACGTAATTGAGGTCACTCTCAGGGGGACTAGGTCCGCGATCAAGTCCAAGTCCGTGCTCTGCCCGCTCCGAGCGCCGTGGGGAAAACGCCCCGTCCTTCTGCCCGGGGATTCCCTCAAGGGGCTGCTGCGTCACGAGCTCGGCGCGTTGCTCGGGGCACCGATGGAACGGGTGGCGGAGCGGTCTTACTCGTATCGGCCGAACAGCCTCTACCCGAATAAGCCGAACCCTCGGCTCGTACCCCGTTTGGCTCGCGTGCTCAATGACCGGGTCGAAACGCGCGAGCTCAAGCCGGGTGTTTGTGTCCGCGTGCCGGTCGAGCTCGAGCTGCTTCCCGAGAAACTTAAGTACGACAGGAAGCACCAGATGAATCCGCCGCGGTATCGCTTTGACCCTCCTAACGGCGGGGCAGCATATCGAGGTGGTATGGGAGCAGGAAAGATGCTCAACTCGAAAAGGCGCCTCCACACGCGATTGGATGCAAACCCTGTCCAGCCGGCGACGACCGTTGCCGTTCCCGACGACGTTCAGGCCGGCTACCTCAACACGCTGCGCCACCTCACCGACCTCGACCACGGCCACTTTAGTGAGCGCCACCCCGATGTCCCGAACACGATCACCGGAGATGCGGCGCGGGGCCGAATCCTCGAGGCGGCAGTGAACGACGTTTTCCAGCCAGGCGATCTGATCTGGGTGGAATGGGACACGGAGAAAGAGCGAATCGTCTCGTTGGGATGGCATTACTACTACCGCTGGGCGTACGCCGATACCGTCCGCCTCAAGGGATGGACGCTCGAACGTAGAGGGCTGTTCCCACTCTCTGAGGAAAAGCAGCTCGGTGGGGAAGAAGGCGACAAGCATAGACCTCCCCGTGCGCTTTCCGCTGTCCGTCGTCTTTTCGGCTACACCGGCGATAATAAGGGCAGCAAGGGCATCGGAAAGGGTGACTACGAGCAGCTCATGGGCCGTGTGTCGGTGAATACAGCCGTCGAGGTGGTCGAGGACGGCGACACGGAGGAAATGCGCTTTCTCCCACCGACCTTCTTGCGGAAATTAGGTATGGCCCGGCCCAGCGCAGTGGAGTTTTACCTGAAGCAACCTTTTCATCCGACGCAGCGACCTTGGGATCGAGCAACCCTTGTCACTTACGGAGACGCTATGGGCTACGAGGAGCCGGGTGAACTTGCCGGCCGCAAGTTCTACCTTGACCGTTGGGACGCCTACGACGGTGAGCCGTGGAAGGACGAGTCCGAAGCCAATCGACTCAACGACCGCAGCACCTTGGCCTTGGAGGCATCCAGGCCGAGACGGCGCTTCCGCTTCACCGTCCGGTTTCGCGATCTCGATCCGGATGAGCTAGCGGCCATCCTTCTTGCGCTGTGTCCCCATCAGCTCAGGCAGGAGGCGGGCGGGCGCCATCCGGATGGCTACTGCTCCAAACTCGGCTATGCTCGTCCTCTCGGTTGGGGAACGGTTCGCATCGAGGCGAAGGCACTCTATTTTCTGAAAGGCCACAACGACCCGGACTCCACTCCAAGGCTCATGCGTGAAAGTAACATCCGAGAGTGGTTTCGACGAACATTCCAACCACCGCCCATGCTCGCAGAGTGGCTCGCCGTTCACCGTCACAGACATCCCGACGCAGCCGACTACCCTCGAAAGAATGGTCAGATTTACACGTTTCACAGTAAATTGCGCGCCGAACACACAAGATGGCGCCGCTATAACCGGGAGAAAAAGCAATGAGCGTTTTGCTCGTCATCACTACGGGACAGACTGACGTGCAACTCGCGAAGGGAGGGAAGCGTTTCGAGTTCGCCAAGAACTCCTGCGCAAAACTCCACGACGAGCTGGAGAGACGAGCCGATGAATGGCAGGTTGTCGATGCCCCGGTTGAAAAATCGGCAGAGTGGATTGATTCACTTCCGGATTCAAGCTTCGAGATATGTGCCCCGAAGCTTGACGCTCTGTGCCGCTATCTGATCGCGAACTCCATTGTTCCGACGCAAGCGCTCGTGTTGGATACCCGGCGGGACCCGGACAAGTTCCCCGGAGACCCACGGTACGCCGGGACCATCATCAAGAGGGAATTGTTAAAAAGGTTTCAGGGAATTGAGGTACACCAGGCCCTTTACCTCAAAGAGAACGAGAGGCTGGAGGATGCATCGACTTCTCGCGATGCTGTTATCCGGCAGGATGTTGTCAGGCGTATCGAAGAAGCAATAGTGGATTGTACTTCGAGTGGCCATGGCCGCATCATCGTATGCGCAACCGGCGGGATGCCGGGTATAGCGTCATTTGTTGAAGAAGCTGTGCAATTACATGGCATTCGGTCTCGTGTAGAACTCCTTGAGATAGCCGATGGCAGCAGAGCTACCCCCCCTAAAGAAGACAAGGCCGTACCACGTCGGGAGCAGCCTGAACCTACCGAGTCATTCCGTGCCCGCCGCCACGCTCTCACACTCATTGGAGCGGGCAGCCTGCTCGCAGCCTGGGGCGCGGTGCAGCACCTCGATCACGACCTAGAGGAGAAAAAATGGACAAGGGTTGTAGACTGGCTCGCCAGGTTCGCCGCCTCGTTGCCGATGCCTGATGAATGTGACATCGATGTCTTAAAACATCCCGGCATGGCCGTTCGAGTGGCGCTTCGCGTCGAATTCGCACTGCGAGCCGGAGACATCCCGAGAGCTGTTCACGGTACCGTGGCCTTCTTCGAGGCAGCGCTCTGGGACCACCTGCTCGAGTGCCTCGAGCGTCATCCGGGTCGGAACAAGAGGCGCTACTTCAAGTTCAAGAGTGGAAAGGCTCCTTGCGATAAACTGTTTCACCAAGGTGACGGCGCGGTGGAGCGCTCTCACGTGAGTGCCTGCAAAACCTGCAAAAAACTGATTCGTCAAGATGACGTCTCTGACGAGGATCGGAAGCGACCGTTCAGATTCAAAGAGGCTGAAAACGGAGTTGCTTGGTTCTGGATTAACGACGACGATGTCTGTGCAGTCCGGCTCGCGAAGTACTATCTGAAGCTCGACGGGCTGACGAAGCTCGGGAAAGCTATCTCGGGGGTACGCGATCTGCGCAATGACGTCGCCCACAATGAACCCACCCCTAGACTCATGCGCGAGGCCAGGAGCAAGATGATTGAAAAAAAGCTTTGGAGCGAAGATAGTCGTTTCTTATCGGTCTCCTTGGTCCAAGATACGCTCAAAGAGCTGGGTATCGAGACCCCCGAGAATCTGTGCGACCACGTTCTCGATGAGGTTAGGGAACGACTCCTGGAGCCTCGCTAGTACGTCGTGCAAGTGCCACGCGACATGGACTCCGTCCAGCAGTTCGCCCAGCGGTTCTCCAACGACCTGGAGACGATCCGGGAGGTGGGGTTCGAGATCGAGATCCACCACCGTCGTTCCCGTATCCGCACCTACGATATCCGCTGCATCCTGAGCTGAGAGTCCTCGCCCCTCCATCCAGCGGACATCCATCCGCCTATTCCAGGCCGACAATACTCCCGGCATCCCTTTCACCCGGACCTTTCACGGCATAGCTTTCACTCGCCCGTCCTGTGCAATATGAATGGGTTAGGGCCACTGCTGTCCAAAAACGCCGTGATGGCTGACCTCCCGTGTTGAAAACACGGCACTTCTTCCTCCTTCTGGGCGCCCTCGAGATGCAGGTTCCGGTTTCATCCCCTCGCCTGCCGTCCAAGAACCACTTACCATCTCATGACCAGTTGCTCGGGCAATTCCCCTGGCGGCTTCGGCGGCGCCTCGAACGGTGACTCGATCCACCGCCACAAGTCTCGGTAGACAAACAACTTTTGCCTCAGCAGCGCCACCAGCCGTGACAGACTCCAGCCAAACTGCGACCTCAGCTGCAGGTGCTTGATCACCAGCATCGCGATCAGTGCCGTCCAAATCTGAGTCTTCAACGCGTTCGCCGACGTCCCCACGAACGTCTTCACCCTCAGATGCTGCTTCAGCGCCTTGAAGAACAGCTCGATCTGCCACCGCTGCCGGTAGACCTCGGCCACCACCGGGGCCCCCAACTCCAGGTGGTTCGTCAGAAACACCAGCTCCCGCTCCCCCTCGGCGTCCCAGTAGCGCACCCGCCGGTAGAAGAGCGCCTCGCCGTCGTCGGCCTCGCTCCAGAACACCACCACCTCGTCGGCCACCACCCCGGCCGCCCGCTCGGCCTCGCTCAGCCGGCACCGCTCCACCACCAGGCACTCGGCATTCCGCTTCAGCCGCGTCACGAACCACACCCCTTGCTCGCTCAGCGCCCGGAACCATTCATAATCCGTGTAGCCCCGGTCGAAGACCACCAAAGCGCCCCGCTCCAGCTTCAGCCGCCGCGCCACCCGCAACTCGTGCCTCCGCCCCGGCGTCACCACCGCGTAGGCCGACAGATGACCGTCATGGTCCAGCAACAGGTGCAGCTTCAGCGCCCCCTTGGTGGCCCGGAACCCAGCCCAGTCGACGACCTCCGCGGACAGGCTGATCACCGTGGCGTCTAGACTGTAGAGCTTGTAGGGCAGCTTCAGCCGCTTTCCCCCGCGCCCCAACTCCCCCAGCGCCTTCAGGCACCCGGCGTAGAGGCGTTCCAGCAGATCCCGGAACAGCTCGTGCGGCCGGTGGTGGATGGCGTAGGCCCGCGACGAGCGCGCCGGCGCTCCCCGCAGCCCCAGGTGCCGCAGCTTGCCCTCGCTCGCCCGCAGCCCCTCGTGGATCTCCCGTAGGTTCTTGGCCTGCCCCAGCTGGCAGAACAGCATCCCGACGAACTGCCCCCAGCTCGAAAAGCCCTTCGTGTAGCGCTCGGCCCGGTGCTCCCGGACCAGCTGCTCGAACTCGGCCCGCGGGAACAACTGGAGAATCTGGTTGAAAATGCTGCATACTCCTCTCATGGGTGATCCCTCCTGACGGTTGAGATTCGTTCATAGGTCGAACTCCTCTCAACCTGCCAGAGGCTCACCCATTCCCGCCTCGGCCCAGATAGACCGTTTTTGGACACGAGTGATAGAGAACATGGAAAGCATCAGGGTCTACTACCACAAGAAGCGCGTCAGCCTGATCTTCGAGACGGTGGAAGGCGCGGACGGCGATTACGTGGTTCGCTACTCCGGCCACAAGCTGAATGCCATGGAGCGGCGTTCGTTCGAAGACCACTTGAGGGACGTCCATGGCATCCCGGTCCTGTCGACGGAAAAGCGGTTCAAGCGTTGACCGCGAGGAGGCCGCGAGGCTTCTCCGGGACGGGGCGGTCATTAGCGACCCTTCGCCAGCCCTGATCGAGGCGGCGAAGCGGCTTGAAAAGGACGGCCTGGTGGAGAAGCGGGTCTGGAAGTACGTGCTGTGCGCCGAGCCAGATTTCAAGGCTCTTCGCCGGAAATGGGGGCAGGGGCTGGGTCTCGATCCATTCCAGCGCATAGAAGTTTCACTCGCATCCCGTAGTTGTTGAAGCAGCGGAATCCGTAGGCCTGGCGTCTGAGCCGTTCCATTTTGTCGTGGAAGGCCTCGGTGATGCCATTCGTGCGGCGGAAGCGCCCCATGGCGACGCTCTCCTCCCGCCAGGACCACAGCGTCTGGCCTGCCGGGACCGGCTCGCAAATGCGGGCAGGCAGCCGCCTGCGCACCCTGGGGCCCAGAAGCGCTTGGGCGCAGGAAATTGATGGCGGTGCCCGCGTGTCGCTGCCTCGGCGGCGCTGAACCGCCCGCGGTTCCGTCGAGATCGAATAAATTGGGAGGATGAACGAACGGGGAGACGGAGCAGGTTCTCGTGGGAGGTCCGGGAGCGGGCGATCGGGGGTAGCTGGGTAATGCCGCGGCGGGTGCTGCTCGCCTGGAGTTCGGGCAAGGACAGCGCGTGGACCTTGCACGTGCTGCGGCGGATGCCGGAGGTGGAGGTCACCGGGCTGCTGACGACGGTGAACACCACGCACCGGCGGGTGGCGATGCACGCCACGCGGATGGCGATCCTCGAAGCGCAGGCCCGGGCGGTGGGTCTGCCGCTGCGGGTCATTCCACTGCCGTGGCCGTGTCCGAACGGGGTTTACGAGAGGGAGATGCGGCAGGCGCTCGAGGCGGCGCTGGCGGACGGGACGACGCACGTCGCTTTCGGGGACCTGTTTCTCGAAGACGTCCGGGCCTACCGGGAAAAGCAGCTCGAGGGCACGGGACTGGAGCCCCTGTTCCCTCTGTGGGGCGAACCGACGGCGAGGCTGGCGCGGGAGATGATCGGCGCCGGCCTGGAGGCGGTGGTCACCTGCGTGGATCCGAAGAAGCTGCCGCGGGGGTTGGCCGGGCGGAAGTTCGATCAGGCATTCTTGGCTGACCTGCCGGAGGGCGTGGATCCCTGCGGCGAGAACGGCGAGTTCCACACCTGCGTCCTGGCCGGGCCGATGTTCCGAGAACGGCTGCGCGCGGCGGTGGGCGAGGTGGTGGAACGGGACGGGTTCTGCTTCGCGGACGTGGTGCTCGACGGAACACCTTGATGCCGTGGGGCTCCGGTGGCAAAATGACAGCGCAGGGCGGCAGCGGCTGGGAGCCGGACAGACGCCGGCGTGGCCAGGGAGGATCCGGTGCCGATTTGGAAAATGACCGCGAAAGGGCCGAGGAAGCTCCCGGAGACGAGGCTGAAGGAAGAGAAGGTCTTGGAGGAACAGCTTGA
>Ga0256841_1002385_pt1 | contig 15045 bp, 12 predicted proteins | sample 356308metaG_FD_185971 | JGI IMG/M metagenome (GOLD analysis project Ga0256841, IMG submission 185971) | Hydrothermal vent microbial communities from Mid Atlantic Ridge, Atlantic Ocean - 356-308 | ecosystem: Environmental > Aquatic > Marine > Hydrothermal vents | place: Atlantic Ocean: Mid...
GAGGGCCTCGACATCGCCTCGGCCGTCTACGAGTGGAACTATCAGCGGCAAATGCTGGAGATCCGCCTCGCCGAGGCCGCCGGTGAGGCCAACCGCGAGGCCCTGGCCAGGGACATCTTCGACGAGCGCTTCCTGATCCGCCGCCCGCTGCTGCAGGCGCTCGAGCCGCAGGAGGGCGGGCCGCCGGTGCTGCTGATCGACGAGCTCGACCGCACCGACGAGCCCTTCGAGGCCTTCCTACTCGAGGTACTCTCCGACTACCAGATCACCATCCCCGAGATCGGTACCATCCGCGCCGAGCAGCCGCCGATCGTGGTGATCACCTCCAACCGCACCCGCGAGGTCCACGACGCCCTCAAACGGCGCTGCTTCTACCACTGGCTCGACTATCCCTCCGCCGAGCGGGAACTGGAGATCATCCGGGTGCGGGTGCCGGGCATCGAGGAGCGATTGTCGCGCAGGATCGTGGCCTTCGTCCAGGCGCTCAGGGAGCGCGATCTGTTCAAGCTTCCCGGAGTCGCCGAGACCCTGGACTGGGCGCGGGCGTTGTCCACGCTGGATGTGCTGGAGATCACTCCCGAGGTGATCAACGATACCCTCGGCACGCTGCTCAAATATCAGGACGACATCGCCCGCATCCGGGGTTCCGAGGCGGCGCGCATCCTCGAGGAAATCAATCTCCGGCTGGCCCAGGAACAGGAAAAGGCGTGAACGAGACCCTTCCGCTGGCCCCGGCGGGGGGCCGCTTCGCCCGTAATGTGATGCATTTCGCCCGGGCGCTCCGGGCCGCCGGCCTGCCGGTCGGACCGGGCCGGGTACTGGAGGCGCTGCGGGCCATCGAGACGGTGGGGTTCGAGCGCCGCGACGATCTCTACTGGACGCTGCACGCGGTGTTCGTAAATCGCCAGGACCAGCGCGAACTCTTCGACCAGTGCTTCCACATCTTCTGGCGCGATCCGCAGCTCCTGGAGCGGATGATGCGGCTGATGCTGCCCCAGATCGAGACCGGGCGGGCCGCCGCCGCGGGCGAGGAAGCGAGCCGCCGGGTGGCCGAGGCCTTCGCGCCGGAAACGCGGCCGGGTCGGGGCGAGGCCGAAGGCGAGCAGGAGGAGCCCACCGTCGAGCTCGACGCCTTCATGACCTATTCCGAGCGGGAGCTGCTGCAGCACAAGGATTTCGAGCAGATGAGCGCCGACGAGCTGGCCGCGGCGCGCCGCGAGATCCGCCGCATGCGCCTGCCCATCATGGAGATTCCGACCCGCCGCTTCGCCGCCCACCCCCAGGGGCGGCGGATCGATCTGCGGCGCACCCTCAGACAAAGCATGCGGGGCGGCGGCGCAGCCATCGATCTGGCCCGCAAGAAGCGCATCCGCCGCCATCCGCCGCTCGTCATCCTCTGCGACATCTCCGGTTCGATGAGCCGCTATTCCCGCATGCTGCTCCTGTTCATGCACACCCTCACCAACGACCGCGACCGGGTCCACAGCTTCCTGTTCGGCACCCGGCTCACCAACATCACCCGATACCTGCGCAAGCGCGATATCGATCTGGCCCTCGCCCGCATCACCGAAGCGGTCGAGGACTGGGGGGGCGGCACCCGCATCGGGCATTGTCTGCACCAGTTCAATCTCGAATGGTCGCGCCGGGTGCTCGGCCAGGGGGCGGTGGTGCTGCTGATCACCGACGGACTCGACCGTGAGGCCGGGGCCGGGCTGGAGGCCGAGATGGAGCGGTTGCACAAGAGCTGCCGGCGGCTGATCTGGCTCAACCCGCTCTTGCGCTTCGATGCCTATGCTCCCATCTCCGCCGGAGCGCGGGCGATGGTCCGCCATGTCGACGAGCTGCGCTCCATCCACAATCTGGAAAGCCTGCGGCAGCTCGCCGAAGTGCTGGCGCGGCCCGGCAGCCGACGGGCCGAGGGCCATCAGCGATGGGTGGCACGCGCCGAGCGGGAGGCAGCATGATCGAGGACGCACGTCTCCTGGATGTCGCCGAGGCCTGGCGCCGGGAAGGGCGCAAGGTGGCGATCGCCACCGTGGTTTCCACCTGGGGCTCCTCGCCGCGGCCGGCCGGCAGCCAGCTCGTGGTGGACGAAACCGGAGAGATGCTGGGTTCGGTTTCCGGCGGCTGCATCGAGGGGGCGGTGATCCGCGAAGCCATGGAAGTCATACAGGGCGCCCCTCCCCGTCTCCTGGAGTTCGGCGTCTCCGACGAACAGGCCTGGGAGGTCGGGCTCGCCTGCGGCGGTCGTGTGCGGGTCTATGTCGAGGCGGTGGAATGAAGCTCGCGCTTCTGGAGCGGCTCAACCAGGCGCGGGCGGAGAAGCGCCCGGTCTGCCTGCTGCGCTTTCTCGATTCCCACGAGGAGGCGCTGATCGTCGATGGCGAACGGGTGTGGGGCGGGCCGTTGCCGGCGGATGTCGCCGAGGCGGCGGGGCAGGCCCTGCGCGAGGATCGCAGTCGTCTCGTCGAAACCTCGAAGGGTCGCGTCTTCCTCCAGGTTTTCAACCCGCCGCTCCGGCTCGTCCTGATCGGTGCCGTGCATATCGCCCAGGCGCTGGCGCCGATGGCCGCGCTCACCGGCTATGCGGTGACCATCGTCGATCCGAGGCGGGCCTTCGCCACCGATACCCGTTTCCCCGACATCGATCTGGTGAGCGAGTGGCCGGACGAGGCGCTCGAAGCCCTGGCCCCCGATCGCCGCACCGCGGTGGTAACATTGAGCCACGATCCCAAGCTCGACGATCCGGCGCTCTCCGTGGCGCTGCGCTCCGATGCCTTCTATATCGCCGCGCTCGGCAGCAGCCGGACCCACCGCAAACGGCTCGAGCGACTGCGCGAGGCCGGCTTCACCGATGCCGAGCTGGCCCGCATCCACGGCCCCGCGGGCCTCGATATCGGGGCCGTGAGCCCGGCCGAGATCGCCATCTCCATTCTTGCCGAAATGACCGCGGTGCTGCGTCGCGGCACCGCGCAGGTTCCTTCCTCCAGAGGAGAAAGCAGATCATGAAGAGGCTCGCACTGTGGCTGGCGCTGCTGCTGGTGGCCGCCGGTTCACCGCTGCTGTCGGCACCCGCCGAGGCGGCGGTGACCATGCGTCTGTGCACCGGAAGCCCCGGCAAGACCTACATCCGGGTCGGGCAGAAGCTGGCCGAGCTGGCCAAGCAGCTCACCATGGGCGCGCTCGAGATCGAGGTGGTCCCGAGCAAGGGCTCGATCGACAATCTCAACCGCACCCTGGCCGGGCAATGCGACGCCTTCATCGCCCAGGGCGATGCGGTGGCCTTCTACGCTTCGGCCATCGACCGGAGCGTCACCGACAAGGTCGAGATCATGGGCGAGCTCTACAAGGAACTCGGCCTGCTGCTCTGCCGCCGCGGCTCGGGTGTCGGCGATCTCGACGAGGTGGGGGACGGAACCGTCGCCGCCGGCAGCATGGGTTCGGGTTCGCTGGCGACGATGCTGGTGTTGCAGAGCATCGCCCCCGATCTCTACGGCGGCATCAAGATCTATCCGGCCAACGGCTTCGAGGGGGCGCTCGCCGTGCTCGAAGGCAAGGCCGAATGCGTGTTCGACGTGATCGCCCCGCAGTCCGACCTGGTGCGTACCCTCAACGACAACGAGCGCACGGGAGCCCAGCTCTACTTCGCCGAGATCGACAACAGCGATCTCGAGGATTTCGAGGTGGGCGGCAAGCAGATCTACGAGATCGTCACCTTCGACGACGAGCTCTACGGCAATCTCAGCACCATCGGCGATCCCGAGACCCTGGCGATCTCCGCCGTGCTGGGTGTCTCCAAGGCCTTCCTCGACGCCAATCCCGAGGCCCGCTCGCCCCTCGCCATGCTGCTGCTGATGGGCGGCAAGGATATCGAGGCCATTGCCTATGGCGACAAAAAGCCCTTCGAGAAGTAGGCGCGGAGACGGCCCTTGAAGTTCGGACCGCTGCCGGTCACCGAGGCCCTGGGCGCCATCCTGGCGCACGGGATCCGCGCAGCGGGCGTCGACTTCCGGAAGGGCAGACGGCTTTCGGCCGAGGACATCGCCCTCCTCGCCCGGGCGGGCATGGAAACGGTCGTGGCCGCCCGTCTCGAACCCGGGGATGTGCAGGAGGACGAGGCCGCGGCGCGGCTCGGGGAGGCCCTCGCCCGTCCCGGCATCCGCGCAGGAAGAGCGGCCACCGGCCGGGTCAATCTCTACGCCGAGGGACCGGGTCTTCTGCAGGTCGCGCGCGATCTCGTCGATCGCTTCAACATGGCCCACGAGGCCATCACCCTCGCCACCCTGCCGCCCTATGCCCGGGTCGCCGCCCGCGACATGGTGGCGACCATCAAGATCATCCCCTTCGCGGTCCCCGAATCCGCACTCCGGGATTGCCTGGCGATCGCCGGCGGGGGGGCGCTCCTCGATCTCGCGCCCTTCCGGCGGTTCGGTGCCCGCCTGATCCAGACGCAGTTGCCGGGCATGGCGGAAAAGATCTTCGACAAGACCCTGCGGGTCACCCGCGAGCGGATCGCTGGTCTCGGCGGCGAACTTCTTTCCGAGAACCGCTGCCCGCACGAGACGGATGCTCTCGCCGCGGCGGTCGCCGCCGCGCACCGCCAGGGCTGCGACATGCTGCTGATCGCCGGCGCCTCGGCGATCACCGATCGCCGCGACGTGGTGCCCGGAGCGATCGAAGCCGCCGGCGGCCGTCTCCGCCATTTCGGCATGCCGGTCGATCCCGGGAATCTCCTGCTGCTGGCGGAGCTGGACGGCGTTCCTGTGCTGGGGCTTCCCGGCTGCTGCCGCTCGCCCAAACGTAACGGCCTCGACTGGGTGCTGGAACGGCTCGCCGCCGGGCTGGAGGTCGGTCCCGAGGACATCATGCGCATGGGAGTGGGCGGCCTCCTGGCCGAGATCCCCGAACGGCCGCAGCCGCGCGAGGCCCGCCCCCGCGCGACCGCCGAACCGAAGGTTGCGGCCCTGGTGCTGGCAGCCGGCCGTTCCCGCCGCATGGGCGGTCCCAACAAACTGCTGCTGGAAATCGGCGGCAAGCCCATGGTCCGCCATGTGGTGGAGGCCCTGCTGGCCTCCCGGGCGCGACCGGTGGTGGTGGTGACCGGCCACGAAGGCGACCGGGTGGCGGCCGCCCTCGCCCATCTGCCGGTGACCCTGGTGCACAACCCGGACTACGCCGCAGGGCTCAGCGGCTCGCTCCGGGTGGGGCTCGATGCCCTGCCCGAGGAGATCGACGGAGTACTGGTCTGCCTCGCCGACATGCCGCGCATCACCGCGCCGCTCGTGGACCGTCTGATCGAGGCCTTCGATCCGGCCCGCGGCCGGGCCATCATCCTCCCCACCTGCCACGGCAAGCGCGGCAATCCGGTGCTCTTCGGCCGCGCCTTCTTCGAGGCCATGCGCGCCATCCGCGGCGATGTCGGGGCGCGGCATCTCCTGGGCGACTTCGCCGAGGAGCTGCTCGAGGTGGAAGTGGGGGATCCCGCCGTGCTCCTGGATCTCGACACGCCGGAAATGCTGCGCGCCGAGCTGGAGCGCGGCCGATGAGCCTGGATGTGGCCGGACTGCGGCGGAGCTTTCCCATCTTTTCCCGGATTCCGCCGCCCTTCCACTATCTGGACAATGCCGCCACCGGCCAGATCTGCGCCGCCGCCGCCGAGGCCCTGACCGGTTTCGAGATGGCCGGGCGGGCCAACGTCAAGCGCGGCGTCTATCGCCTCGCCGACCGGGCGACCCAGGCCTTCGCCGAGGCCCGCGGGCGCATCGCCCGCTATCTGGGCGCCAACCGTCCCGAGGAGGTGATCCTCACCACGGGCACCACTTTCGGTCTCAATCTCGCCGCCCATGTGCTGGAGGAGCGGCTGGGTCCGGGCGATACCATCCTGATCAGCCGGCTCGAGCATCACAGCAACATCGTGCCCTGGCAGATGCTGGCGAGGCGGCGCGGCGCCCGGCTCCGCGCCCTCGGGGTCACCGCCGACGGCCGGCTCGATCTCGCCGATCTCGACAACGGGATCGACCGCAGCACCCGGATCGTCGCCCTCACCCACTGTTCCAATGTCACCGGCGCGGTGACCGATCTGGCGCCGGTGGCGGAGCGGGCGCGGGCGGTGGGAGCGCTGCTGGTGGTCGACGGTGCCCAGCGCGTCCCGCACGGCCCGCTCGAAGTTTCGGGCCTCGGCTGCGACATCTACGCGCTTTCCGGCCACAAGATGTTCGGTGCCACAGGTGCGGGGGCGCTCTGGGTGCGCTGGGAGCTGCTCGAGACCCTGCCGCCCTTCCTCGGCGGCGGGGAGATGATCCGCCGGGTGCGCATCGAGGATACCCGCTACGCGCCGCCGCCGCACCGCTTCGAGGCGGGCACCCCGCCGATCGGGCCGGCCATCGCCATGGGGGCGGCGGCGGAATGGCTCTCCGGTCTCGACTGGCAGGCGATCGCCGCCCACGAAAAGAGCCTCACATCGCGGCTGCTCACCGGTCTCGAAACCCTGCCCGGGGTGCGTATCTGCGGTCCCCGGGATCTGCAGGCCCGTTTCGGGGTGGTCGCCTTCGAGGTCGAAGGCGTGCATGCCCATGATGTCTGCCAGATGCTCGACGCTTTCGGCGTCTGTACCCGCGGCGGCCACCATTGTGCGCAGCCGCTGATGGAGGTGTTCGGCACGGTGGCGACCGTGCGCGCGAGCCTCGCCCCCTACAACGATGCCGCCGATGTCGACGCCCTGCTCGAAGGGCTCGAACAGGTGATCCGGACCCTGCGATGAACCGCGACCTCTACAACCAGCGCATCATCGAGGCGGCCAGGCGCGCCCGCGAACAGCAACCGCTGGACGCACCCGATATCCGCGTCACCCGCGACAATCCGCTGTGCGGCGATCGCATCACCCTCGATCTGCAGCTCGAAGACGGGCGCATCGCGGCCATCGGTCACAGAACCCGCGGCTGCCTCCTGACCGAGGCGGCGGCCGCCATCCTCGCCGAACGGGGCCGGGATGCGACGCTGCAGACGCTGCGCCGGGTCCGCGACGATCTCGCCCGGCTGCTGGCCGGCGAGATGGTCGAGCCGGTCTGGCCGGAACTCGCGGTCTTCCGCCCGGTGGCGGAGGTGAAAAGCCGACATGAATGCGTGCTGCTGCCCTTCGACGCGGCGCTCGACGCGCTCTCCCGGGCGGCCCGGGAGACCTCCTAGGCGACCGCATCCGGCTGCCGCTCCGGCAGAGCGAGTTCGAACGGCGGGAGAGCGTTGCAGTTGGCCTCCACCCGGCAGACCTCGGGATAGGCCTCGAGCGGGCACCGATAGCGGCGCGCATTGTAGACCTGCGGCACCAGGAAGAGATCGGCCATGGTCACGCCGTCGCCGAAGCAGTACCTGCCGGCGCTGCGTTCGAGCTGGCGCTCGACCATCTCCATCCCTTCGGCGATCCAGTGCCGGTACCAGAGCATCACCTGCTCCTCGTCGCAGTTCCACTCGCTCCGCAGATGGTTGAGGACCCGCAGATTGTTGAGCGGATGGATCTCGCAGGCAATGAGCTGGCAGATGGCCCGCACCCTGGCCCGGTCCGCGGGATCGCGCGGCAGCAGCGGCGGCTCGGGATATCGTTCCTCGAGATATTCGATGATCGCGCTGGACTGGCTGATGCCGACACCGTTCTCCTCGTACCAGGGAACGAGGCCGTGCGGATTGCGTCGCAGATATTCGGGCGCCTTCTGGTGGCCTGCGCGCAGATCGATCGCCACCTGCTCGTATTCGAGCCCCTTGATGTTGAGGGCGATGCGTACCCGGTACGCCGCCGAGCTTCGCCAGTAGCCGTAGAGCCTGCGCATCCTTCCTCCACTCCCACTGCCGCCGCGATGCTGGGCGGGCGCCTCCGCCGGCGCTATCTTGAAGCGGTGAGCCGCGCTGGTCGAGGGGAAAGCGGATGACGAAGAAAGTCGTGCGAAGCGACGCCGAATGGCGCCGGAGTCTGCCGCTCGAGGTCTATCATGTCACCCGCAGGGGCGCCACCGAGCCTCCCTTCAGCGGCGCCTACTGGAACTGCAAGACACCCGGCCTCTATCTCTGCGCCTGCTGCCGCCTGCCGCTGTTTTCCAGCGAGGCCAAGTTCGACAGCGGCAGCGGCTGGCCCTCCTTCTGGCAGCCGCTCGAGGAAGATTGCGTCACCCTGCGCGAGGATCGCAGCGCCGGCATGATCCGCACCGAAGTGCTCTGTGCCCGCTGCGATGCCCATCTCGGGCATGTCTTCGAGGACGGCCCGCCGCCCACCGGCCTGCGTTACTGCATCAACTCCCTGGCCCTGCGCCTTCTGCCTTCGAAGAAGTAACCGATCTTTCGCCCGACGCCCCGGCGATCGCTTGCCCCGGTCGGCGTCTCGCCTATGATCCGTGCGGTCGCCCACGGGCGCCGCCTGTTCGCCGAAAGGTTGCCCCGCATCCGAGGAGACGAGCCCCTTGCCCGCCGCGTTCGCTCCCTATCTCGTGTTGCTGGTCCTGATCGGCGTCATCTTCGCCTTCGTTACCGAGCGCACGCGGGTCGAGTTCGTGGCCCTGGGCGCGGCCGCCTTCCTGGTACTCACCGGCACCCTCGAGATCGGCGAGGTGCTCGACGCCTTCGCCAATCCCGCACCCTTCACCGTGGCCTGCATGTTCGTCCTTTCCGCGGCCCTCGAGCGCACCGGGATGATCGAGGATCTGGGCAATCGCATGGCGCGGATCGGCAACGTATCGCCGGTGGTCACCCTGGTCGTGATGATGGCGGCGGTGGCCGCGCTTTCCGCCTTCGTCAACAACACCCCGGTGGTGGTGGCCCTGACACCTCTCGTGATCGCGCTCGCCCACAATGTCGGCGAACCCTCCTCGCGCTTTCTCATCCCGCTCTCCTACGCTGCCATTATGGGCGGCACCGCGACCCTCATCGGCACCTCCACCAATCTGGTCGTCGACGGGGTGGCCCAGGCCTCGGGGCTGACGCCCTTCTCCCTGTTCGAGGTCACCGCCATCGGCCTGCCGCTGACCATTCTCGGGATCCTCTACATGGCGACCGTCGGGCGCCGCCTCCTGCCGAACCGCGACACCCTTTCCGAGCTGTTGCCGGACCCGGGCCAGCGCCAGTTCCTGGCCGAGGTGCTGGTGCCGCTGGGCTCGCCGCTCATCGGCAAGACCCTCAAGGAGATCGGGCTCGCCAGCAAGCTCGAGGTGCGGGTGATCGATCTGGTGCGGGACAATGTTTCCCTGGGCGAGGCCGCGGAGACCACGCCGCTCGCCGCCGGTGACCGCATTCTTCTGCGCACCCGTGCCCAGGATCTGATGGCCCTGCGCCAGGCCGGCGATCTCGTGTTCGGCGGCGAAGAGGCGCATGCCCTCGAGCCCATCACCGCCCGGCGCACCATTCTCATGGAGGGCATCGTCGGCCCCAATTCGCGCTGGGTCGGGCGCAAGGTGTCCAGCCTCAATCTGCAGCGCCGCTTCGGCGTCTCCATCGTCGCCATCCACCGCCAGAACGAGAATCTGCGCGGCAATTTCGACGATACCCGGCTGCGTTTCGGCGACACGCTGCTGCTGGAAGGCCCGCCCGAGGCCTTCAAGCAGCTCTTCGACGATCAGTTCCTGATCGGCCTCACCGCCCCCACCGTCCGCCCCTTTCGCCGCGACCGCCGCTGGATCGCCATCGGTGCGGTGCTCGGGGTGGTGGTCGGCGCCACCTTCGGTGTGCTGCCGATCCCCGCCCTGGCGCTGCTGGCCGCCACCATCGTGGTGCTCGCCGGCTGCCTGGAGCCGGACGATGTGTTCCAGTCGGTGCGCTGGTCGATCCTCCTTCTGATCTACGGCATGCTGGCGGTGGGGGTGGCCATGCAGAAGACCGGGGCGGCGGCGCTCCTGGTGGATTTCATCCTCGGCATCGCCGGCGATCTCGGGCCGCATCTGATGCTGGCGCTCCTCTATCTGGTCACCGTCACCCTCACCGAAATCATCAGCCACAACGCCACCGGCATCCTGATGACGCCGATCGTCATCGGCATCGCCCACAAACTCGGGGTCGATCCGCGACCCTTCGTGGTCGCCGTCATGGTCGCCGCCAGCAACGGCTACGCCACTCCCATCGGCTACCAGACGAACACCTTCGTCTACGCCGCCGGCAACTACCGCTTCCGCGACTTCATCCGCGTCGGCGTGCCCCTCGATCTCTTGTTCTGGGTCGCCGCATCCCTCCTCATTCCCCTGATCTGGCCGTTTTCTCCCTGAGCGGCACTACGGGCCGCGCCCTGCCATCCCCACATGACGGAAGGACGGTGAGGGGAGGAAGCGATGGTACGGATCGATCCCGAGGTGCGGGAAGTGCTGGTCGGGCCGCATCGTCTCGGCGGATTTCTCGGGGTTCCCGAGGAGGCCCGCGGCCTCGTGATCTTCGCCCACGGCAGCGGTTCCTCGCGGTTCAGCCCGCGCAACGATTTCGTCGCCCGCGCGCTGCGCCGGGCCGGCCTGGCGACGCTGCTGTTCGACCTGCTGACCCCCGAGGAGGGCGAGGATCGGCGCAAGGTGTTCGACATTCCGCTGCTGGCCGGGCGGCTCCTGGAAGCGGCCGCCTGGGCACGGAGGCTGCCCGGGCTCGGGGCTCTGCCGCTCGGGCTGTTCGGGGCCAGCACCGGCGCCGCTGCGGCGCTGATGGCCGCGGCCGAAAGGCCGGCGGAAGTGGCAGCGGTGGTCTCCCGCGGCGGTCGGCCCGATCTCGCCGGGGCGGCACTGGCCCGGGTCGAGGCCCCCACCCTGCTGATCGTCGGCGGGTTCGACGGTGTGGTGCTCGAGCGCAACGAGCTGGCGCGGCGCCAGATGCACTGCACCGTCGAGCTTCGGATCGTGCCCGGTGCCGGTCATCTGTTCGAGGAGCCGGGGACCCTCGAGCAGGTGGTCGCGCTCGCCCGCGACTGGTTCCTGCGCTGGCTGCCGGCGGCCGCCGAGGGCTGATCAGCCGGACACCTTGAGGGCCGCGAGGAAGGCTTCCTGGGGGATCTCCACCCGCCCCACCTGGCGCATGCGCTTCTTGCCTTCCTTCTGCTTTTCCAGGAGCTTGCGCTTGCGGCTGACATCGCCGCCGTAGCATTTGGCGGTGACGTCCTTGCGGAACGCACGCACCGTCTCGCGGGCGACGATGCGGCCGCCGATGGCCGCCTGGATGGCGATCTGGAACATCTGCCGGGGGATCAGCTCCTTGAGCTTCTCGCAGATCGCCCGACCACGGGATTCGGCCATCGAGCGGTGGACGATCAGCGCCAGGCTCTCCACCGGCTCGCCATTGACCAGGATCGACAGCTTGACGAGATCGCTCTCGCCATAGCCGTCGAGCTGGTAGTCGAAGCTGGCGTAGCCGCGGCTGATGGACTTCAGGCGATCGTAGAAATCGTAGACCACCTCGTTGAGCGGCAGCCGGTAGACGACCATCGCCCGGTTGCCGACATAGGTGAGATCGAGCTGGCGGCCGCGCCGCTCCTCGCAGAGCTGGAGTACCGCTCCGAGATGCTGGTCGGGCACCAGGATGGTGGCCTTGATCCAGGGCTCCTCGACCTTCACGATCTTGGTGGGATCGGGATAGTCGGCCGGATTGTGCAGCTCCTGCACGGTGCCGTCGGTGCGATGCACGCGGTAGACCACCGACGGGGCGGTGACCACCAGCTCCAGCCCGAATTCGCGCTCCAGCCGCTCCTGCACGATCTCCAGATGCAGCAGACCGAGAAAGCCGCAGCGGAAACCCAGCCCCAGCGCGGTCGAGGTCTCGGGCTCGTATTCGAAGCTCGCATCGTTGAGGCGGAGCTTGCCCAGGCTCTCGCGGAGATGGTCGTAATCGTTGGAATCGACCGGGAAGATACCGCAGAACACCACCGGCTGGCTCGGCCGGAAGCCCGGCAGGGCGGCGGCCGCCGGTCGCTTCTCCTCGGTAATGGTGTCCCCCACCCGGGCGTCGGCGATCTCCTTGATGCCGGCGGTGACGAAGCCGATCTCCCCCGGCCCGAGGGCTTCGACGAGGACCGGCTTGGGGGTGAAGACGCCGACCCGATCGATCTGGTGCACGGCCCGGGTGCCCATGAAGAGGATCTTCTGGCCCTTGCGCACCACCCCGTTGCGGACCCGGATCAGGGTCACCACACCGACATAGGGATCGTACCAGCTATCCACCACGAGCGCCTGCAGGGGCTCCTCCGCCTTTCCTGCGGGCGGCGGAAGGCGGGTGACGATGGCCTCCAGCAGATCCTCGATGCCCTCCCCGGTCTTGGCCGAGATCATCAGCGTATCGGAGGCGTCGAGGCCGATGATGTCCTCGATCTGCTCCTTGACCCGCTCGGGATCGGCCGCCGGCAGGTCGATCTTGTTGAGCACCGGCACGATCTCGAGATCGGCATCGATCGCCTGATAGGCGTTGGCCAGCGTCTGCGCCTCGACCCCCTGGGTGGCATCGACCAGCAGGAGCGCCCCCTCGCAGGCCCGCATCGAGCGACTGACCTCGTAGGAAAAGTCGACATGGCCCGGGGTATCGACGAGATTGAAGAGATAGCGCCGCCCGTCCCGCGCCTCGTATTCGAGACGCACGGTCTGGGCCTTGATGGTGATGCCGCGCTCGCGTTCGATGTCCATCGAATCGAGCACCTGGGCCGTCATCTCGCGCGCCTGCAGGGCGCCGCAGCGCTCGATCAGACGATCGGCCAGCGTCGATTTACCGTGATCGATATGGGCGACGATCGCGAAATTGCGGATCCGCGAAAGCTCTTCCATGCACGCTCCAGACTGCCGGTCGCGGCCCGGGTCATCCGCGCAGCTCGGCACCGAGCCGGCTGCGTGCCGCCTCGATGATATGGTGCGCGACCCGTTCGATCTCACCCTCCGAGAGGGTGTGATCCTGCGCCTGCAGACGGACCGAGACGGCCAGCGACTTCTTGCCCTCGGGCACTCCCGGTCCGGCGTAGACGTCGAACAGCCGGACTTCGCGGATGAGCTTGCGCTCGGCCGAGCGGATCACCCGCAGGAGATCGCCGGCCGGCAGCTCGGCATCGACGATGAAGGCGAAGTCGCGGTCGGAAGGCGGGAACGGCCACATCTCGAGCGGCGGGCGGGTCCTGCCGGCCTTGGCCTTGGGGCGCGGAAGGGCTTCGAGATCGAATTCGAAGGCGACCACCGGCACCTCGATCTCGAAGGCCTCGAGCACCCTGGGGTGGAGCTCGCCGAAGTCGGCCACCCGGTTCGGTCCCAACGCCACATATGCGGCCCGGCCGGGATGGTACCAGGCGGGCGGCTCGGCATGGATCTGCAGGGCCTCGACCCGCACACCGAGATCGGCCAGCACCGCGAACAGATCGCTCTTGGCGTCGATGGCATCGACCATGCGTCGCGGCTCGGCCCAGTGGCGCGGGGCGAAGGGACCGAAGCGGATGCCGGCCACCGCCATGCGCTGTTCGCCAGGACGGCTGCCGAGGAAACGGGGGCCCACCTCGAACAGCGCCCCCCGTTCCTGCTTGCGGGCGAGGTTGCGCGAGGCGGCGTCGAGCAGGCCGGGCAGCAGCGAGGGCCGCAGCACCGAGAGATCGGAGGAGAGCGGATTGCGCAGGCGCACCGGTGCGCCATCCGCGAACATCGCGGCCCGTGCCTCGCCGACGAAAGACCAGGTGACGGCCTCGAGGTAGCCGAGGGAGGCCACCATGCGGCGGGCCTGCAGGCGTCGCCGCTGGACGGGGGTGAGCACGCCGGGGCCGACCGCCTCGGTGCGGGTGACGGGGACCGGCGGGATGCGCTCGTAGCCGTGCAGACGCGCCAGCTCCTCGACGATGCAGGCCTCGGTGGTGATGTCGTGGCGCCAGCTCGGTACCACCAGATCGAAGGTCTCGGGACCGCCGGAAACGCCGAAGCCGAGAGCTTCCAGGATGCGCACCATTTCCTCGGGCTCGAGGCGGATGCCGGCCAGCCGCGGTAGCTGCTCGACACGGAAACGGATCTCGCGCCGCCCTTCCGGCACCCGCCCGGCGATCACCGCCGGACCCGCCTCGCCGCCGCAGAGGTCGAGGATGAGGCGGGTGGCATATTCGCTGCCCGGCAGCACCATCGCCGGGTCGAGGCCGCGCTCGAAGCGGGTCCGGGCATCGCTCTCGATGCCGAGCCTGCGACCGGTGGCGGCGACCCGCACGGGGTCGAACAGGGCCACCTCCAGCAGCACATCGGTGGTCTCGGCGGTGACCCCGGTGCTCTCGCCGCCCATGATCCCGCCCAACGCCACCGGACCCGTGTCGTCGGCGATCACCACCACGCTCTCGTCGAGTTCGTATTCGCGTTCATCCAGGGCCAGCAGCTTCTCGCCGGGCCGCGCGAAGCGCAGCACCAGATCCCCCCGGAGCTTCGCCGCATCATAGACATGCAGGGGACGGTTGAGATCGAACATCACATAGTTGGTGATGTCCACCAGCGCCGAGATGGGGCGCAGGCCGATGGCCCGCAGCCGCCGCTGCAGCCAGGCCGGGCTCGGTCCGTTGCGGACCCCGCGGATGATGCGTCCGAGAAACACCGGGCAGGCGTCTTCCGAACCGGGCGGAAAGTCGAGGCGGATGGCGGGACCCGGCGGGCCGACGGCGGGAACCACGGGGATCGCCCGCGGTTGGAATCTGCCCATGCCGGCCGCACCCAGGTCGCGGGCGATGCCGGCCACGCCGAAGCAGTCGGCGCGGTTGGGGGTGATCGCGACATCGATCACCGGCCCCTCGAGCCCGAGTGCCTCGGCGGCGGGGGTACCGATCTCCCAGCGTCCTTCGAGCTCGATGATCCCCTCGTGATCCTCGCCGATGCCGAGCTCGAAGGCCGAGCACAGCATGCCGCGGCTTTCCACGCCGCGGATCACGGCCCGCTCGAGACGCCGGCCGGTGGCCGGGATGACGGTACCTTCGGGAGCGAAGATGCCGTACATGCCGGTTCGGGCATTGGGCGCTCCGCATACCACCTGAACCGGGCCGTGCCTGGTCTCCACCTCGCACAGCCGCAGCTTGTCGGCATTGGGATGGGGTCGCGCCTCGCGCACACGGGC
>Ga0256841_1002386_pt1 | contig 15043 bp, 12 predicted proteins | sample 356308metaG_FD_185971 | JGI IMG/M metagenome (GOLD analysis project Ga0256841, IMG submission 185971) | Hydrothermal vent microbial communities from Mid Atlantic Ridge, Atlantic Ocean - 356-308 | ecosystem: Environmental > Aquatic > Marine > Hydrothermal vents | place: Atlantic Ocean: Mid...
GCCGCCATGCGCAAGCTGCTGACCATCATCAATGCGGTATTTCGAAGTGGTGAGCCTTATCGCGTTCTTCAGGCTGATTAGCCGATTTCGAGAACACAGTTGCTGTTAGAGAGGAAAGCCATCTCCTCGGGCAGGTTTTGAATGGAACACCTGGATAGAATGGCGCCTTTCCAATAACCCGTGCCCGCAAAGCTCATGAGTCGGTGCGACTGCGAAATCGAGATCAGGGACCGTGAACAGCGCCGGGTGCTCTGGCTGCTGCTGGCCATCAACGGCCTGATGTTCCTGCTGGAGCTGACGGTGGGGTGGTACGCCCAGTCCACCGGGCTCATCGCCGACTCCCTCGACATGCTGGCCGACGCCACCGTCTATGGCATCGGCCTCTACGCCGTGGGCGGGAGCCTGCGCCACAAGGCCCGGGCGGCACTGGCCAGCGGCTACGCCCAGGGCGCGCTGGGCCTGCTGATCCTGGCCGACATCGGGCGCCGGGCGATCTTCGGCAGCGAGCCGGTCTCCGGGTTGATGATGGGCATGGGCGTCCTGGCCCTGGCGGCAAACGTCTGGTGCCTGGCGCTGATCCAGAAACATCGCGAAGGCGGGGTGCACATGCGCGCCAGCTGGGTCTTTTCCAAAAACGACGTCATCGCCAACCTGGGGGTGATCCTCGGCGGCGGCCTGGTGTGGCTCACCGGCAGCCGCTGGCCCGACTTGATCATCGGCACTCTCATCGCCCTCGTCATCCTGCGCGGCGCCCGGCACATCATCACGGATGCGCGACAGGAACTGGCCGGTGACGAACGCCGGACCACCTGCTGCGAATCCGGGGACGGCTGCCACTGAACCTGTCAGCGGAAAAGCCGTCTCTTCCCGTTCCTCTTTCAAGACGCCCGCAAGCGAATAGAATGTCCGCTTGCCCTGTTGTGGGAGATGCGCCATGAACACGACTGAATCGGTGAAATTCTATTACGGCCAGGTGCTGGGCGGCAGCGCCGACCTCAAGACCGACGCCTGCTGCACGCCGGACGCCCTGCCGCCCCATGTGAAAGCCTTGTTGCCGAAGATCCACCAGGAAGTGCAGTCCCGCTATTACGGTTGCGGGTTGGTGATTCCCCAGGCGCTGGAAGGCTGCCGCGTCCTGGACCTGGGCAGCGGCAGCGGCCGGGACGTCTATCTGCTCAGCGCGCTGGTCGGGAAAGAGGGTTTCGTCACCGGCGTGGACATGACCCCCGAACAGCTCGAGGTGGCCCGCCGGCACCAAGCGTGGCACGCCGAGCGGTTCGGCCATGCCAACACCGCCTTTCTCGAAGGAGAGCTGGAAAGACTGGACGAGCTGGATCTGGAGCCGGAAAGTTTCGACGTCGTGGTCTCCAACTGCGTCATCAACCTGGTGGAGGACAAGGCCGCCGTGCTCCGCCACGTGCACCGGTTGCTCAAGCCCGGCGGCGAGTTCTACTTCGCCGACGTCTATGCCGACCGGCGGCTGCCCGAAGCGGTGCGCACCGACCCGGTGCTGCTGGGCGAGTGCCTCGGCGGCGCTCTCTACTGGAACGACTTTCTCTCTCTGGCCCGCCAAGCCGGCTTCGCCGATCCCCGCTTGGTGGAAGACCGCCCCCTCTCCATCGACGACCCCGAGCAGGAAGCCAAGGTGGGCAACGCCCGCTTTTTCTCCGCCACCTGGCGGCTGTTCCGCATCGACGACCTGGAACCGGACTGCGAGGACTACGGCCAGGCGGTTCGCTACCGCGGCACCCTGCCCCACAGCCCCGACCGCTTCGCGCTGGACAAGCAGCATGTCATGGAGGCCGGGCGCATCCTTCCCATCTGCGGCAACACCTGGAAGATGCTGAAGGAGAGCCGCTTCGCCCCCCATTTCGACTTCTTCGGAGATTTCGATACCCACTACGGGATCTTCGAGGGATGCGGAACGGGCATGCCTTTCGACGACAAGAAGGAAGAAAAGAGCAGTGGGGGTTGTTGCTGAGGGCTTGTCTCCCCCTCACCCCAGCCCTCTCCTGAGGGGGAAAGGGCCTTGTATTCAGGCGCTCGCCCGATCGGAAAACGCCCTGCGCAACCGCCGCGCCGCCTCCACCATGTTGCGCAGCGCCGGCTCCACCTCTTCCCAGGTACGGGTCTTGAGGCCGCAGTCGGGGTTGACCCAAAGCCGGTCTGCCGGAATACGTCGCGCCGCCGCTCTCATCAGTCGAACCATCTCCTCCACTTCGGGCGTGTTGGGCGAATGAATGTCATAGACGCCGGGACCGATCTCGTTGGGGTATTCGAAGGCTTCGAAGGCGTCTAGGAGCTCCATTTGCGAGCGCGACGTCTCGATGGTGATGACATCGGCATCCATGTCGGCGATGGACTCGATGATGTCGTTGAACTCCGAATAGCACATGTGAGTGTGGATCTGGGTCTCGTCGCGCACTCCGCAAGCGGTCAGGCGAAAAGCGCGCACCGCCCACTCCAGATATTCCGCCCAGCGGTCGCGGCGCAAGGGAAGCCCTTCGCGCAAAGCCGCCTCGTCGATCTGGATCGCGCGGATGCCGGCGGCTTCCAGGTCCAGCACCTCGTCGCGCAAGGCGAGGGCGATCTGCATGCAAGTCTCGGCGAGCGGTTGATCGTCTCGGACGAAAGACCAGTTCAGCAGGGTCACCGGCCCGGTGAGCATGCCCTTGACCGGTCGTTCGGTGAGCGACTGGGCGTACCGGATCCAGTCCACCGTCATGGGTTTCGGCCGATGCACGTCACCATAAAGGATGGGAGGTTTCACGCAACGTGAGCCATAGGATTGCACCCACCCGAAACGGGTGAACGCGAACCCTTCGAGCTGCTCACCGAAATACTCCACCATGTCGCTGCGTTCGGGCTCGCCGTGCACCAGAAGATCCAGGCCATACTCTTCCTGTTTGTGGATCGCCCGAGCGATTTCGGCCCGCATGGCGGCGACATATTCTTCTTCCGGGATACGCCCGGACCGGCGAGCGCGCCTCATCCCGCGGATATGCTCCGTCTGGGGGAAAGAGCCGATGGTGGTTGTGGGGAAGAGAGGCAAAGCCATGCGTGTCCGCTGTAACGGACGGCGTCGGACGTAGGGACTGCGACGGTGAAGCATCCCTTCGTCCACCTGCGCCACCCGCCTGGCCACTTCCGGGCGATGGATGCGCGTGGAGCGGCGGCGGGTGTCCATGGCGCGCCGCCATTCGGTCAACTCTTTCTCCACAGAGCGGTCGCCCTGCTCCAGGGCATGTCCCAGCAGTTCCACTTCGTGGAGTTTCTGAACGGCGAAAGCCAGCCAGCCGCGCAGTTCCGGATCCATCTCCGTCTCCATCTCCAGATCCAGAGGCACGTGAAGCAGCGAGCACGAGGGCGCGATCCAGAGCCGCTCGGAACCGATCCGCTCGATCGCGCCGCTCAACGTTCGCAGCACTGCGGCGAGATCGGTGCGCCACACATTGCGACCGTCCACGACTCCCAAGGAGAGCGTTTTGTACGGGGGAAGCTGATCCAGTACCGCCGGCAGTTGGCCTGCACCGCTCACCAGATCCACGTGGAGGCCGGCCGTGGGCAGGCGAACGGCCAGCGAAAGATTCTCTTCCAGTGGACCGAAATAGGTGGTGAGCAGGATTTTCACCGGCGCCGAATGGAGACGATGGTAGGCCCTTTCGAAAGCCTGCTTCCAGCCAAGGGGAAGGTCCAGCGCCAGCGCCGGCTCGTCCACTTGGACCCACTCGGCGCCCTGTTCCGCCAAACGGACCAGGACTTCGTCGTAGACCTCAAGCAAACCGTCCAGCAACGTCAGCCGATCGAAGGGCTCCCCCTTCTCCTTGGCCAGCCACAACCAAGTGACCGGACCGATGAGCACCGGCTTGAAAGGAATCCCCCGCCTCTTGGCCTCCTCCACTTCGGAGAACAGTCGATCGCTGCCCAGACGGAACCTTTGCCCCTTCACCAGCTCAGGTACCAGATAGTGATAATTGGTATCGAACCATTTGGTCATTTCACAGGCCGCCGCCGGCTTTCCCCTCGGCGCACGGCCTCGCGCCATGCGGAAATAGAGATCCAGATCCACCTCTTCCCCTTGCCACTCGAAACGCTCGGGCACCACGCCGAAAAGCGCCGAGTGGTCGAGGACGTGATCGTAAAACGAAAAATCGCCCACCGGAATCAATTCAAGGCCGGCCTCCTGCTGCAGCCTCCAATGCCGTTCCCGCAGCTCCCGGCCTACCGATTCGAGCGCCGCTCGATCGACTTTACCGCGCCAATACCGCTCCAGGGCGAACTTGAGTTCGCGACGGTGGCCAATACGGGGAAATCCAAGATTGTGGGTTTTCATACGCCCTTTCCATCCACTGTCGAGTTCGGAATGGGCGCCAGTCTGAAGTTGGGTTAAAATTTATTCAACTCATATTTTTTCAATTTTTCATGAATTTGCTTCATGATTGAAAGCAATATCCATTTCGACCTCAAACACCTGCGTACCCTGGCCGCCCTGGCCGACACCGGCAGCTTGTCGGCTGCGGCGAGCCGCCTGCATCTGACTCAGTCGGCTCTGTCGCACCAACTCAAAACGCTGGAGACGCAATTGGACGGGCCGCTCTTCATACGCAAATCGCGCCCGTTACGGTTCACCCGACGGGGCGAACGGCTCCTCCGTCTGGCACATGAGGTGTTGCCCAAAATCGAAGCCGCTTGTCGCGACATCCAGCGTCTGGCCGACGGCGAAACAGGACGGCTTTTCATCGCCATCGAATGCCACAGCTGTTTCGCCTGGCTGATGCCGGCCATGGACCGCTTTCGCCGTGCCTGGCCGGAAGTGGAGATGGACCTGGTCACCAGTTACACCTTCGATCCTCTTCCAGCCCTGCGGGGCGGAGAATTGGACCTCGTGGTCACTTCCGACCGGCAAACATTCGACGATGTCCTTTTCATCCCTCTTTTCCGTTACCAAGCGCTGCTGGCGCTCAGCCACGACCACCCCCTGTGCCGACGAAAATGGATCGAGCCGCAAGACCTGCGGGACGAAACCTTGATCACCTATCCCGTGGAGCGCGATCGGCTGGACATCTTCACCCGCTTTTTGAATCCGGCCGGCGTGGAACCGGCGAGGGTTCGGCATACCGAACTCACCTTGATGATAATGCAGTTGGTGGCCAGCGGACGCGGAGTGGCCGCTCTTCCCGACTGGGCCCTTACCGAATACCTGGAAAAGGAGTACGTGACCGCACGTCCCCTTGGGAAAAAAGGCCTGGAAGGAAAACTGTTCGCCGCCATCCGCAAAGAGGACGCACAACGGCCCTGGATGGAGGAGTTCTTGCGGATTGCCCGGAAGTCAACCCAACGAACGACTGCCGCTTCAACGACCCGAAATCCATCCGATTTTCACAAAAGCGTTTGAGTTGAATAGGACCAATTTAGCGATGACGCTTCATACTGAAAGCTCCGAAACCGAGGATTCCCACTCCCGACAAAAATAAAGGGAGGGCCTCTGGAACACTCTGCACATCCAAGGTTATGTTGTCCACCACCAGTCCTGTGAGCCAGCGGTCATCGCCTTCATCCGCTACGAGAAATCTCAGCGTATGAATCCCTGCGCCTACTCCAGTGACGTAAGACATCGGCGTAATGTGTCCGTAAACTTCACCGTAAGCATCGGTACAAGCGTTGCTCGTCCCCGCCCCTCCATCACAAGAAAACCAATTCGTAATCGCGGGAAATGAGCCATTGTCCGCATTGACTGCTCCCTGAAAAAGGGGTGTACCATCCAGGGTGATCGAAATGGGATCAGGAAATTTCTTGATGACTTCGGAAGTAATGATGTTCCAGAAAAAACTCAATTCGCCAGCCTGGGGTGCCGTAAATACAACATCCATGTATGTAATGTCAAATTCATTACCGCCATTGCCAGTGAAATCGCCGCCACTATTTCCTATAGAGCCATAATACCTCGTAGTCAGATAGGCGAAGCGATCGCCGAAAGAAGGAGGCGCCACGTTATCGGAAAAAACCGAATTCGACTGCACGGTCACATCCCCCTGCATATCCAAAACCGGAGAACCTGGAGGACCTCCAAGTGCGTCACTTTCAAAATCAGCGATCGTTATCACGGAAGAAAAAACAGGACTAGAAGCAAATAGGAGAGCTCCCATCGTCGCACGACCAAACAGATTCCATGCCATCTCACAATCCCCCTAGCTGAAAAATAGATTGCCAAGCAAAAAACGATCCAAAAAGTGAATTTTTCATTCATATCCATTAATTAGAATCATTTTTTTCGAAAAACCTACTGGAAAGTGTAAACTTTTTCGACGCACATAACGGGTATTCGAAGAGCATCACGACAGTCTGATTTTTCCCTTTCCGCCAGCAGGCAAATTCAGAGAGGACAAAAGGAAAATAATTGCTTCATTCCTATTAATTTGCAATTATTTCATTAAGTTACCTTCTTTATCTCGACAAAACATAGATGGCGACGTTGATTTGTGCGAAAAGAATACAAGATAGCCTTACATCGACTACAAAACCTGCCCTTTCACAATCCCCTCTAAAAAAACCGTAAACGATTCCGACGGCCGAGAATAAAATTTAGAGCCAACAACAGGACGGAAAAAAATATGAAGGCCCTACCCGGATGATCATAAGGGTCGCTGGGGAAGGCTGTTTTCAGAAAGAAAAATGGTTCTCCGATTTCGGTTGTAATTGACCCAACATCAAGCTCCCTGTCATCTCGAAAAACCAGAGGGGTGCGAAACGCAGCGGGCCTTGAAGACAGTGGCCAATTCATCGGCGGAAAGCCAAGCGCCAGACTCACGGTTTCGCGCAACCAATCTTCAACTTCAACCGCACTTACCGTGGTGGCTTGTTGCAGCAAGGGGGCGGAGGCGCCTTGGCGTTTTCCCGGGCGTTGGTGTCGGCATACTGGTAAAGCCCTCCCCGCAGCCGGTCGAGCATGCCGCGGCGGGGCCGAAGTCCCACGCGCTCGAGCGCCTCGATCAAGTGGCGATAATCGAGCTGGGTCACATCGTACAGAACCGTAAGGCGTCCCGACCGTCCGATCTCGTAATCCACCACGCCACGCAACTCCTTCAACGCCCCTTGCGCCTTTTCCCGAAGCTCTTCGCCAGCGCCTCCCGCCAACCGGATATGGCGCCTGATCCGCCAAGCGCTTTCACCTCGACGTTGCTTTTCCGTCTTTTTCACGCTCGCCTCACTCCTCCAGCTCCTCGCGCATGCGGCGATACTCGTCGCGGCTGATCTCTCCACGCGCGTAGCGCGCCTTGAGCAGTTCCAGCGGGGACGGCGTTTTCCGGGAACGCTCTTCGCCGCCGGTGACCGCCGAGCGAACCACCCAGACGATGGCCACCAGGATCACCAGCCAGACGATCCACATGAATCCACCTCCAAAACCGAACCAATGTCCATCATAAATGCCGTTCATCATCGTTCAAATCCTCGACTATCCAGGTCCCCGGTCGCAAAACCTGTTCCTGCTGAACCGGCCAGAAGGAGTCGGTCCGCTAGCACCTGGCATGTTCGATCTTTCCCGCCGGTTCGACCGTGGCGCATTCCAAACCGAACGAAAAAGCTGCATCGATTCTCCTGCATTTCCTGCAGAAGCCGTGCCAACCGGAAGGATTCGAAGACATTAGATATTTATTTTCATCTAGTTATGAACTATTTGTAATTTTTCATATGAATTTCAGGGTCCGGCGCGAAGAAAGCGAAACGACGAACTTTTCCATGGATCGTTCAACGGGAAAAGGTGAATTCGCCGTTCTCCCGCAGCTTCACCCGAAAGGGCCGTGCATCGGCGGTCCGCCGATGCGCCGCGTGTTCAGAAAAATGAAAAAGGAGGTCTATACTGATACAGATGAAATCGGCCCCGAGCCGAAAGTCGTTCGACCTAAAGTCCGATCTCAAGGGAGGTTCTGCCATGAATCCGAACAACCATCTGCACGACGGCGCCTCTCCCCGAAAGGCTCCCCTTCCCTCTTCCAGCAGACCGGGCACTCCTGCCGAGGTGGTGCGCACCGTCGTCTCCCGTCTTCTCGATGGTTACGAAGGAAAGGTCGCCGTGCGGCTGTGGGACGGCACCTTCGCCCATGGCCGTTCCGACTCGCCCTGCATCCTGTTGATCAACGAACCCGAGGTGGTCAGGGAGCTCGTGCTCCATCCCGACCTGTTCCGGTTGGTGGAAGCCTATCTTGCCGGCCGTCTGGATCTGGAGGGCGATTTCGAAACCCTCTTCGAGCTGGGCGACCATCTTGAGAGGCAGAAGCTCTCTCCCTTCGCCAACCTGGACCTCGCCCGCCTGGCGCTTCAGTTGCCGCGCCCTCGCCAAACCCGGGAGGAACACGGCCACCGCTGGTCGCCGCTGAAAGGACACCGCAACAGCCGCGACTCCATCGCCCACCACTACGACCTGGGCAACGACTTCTACCGCCTTTGGCTCGATCCGGAGATGGTCTATTCGTGCGCCTATTTCGCTTCGGAAACCCAGCCTCTGGCGGAAGCCCAGCGAGACAAGCTGGACTATCTGTGCCGCAAGCTCCGCCTCCAGCCGGGCCACCATCTGCTCGACATCGGCTGCGGATGGGGAGCGCTGGCGGTATGGGCGGCCAAGCACTATGGCGCCCAGGTTCACGGCATCACCCTCAGCGAAGAGCAGTACCGCTATGCGACGGAACGGGTGCGCCGTGAAGGTCTCGAGGAGCGGGTCACCATCGAGCTGCGCGACTATCGAGACCTGCCGGTCGAGCCCCGCTACGACCGCGTGGTGAGCGTGGGCATGTTCGAACACATCGGCCTGCGCAACTTTCCACGCTATTTCGGCACCATCCAGCAACTGTTACGTCCTGACGGGCTCTTCCTCAACCATGGCATCACTAGCGACAGCGACTGGAAACCCACCGTGGCCACCCGCTTCATCAACCGCTACATCTTCCCTGACGGCGAGTTGGCGCGGGTGGACACCGTGATCAAGGCCATGGAGGATGCCGGTTTCGAAACCTTGGACGTGGAGAGCCTCAGGCCCCACTACGCCATGACCCTGCGTCACTGGGTGCGCAATCTCGAGGCCGCCAAGGAGGAAGCGGTCGCCGCCACCAGCGAGGCCACTTGGCGGCTGTGGCGGCTCTACATGGCCGGCTGCGCCTTCAACTTCCAGCGCGGCGGCATCGGGCTGCATCAGATCCTGGCGGGGCACCGGGGCGCTCAAGCGGTGCCGTTACGGCGCGACGATCTCTATCGCACCGCTTGAGACGACCGGCCGGCCGCGGGGGACCGCCGCTGAAGCCGGCGGCGGGTGATGCGAAAGTAGACCATTTCGGTCACCAGGCTGCCGAAGAGCACCAGCCAGGTGCCGGCGAAGGCGGCGCGGTTGGTCTGCCACTGGTAGCGGAGAAGCAGCACGAACACCAGGGAGACCACAACGAACCCCAGCAGAATGAGACGGCGGCTGCCTCCATAGCGCGGCACCAGCCGCCAGTGCGCCGCGAAGACGAAGAGATAGATGACCAGGAAAACCGAACTGGTGATGGAGGCGATGCCGTCGAGATTGAAAAGAAGCGCGAAGAGAATCCCCAAGCCCGAAGTGATGTAGAGTCCCTCCAGCGAACCGAACCACAATTTGCGGTCGAAGGCATCGGGAAGCACGCCGTCCCGGGCCAGCGCATAGGCCACGTTGGCGCCCCCGTAGAGCGTCGCATTAAGGGCCGAGGCGATGGAAAAGAGCGCGCCACTGCTCACCAGCAGATAGCCCCACTGCCCCAGGAAAGGCCTCGCCGCCTCGGCCAGCGCATAGTCTTGCGCGCGGATCAGCTCCGGCAGCGGCAGATTGCCCACGGCCACCAGGGCGACCAGCACATAGACCAGCGTCACCATCGCAATGCTGATATAGATGGCGCGCGGCACGTTGCGTCGAGGATCCACCATCTGTTCCGAGGCGTTGGTCACCAGACCGAACCCCATGTAGGAGAGAAAGAAGAGAGCGGTGGCGTTCAAAGTTCCCGCCAGGGAGGCTCCATCGAAACGAGGCTTCACCCAGTCGGCGTGGATGCGGCCCAGGCCCACGGCCACGAAGAGAAGGAGTACGCTCAGTTTGATCGAAACGATCCAAAACTCGGCGCGCCCCACGCTGGCCGACCCCATCGTTCCCAGCGCGGTGAAACCGAGCACCACCCCGATCTCAGCCGCTGCGGTCGCGAGCGGAGAGACCGGCAAGTGGAAAAGGGGCAGAAAATAGCCGGCAAATCCCTTGGCGAAGAGGGCGATGGATACCACGTAGGTGATCCAGAAGAGAAAACTGAGCGCCCCGGTGAGCAGGTTGTTGCCGAAGGCACGGATGATGAACTCCATGGGCCCGGCGTCGGAGACGATGCGGCTTCCCAAGCGAGCGTAGGAATAGGCCACCAGCAGCGCCACCGCCCCCGAGACCAGAAACACCAGGGGCAGGTTGTGGCCCGCCACCCGCGCTCCCAGCCCGAAGATGGAAAAGATGCTGGCGCCGATCATGGTGCCCACGGCCAGCGAAACGGTCTGCAGCAGATTCAGTTTGCCAGCCACGAATCCTCCTCGAATGGGACACGCTCCTTGGTCTTGCCGTAAGCACCGAACTCGCAAGGATCCTCGTAAGGTTCATTGGATCGACGCCCCCCCTTCATCCCGCTCTGGACGCCCCCGAACCGCGCCACAACAACAGCGCCGCCAGAATCACCATCGCCGCCTGCACGGAAAGCCCTTCCAGGTTGGGGTAGATGCCCAGCAGCTCGATGCGCGGGAAGTGGACCAGATTGATCGGCAGTTTACCCGCTTCCTGCAGCGCCGCAACGCCCTTGCCGGCAAAGACCACCGCCAGCACGAACATGAAGACGCTGGTTGCGGAAAAGAACTGGCGCAGCGGCAAGCGGGTGCTGTAGCGCAGCAGCGCCCATCCCAGCGCCACCAGCAAGCCGGCGGCGAGAAGAAAGCCGCTCAGGATCATTCCCCGGCCGGCCCCTCCGGCCTGCACCCAAAGAGCCTGATAGAAGAGCACCGTCTCGAAGATTTCGCGATAGACCGCGATGAAGGCCAGTCCCGAGAGCCCCCACAAGGTGCCTTTTCCAAGCGCTTTCTGGACGCTGCCCTGAATGAAGGCCTGCCATTGAGCCGCGCTCGTCTTGCTGTGCAGCCAGAACCCCACGTAGAAGAGCATCAGCGCCGCGAAGAGTCCCGCCAGCCCTTCGGTGAGCTCTCGCTGTTCTCCGCCGATGGTGACCAGATGAGTGGAGACGAACCAGGTGAGCAGCCCCAGGAGCAGAGCGCCCCCCGAACCCACGGCAAGATAGCGCAAGCCATCCCGGCGGCCGGTCTTGATGAGAAAAGCCGCCAGCGCCGCCACCACCAGCAGCGCTTCCAGCCCTTCCCTCAGAAGGATCACCAACGCACCGGTGAACGCAGCCGCCGGCGAGAGCCGCCCCGCATCCAGCGCCGCCCCGGCCGTCTCCAGCAACTCCTGCAGCTCCTTCGCGGCTCCTGCCACGGTTTGCACCGGCTCTCCCCGACGGATGGCGTTGCGGTAGGAGGTCATCTCGGCCTCGATGCGATGGCGCAACTCTCCATCCACGGCGTCCAGGTTGCCCTCCACCAACTCGAACCCTTCCAGATAGGCGGTAACCGCCAACTCATGGGCCCGCTTCGACTCGCCCCGACGGTAGGCCTGCAAGCTCTCCTCGAGCTTGTGGCGGGTGAACCTCAGCGCGGAACCCGTGCCTTTGGCGAGTACCGCTTCAGGATGGAGGCGCAACCAAGCCGCCGCTTCCGCCCCGCGCTCGCCCCATCGCGCCTCCATCTCCGCCGGCGTCAAGGTGGTCAATTCCCGCGGCGAAGGTTTGGCGAGGCCCGCGGGAAAGGCGCTTTCCGGCTTCTCTCCCAAACGGGCCAGCGGAGCCAACCGCCCCACGTAGAACGCCAGCGACCAGCGGTCGTCGGCGGGCAGCATGGAGAAAGCGCGCATGGCGGTCCCCTCCACCCCGTGAGTGATGGTGCTATAAAGGCCGTAGAGGGTCCGCTGACGATAGCGGTCGAGATCGGTGAAATCGGTGGGTCGGGGGTCGAGAGAGGCCGCCAGGGGACCGTCCCCTTTTCCCTGAACTCCGTGGCAGGCGGCACACCGTTCGGCGTAGAGCTTTCTCCCCCGTTCCAGGTCGGGCAGGCGCTCGGGCACCACCGCCAAACCATAGGTGGAGACCAGCGTTTGCCGCACCTTTCCTGCAAGGGCCGCGACGCGGGCAGGATCGGCACTCTCCTCCACGAGACGGCTCAGGTGCGTCAACTGCTCCACAATCGAGCCCTTATCCGCCCCTTGGGGCAGCTTCTTCGAGAGCTCCACCAACGTGCGGGTGAACTCCTTCATCTCTTCGTACTCCACCGGGTTGGCCACTTCTCCTCGAGCCACGGCGCCTCCATAGTCGACCCCCACGTAGTCCACCAACTGTTGGACTCGCTGCACCACGGAAGCCTCCCCAAACGTCACCGCGGGCGCGACGAGCAACGCCAGAAAGAGCCCCAAAACCGATCTCATCTCGAATCACCTGGTCTAGATAACAACAACCATAATGATAATGATTCTCGATACTGTTTGCAAACGACCTTTTCGCGCTTCGCCTGAAACGTTGCCCGATCTTGAAAGTCTCCGCATGCCGGCGGCTCTCCGCACGCCGGCCAGAGGTGAAAACGGCGCTTCCCTTCCTACCGGGCGCTGGCGACCGCGTCCCGCACCCGAAGAAGCCGTGCGCGCACCTCCGCCGCCAGCTCTTTCACCTCCGGACGGTTCACCAGGGTGAGCACCGCCTCAGGGTCCATGAATCCCACCTCCACGCTCCCCTCCTCCGTCTCCCGCACCACGACGTTACAAGGCAGCAACAGGCCGATCTCGGGCTCCGCTCGCAGAGCACGGTTGGCAAAAGGCGGATTGCACGCGCCGAGGATCCGATAGGGCCGGTAGGATTCGCCGAGCTTCTCCTTCATGGTCTTTTGAACGTCGATATGGGTGAGCACGCCAAACCCTTCGGCCTTGAGCGCCTCGGTGACCCGCTGCTCCACCGTTTCGATGTCGCCGTTCACCTGCGTGGAAAAATGGTACATGTTCTTTCCTCCATCCGTTTCGTTGGTCAGTCGGTGCGTTCTGTGCGTCGATCGATTCGACTCCAGGCGGCGTAGATCCGGTCGGACCAGTGCGATTGCACCCAAGCGAGAATGGCGTCGATCTGCTCCGCGCTCAGTTTCTCCTTGAAGGGGGGCATGGATCCTCCCATGGGGATGCCGCCGTTGCGCACGATGCGGCGCAACAGCGCCAAAGGGTGGTGCCAGGCATGCGCGGTGCCGTTCAGCGGGGGCGGCGGCAAGCGCCCCTGGGCATCCGGCTCCTTCCAGTTGGGGGTTCCCGAGGCGTCCCGCTTGTGGCAGGAAGCGCAGTGGGTCTGGAAGAGAGCATAGCCATGCTGCACCTGTTCCTGTGTGTACCAGCGCGCCACCGGCCGCGTCTGCGCATCCCGGTCGGAGGTTCGCGACGCCTGGCCGGACGGAACCTTCTGCTCGCTGCAGCCGGCGGCGAGCAACATCGCCACCAGAAAGATCATGAAGAAAACGCTGTCGTTCATGGTTCCCGCGATTCAACACCTCAAGGACCGCCCATCCTACTCCACCGGAAGGTACAGCTCCACGGTCACTCCGGCATCTTCGTTGCGTAACACCACCCGACCGCCATGCTCCTCCACCACCCGCTTGACCAGGCCGAGCCCCAAGCCGGTGCCCTTCGCCTTGGTGGTGAAGAAGAAGTCGAAGGCGCGCGCCAGCACCTCGGGCGCCAAAGGCGGCCCGGGATTGTGGAAGCGCAAGCGCAGCCCCTCCTTCTCCTGTTCCAGGGCAATGCGTACGGTGCCGCCGTCGGGGGTGGCTTCACGCGCGTTCCGCACCAGATTCAAAAGCGCCCTGCGCATTTTTTCGCTGTCGAGGCGCAACGCCGGACATGCCGGACAGCGGCGCCGCTGCACCTGGATCCGCCGCTGCTCCAACAGCGGCCGTTCCAGCTCCATCACCAGATCGAGCAGCTCATCGAGAGCCACCGGCCGTTCGTCGCGCTCCACCGGCTGGACGTATTCCAGGGTCTCGGAGAGCAAGGTTTCGAGCCGATCGACCTCGCCCAAAACCAGCTCCACCCTCTCCCGCTCGCGTGCGGACAGCCCGGCGCCGCGGCGCACCCCTGAAAGCGCCAGTTTCATGGACGCCAGCGGATTGCGCATCTCGTGCGCCAGCACCGCGGCGGTCTGACCGATGGCGACCAGGCGGGCCTGGTCGAGCAGCGTGCGGTGCAACCGCTCCAACTCCCGGGTCCGCTCGGCCACCTCCTCCTCCAAGCCCGACTCGTAGCGCCGACCCACCCAACGGAGGACCAAGAACCCGAGCAGGCCGATGAGCCCGTAGGTGATGAGCAGAACCGTGTCCAGATGAAGGTGCAGCTCTTCCATGAAGCCCAACAGCTCCGTCAGGTCGCTGCTCACTCCCACCGTCCAGTCCACTCCGCCGGCGTCCACCTTTCGCAACGACAGCAGCTCCACCGTGCCGGCGCGGGTCACCCGCCAGGCCTCGCCCAGCCACTGTCCCAGATCGGGAATCGGAGTGCCGTCGAGGCGGCGGGCCGGCGTGCCCAGCAGACTGGAGACCGGGTAAGGGAGATTCTCGCCGGCGCTGCTGTCGGCGATGACGCGGTCGCGGGTGCGGTCGATGAGAAAGAGCCGCACGCCGAAGGGCTCGGCATGCTCGATGAACCTCTGAAAAGAGGCGACCGCCTTCTGGGGGGGAACGCCGTCCTGCAGCGGCTGTTCGAGCAGCGGAATGACCCCCTCGATCACCTCCTGGTTGTGCGACATGCCGTGCTCCATGAGCTGGATCTGCAGGTAGCGGACGATGTGATTGCCCCCCGCCAGGCCGATGGTGATGGCCACCGCCAGCATCAACAAGAAACTGACCAGAGAGACCGTGAGCGGTTTCTGACGACGAAGGAACTCTT
>Ga0256841_1002387_pt1 | contig 15042 bp, 17 predicted proteins | sample 356308metaG_FD_185971 | JGI IMG/M metagenome (GOLD analysis project Ga0256841, IMG submission 185971) | Hydrothermal vent microbial communities from Mid Atlantic Ridge, Atlantic Ocean - 356-308 | ecosystem: Environmental > Aquatic > Marine > Hydrothermal vents | place: Atlantic Ocean: Mid...
AACGCCTATGAGCTTTCCCGAACCGGCGCCCGACAACGATTTCCTCGCCTTTCACACCGAAAGGCTGCGTTTCAGCCACCGCCGCTGGACCGGCCGAGAACTGATCGATGCCACGCTGGACCCGGTCAGCGCCGCCCGCCGGTTGTATCACGCCCCTTTCGCCCTGGTCTCCCACGGCGTCGAGGACGACCCGGTGTTCAACTACGCCAATCTGACCGCCCAATGCCTGTTCGGAATGGACTGGCAGACCTTCACCCGGCTGCCATCCAGGCTTTCGGCCGAAGCCCCGGAACGGGCCCAGCGCCGGCGACTCTTGGAACAGGTGAGCCGCCACGGCCATATCAGCGACTACCGCGGCATCCGCATCGCCCGCGACGGCAAACGCTTCCTGATCGAAGGGGCGGTGGTGTGGAACGTGGTGGACGAGCGGGGCGACTATCACGGCCAGGCCGCTTGCTTCAAACGCTGGCGTTTCATCGACCCACGGCGAAAGCCCTGACCCGGTCGAGAAAGGCGGCCCGGTGTTCAGGATCCTCCAGGGCCGTCTCCTCGACGATCGGCAGTTGCGACCGGCGTCGGCGCAGGACCTGGATGAACAACCCTTCGGTCATTCCCACTGCCCGCCCCGCCTGATCGTGAAGCGCCACCTCGAGCCCGCAACTGGGAGAGCGGCTCTTGCACACCAGCCCGGCGACAGCCGAAGCCTGGGCCGACCAGCGGACGGCCTGACGGATCAGCGGTCCGGTCACGTCGAGTGACCGGTCCGACACTCCCAGGGCCCGGACCACACCGAACGCCCGCACCAGTTCGACCGGAGGGCGGGGGACGCCGAGACCGGCCATCACCTCGGGACACACCGGCACCGGCACGAATTCGCCCGAGGCGAACAGGAAACGTACTCCGGCGTGCGCCTTGTCCCGGCCGTCGTAACGCACCGCCCAGCCCAGCAGGCAGGCGCTGACGGCGATCGGAATCGGCTCGGTTGATTTCACCACGGCGAGTGACTTAAGCTGCAGAATCACAAAATTAAAACAAGATGACCCGGAGGAGGGAAGCCATGCAAGAAGCGGTTCAGGATATCGGTCTGATCATCTTCCAGGCGGCGGTGATCCTGTCTTTGATCCTGATGATCGTAGGATTGCTGCGACCCGGCTGGTTCCTGTTCTGGCTCAAGGAGCCCAAGCCGTTCTACATGTTCGTCATCAGCGCCGTTCTGTTTCTGGTCAGTTATTTCGGCTTCGGCATCAAGGTGGGAACGCCGTGGCCCATCGCCGCGATCCATGCGGTCATTTTGTTCTCGGTGTTGTTCCTGGTGGTCGGACTGATCAATCCGGCCTGGGTGTTCGGCAGACCTGTGGACCGGCTCTGGGTGATCATGATCGCCGCCGCCCTGTTCATGGGATTCATGACCCTGCAGGGCATGTACTACGGCCCCAAGGGCAAACGCCGTCATCCGCTGCCGACGACACAGGGCGTACCGCAGCCGGGTGAAACCCCGGCCCCGACAGAACCCCGGTCTCAACCGGCAGCGGAAACCAGCCGACCGGAGGGCTCGGCACCATGATGCGCCGGCTGTTCCTGCCCTGGCTGGTCGTTCTGACCGGCTGTTCCCTCGACCCGCTGTTTGCTCCACCACCACAGCCCGGCCCTTATTACCCACCACCCCCGCCCCCGGCACCGGCGCCGGTGACACCCCCGCCCCAAGTCCGCAGGCAGCCACCGCCGTCTCCGGCACCTCCACCCCAGGCGCGACGCCAGTCGCCGTCCCCCGCCGTGGTCGCCCTGATGCGGCAGGCGGAGAACGACCGCCGCCGGGGCGAACTGGAGCGGGCGGCCAGCCGGCTGGAACGGGCGCTGCGAATCCAGCCCGACCACCCCCGGCTCTGGTACGAACTGGCCCGGATCCGGCTACAGCAGGACCAGCCGGGATTGGCGGAAGAACTGGCGAAAAAGTCCCTCAGTCTGGCCACCGGCGACCGTTCGCTGCTGCGGCGCAACTGGCGTCTGATCGCCGAAGCCCGACGCCGCCGGGGGGATTCCGCCGGCGCCCGGGAGGCGGAGCGCCGGGCCGCACGCTATTGATTGTCGAACTGGGCGAACCACTGGCCGGCACCACCAGGACCGGCGGGATCGTAATACAGGGAACGCAGAGTCAGATGCCCGGCCGGGCCGAGTTCGGGACCGGGCACCATGGTGCGAAACAGCTCACCACCCATCAACTGGTGGGTGATGGTCTGGTACAGGCGGTGCAGACACCCGGACCGCACCACGGTGTCCAGCATCCGGGGGCCGGCGATCAGATAGATGCTGCGGTATCCCAAGCGTCCAAGCAGGGGAATCAGGCGGCCGCCTTCCACCATCTCCCCCCGTCCGGCGAAAATCACCGGATACCCCTCCCGGCGCCAGGCCGCCACCTTGACCGGGTCGGCCCCTTCGCCGGTGAAGATATAGACCGTTTGCCGGTGACGCCGGACCGACTCGGGAATGATAAAATCCAGGCTGGCGCTGGCGATGGCGATCGCCGGTTGCGGCGCCAGACCGTGGCGGCGGCGCCACTCGACCAGGTCGGCGCCGCGGGGATGGGCGCCGATCTGCAGGATGTTACCGAGACGACCCTGGGCCAGGGCCCGCAAATAACCGCCGTGGGTGATCAAACAGTCGGCCTGGGCCTCGAGTTCGAGAAACAGACGGAAATCCGCCGGTGTGGTCAGGGATTTGGGCAGATAGGTCTCCCCGGTGTGGATATCCTCCAGGGCGATCCGGCCATCGAGGCTGGCGAGGAAATTGGCATAGACGAAAGGTTTGTCCGCCGTTCCCAAGGTGTACAGACGATGGTCCAGATACAGCCCCGCCAGGTTCACCTGAGCGAAGGGGGGCGGATAGAGGCGAAAAATTTGTTTTTGCATACGCTGGAAGCAATAATTGAGCGATTATGTCTGCGGATTGCCATCTAACCCAACGATAACAGGTCAATCATGGAAAAGCCGTACATTCTTCACATGCTCACTACGGAAAAGAACCTCAGCCCCTTCGACGTCAACATGGCGCAGGACGCCGGCTGGCAGGTCACCATGCCCTATCTGAACGTCACCGAGGACGAAGTCCAGGCCCTGGTCCAGGACGCCATCTTCTCCCGGGGGCCGGCAGGCGTCAAACGCACGGCACTCTTCATCGGCGGCCGCAGTCCGGAACAGGCGGTCAAGATGCTCGATCAGGCCAGAGCATCGATGGTACCACCGTTCGAAATCTCGGTCCTGGCCGATCCTTCTGGCGCCTTCACCACCGCCGCCGCCATGGTGGCGGCCGCCGAGGGGGAACTCCGGGACAAATTCGACAGCGAACTGGCCGGGCGCCGGGTGTTGATCCTGGCAGGCACCGGTCCGGTCGGTCAGATCGCCGCGGTGCTGTGCGCCAAAGCCGGCTGTGACGTCACCATCCTGGGGCGGCAGAAGGAAAAGTCGGAGCGCATCGCCAATCTGTGCAACGAGTTTTTCGGCCAGGGACAAACCCGGATCCGCGGTGAGGGCAACGACAAACTGCCGGAACTGCTGCCGGAGGCCGAGGTGATCTTCGCCACCGGCGCGGCCGGCATTCAGTTGTTGAACGAAGAACAGGTGGCCGCGGCGCCCAAACTGATGGTGGCCGCCGACGTCAACGCCGTCCCGCCGCCCGGCATCGCCGGCATCGATCCCATGGCCGACGGGGCGCCGCTGGAGGATTCCCCGTCCGGGGCCGTGGGCATCGGCGCCCTGGCCATCGGCAACGTCAAATACCGGGCCCACCAGGGCTTGCTGCGCCAGATGCGGGAAACGGACCGGCCGGTCTATCTCCATTACGACCAGGCCTTCACGCTGGCCCGCGAATACATCCGATCCAAACGTTAAAAAGAGGCTCTCGTCGCCATGACCACCCGTACCGTACTGCACATGCTCAGCCCCCGTCCCCAGGTCAGCCCCTTCGACATCAATATGGCGGTGGACGCCGGCTTCGACATGGTCTTCCCCCACGCCAACGTCACTCCCGACCAGGTGTACGCCCTGACCCAGGACATCATCTTTTCCCGCGGTCCATCGGGCGTCAAACGGACGGCGATCTTCATCGGCGGCCGAGACATCGGCAAGGCGCTGGACATGATGGAAACCGCCAAGAAGGCCATGGTCCCCCCCTTCGAGGTTTCCATCCTCGCCGACCCCTCCGGGGCCTTCACCACCGCGACCGCGCTGGTGGCGGCGGTGGAGAAGCAGCTGAAGGACAAACACGGGCTGGAGATGAAGGACTGCCGCGCCATCGTTTTCGGCGGCACCGGTCCCGTGGGGATTTCCACCGGCGTCATCGCCTCCCTGGCCGGGGCCGACGTCACTATCGTCGATCACCTGAGTCTGGACACCGCCATGCAGTTGGCCGAGGAATACAACCGCCGCTGCGGCTGCAACCTGAAAGGGACCTTCGCCAGTTCCGGCGCCAGCAAGGCCTGGCTGGTGGCCCGGGCCGACATCATCTTCAACACCACCAAGGCCGGCATTCAGGTCCTCGACGAGGAGATTCTGGAAGATGCCAGGCGCCTGAAGGTCGTCGGCGACGTCAACGCGGTACCGCCGGCCGGCATCGCCGGCGTCAAACCCCGGGACATGGGAGCTCCCCTGGCCACGGTGCCCAACAGCCCCGGTGCCGTGGCGGTGGGGCCACTGGCCGTCGGCAACCTCAAATACCGGATCCAGAACGCCATGCTGCGGGATCTGTTGCAGACCGAGAAACCGGTGTACTTCGATTTCCACGAGGCGTTCACCCGCGCCCGGGAATGGGTGTGACGGCAACCGGGGCCGGTCGTCTCAGGATCGGCCCCGTCCGGCCACGGCGAACCACCCCAACAATCCCGTGACCATCAATATCACCGGCCAGTCCAGCCAGCGCACGTAGGGCGTGGCCCCCCGGAGCGGGACGAATTCCTCGGTCAGGGAGGTGCGCACGAAAGGCGCCGCCTGGGCGACGATCCGGCCGTCGGGACCGATCACGGCGGTGAGACCGGTATTGGTGGCGCGAAGCAGATAACGGTTCGCCTCCAGGGCCCGCATCCTGGCCATCTGCAGATGCTGGTGCGGCGCGATGGTGTCGCCGAACCAGGCGTCGTTGCTGACGTTCACCATGTAGGCCGCCTCCGGCAGGCCCCGCAGGGCGTCGCGGGCGAAGGCGTCCTCGTAGCAGATGGTCGGCGCCAGAGAATAACCGGCCGCCTGCAGCGGCGGCTGATCTCCGCTCCCAGCGGAGAAATCGCTCATGGGAATCTGCAACAGATCCAGGGCGGAACCGAGCCAGCGCCGCAACGGCAGGTACTCGCCGAAGGGAACCAGATGGCGCTTGTAATAGACCCCGGGGGTCCGTCCCAGGCTGATGAGGGCGTTGTAATAACGGCCGTCGGGCTCCTGCACCGGAATCCCGATCAGAAGATCGCTGCTCCGGGAACGGGCCTCTCGCTCCAGGGGACCCAGCAGGACGTCACGGACCTGGTGATAAAACAGAGGGATGGCGGTTTCCGGCCACACGATCACATCCACCCCCCAGCGGCGGCGGGTCATCTCCAGATAGGTGGCGATGATCCGGCGTCGGGTTTCCGGACGCCATTTGAGCTCCTGAGGGACGTTGCCCTGAAGCAAGGCCGCCTGCAGAGGAGGGCCGGCGGGCCGGCTCCACCGGACCTGGGTCAGACCGGCACCGATCAGCCAAAGCAGCACCACCACGGCGACCCAGGGGCCGACGCCGTCCCGGTGCCGGAACACCGCGAGCAGGACCGCCGCCGTCAAGGCCGCCACCCAGCCGACACCGAGGACACCGAAGACGGGGGCGTAACCGGCCAGGGGGGTGTCGATCTGGCTGTAGCCCACCTGCAACCAGGGAAAGCCGGTGAAAAGCCAGCCGCGCAGCCACTCCGCCGCCACCCAGACGGTGGGCCACAACAGCAAAACCCGCCGACGGAATTCCCCCGGTTCCGCCAGCCATGCCCCCATGGCGCCCGCCAAGGCGGGAAACAGGGCAAGCACGACCACGAAAAGGGCGGTCAGCAGGCCGGCGACGACCGGTCCGGCGCCGCTGTACCGGTCCATGCTGACGAAGACCCACCACACCCCACAGCCGAACTGCCCGAGGCCAAAGAGAAACCCGAGCCGGGCGGCGGCCAGGGGGCGTCCGGCCGTGGACCATCCGTGGAACAGCACAGCCAGCAGCGGCGCCACCAGCCAGGACTGGCCGAACGGAGCGAAGGCGAGGGGCAGCAATGCGCCGGACAGCAAGGCCCCCAGCGCCGGCGGCAGCGTTCTAATCGGCACCGGAAGACTGGGGTTCCGGTTCGATCAGTTTCACCTTCAGGAGATGGACACGGCGATTGTCGGCGCGCAGCACCTCGAATTCGAAGCGGCCGATCCGCACCTTTTCGCCGCGCTTGGGCAGGTGACCCAGGGAATGGACGATCAGCCCGCCGATGGTGTCGAAGTCTTCGGAACTGAGATCGGCGTCGAAGTACTCGTTGAATTCCTCGAGGGGCGTGATCGCTTTGACCGTATAGACCCGGTTGCTGCGGCGAAAGATGTATTCCTCTTCCAGGTCGTGCTCGTCGGCGATTTCCCCCACGATCTGTTCCAGGATGTCCTCGATGGTCACCAGACCGGCGGCGGCGCCATATTCGTCGATGACGATGGCCATGTGCTGACGCCGCATGCGGAATTCGCGCAGCATCACGTTGAGCCGCTTGCTTTCCGGCACGAACAGCGCCTGGCGCATCAGCTTCTTCACCGGCACCTGCAAGTTCTGTCGGTAGGCGTAAGGCAGCAGGTCCTTGGCCAGCAGAATACCCATGACCTGACTGCGGTCCTCGCCGATGACCGGAAAACGGGAATGGTGCGTATCGATGACGATGGGAAAGATGTCCGCCAGGGAGGCGTCCTGGTGCACCACGTCCATCTGGGCCCGCGGCACCATGATGTCGCGCACCCGCAGTTCCGACACCATCAGCACCCCTTCGATCATCGACAGGGCGTCACGGTCGATGATGTGGCGCTTTTGGGCATCGCGCAGGATTTCCAACAGTTCGTTGCGATCCTTGGGTTCGCCGGAAAAGAACTGACCCAAACGGTCGACCCAGCTACTGTCGCTTTGCTCTTCGTTCATGATCGATGGGCTTCCTCGATGAGATAAGGATCCGGAAAACCGAGGCCGGCCAATATGGCCCGTTCCCGGGCTTCCATACGCTCGGCGTCTTCCGGCGTCAGGTGGTCGAAGCCGCGCAGATGGAGAACCCCGTGGACGACCAGATGCGCCCAATGGGCTTCCTCCGTCTTGCCCTGCTCCCTGGCCTCCCGCACCACCACCGGCGCACAGATCACCACGTCTCCGAGAAACGTCAGCGGCACGCCGGGAGGCGTGTCGAAGGGAAAACTGAGCACGTTGGTCGGACCCGGGCGCTGCCGGAAACGGGCGTTCAAGGCGGCGATTTCCGCCTCGTCGACGATGCGCAGGGAGACTTCGCCAGGTCGGCCTTCCAGGGCCGCCTCGACCCATCGGCGCAACCGTTCCGGGGAGGGGAGGGAAGATTCGCCGGTGGCGACCTGGATGTCTATCCCACTGTCCACCTCAGACTCCGGCAGCTTCCCGAGCCCGGCGCTCATGGGCCTCGTAGGCGGAGACGATCCGCTGAACCAGCGGGTGACGGACCACGTCCCGGGCGTCGAAATAGGTGAAGCTGATGCCCTCCACGTCCGCCAGCACTTCGAGCACGTGGCGCAGCCCCGAAGGCCGGTCCTTGGGCAGGTCCACTTGAGTGACGTCGCCGGTGACGACAGCGGTGGAACCGAACCCCACCCGGGTCAGGAACATCTTGATCTGCTCGATGGTGGTGTTCTGGGCCTCGTCCAGAATGATGAAGGCGTCGTTCAGGGTGCGCCCCCGCATGAACGCCAGTGGCGCCACCTCGATGACGTTGCGCTCGATCAGTTTGGCCACCCGCTCGAAGCCCAGCATTTCGTACAGGGCGTCGTAGAGGGGCCGCAGATAGGGATCGACCTTCTGCGCCATGTCCCCCGGCAGAAAGCCCAGACGTTCGCCGGCCTCCACCGCGGGGCGGGTGAGGATCAGACGCTTCACCCGTTCCTCCTCCAGCGCCGCCACGGCGCAGGCAACCGCCAGATAGGTCTTGCCGGTGCCGGCCGGACCGATACCGAAATTGATGTCGTGGGACTGGATGTTCTTCAGGTAGCGCTGCTGATTGGCGCCTCTGGCCCGGATCACCGCCTTGCGGGTACGGATGGTCAGCGGCGCCTCGGCATCGCCCCGGGATTCCAGGAGGGAATCCACGCTGGCATCCTGCAGGGACAGGTGCACCCGTTCCGGTGTGATGGCCTCGGAGGAGGCGGCCTGGAACAGATGCTGGAGGAGTCGGGATGCGGTTTCCACCGGTTGGCTCGAGCCGACGATGCGGAAGCGATTGCCCCGGCTGGCGATTTCGACGCCCAAGCGTTTTTCGATTTGTTTCAGGTTTTCGTCGTACTGCCCGCACAGATTCGCCAGTCGCTGGTTGTCGGCGGGCTCCAGAGTGATTTGTAAGGTCGTGGATCGTCTATCAGTCAATGGTTGGCATCAAGCCCTTGCCCGGGCTGGTTCAACACCTCGTAACCGTTTCGGTCAGCATAGCTTAGACCAATCGGCCCCGCAAGGAGTTCGGCAGGGCCTCGGCGATCACCACCTCGGCGAACCGGCCGATCAGTCGGGACGGCCCCTGAAAGTTGACCACCCGGTTGTTCTCGGTCCGGCCGCACAATTCCCGGGGGTTTTTCCGCGACGCCCCTTCCACCAGGATACGCTGCCTGGTCCCCACCATCGACCGGGAAATTTCCGCCGCCTGGGCCTGGATCTTCTCCTGCAGCCGGGCCAGGCGCTCCTTCTTGACCGCCAGGGGGACGTCGTCCGCCATCTCCGCCGCCGGCGTCCCCGGCCGGGGACTGTAGATGAAACTGTAGGAATGGTCGAAGCCGATTTCCTCGATCAGGCTCAGGGTCTGGGCAAAATCCGCTTCGGTCTCGCCGGGAAAACCGACGATGAAATCCGAAGACAGGGAAATGTCGGGCCGCACCCGGCGCAGCTTGGCGATTTTTTCCACGTAGTCCCGGCGGCTGTAGCCCCGCTTCATGGCCGCCAGCACCCGGTCACTGCCCGACTGCACCGGAAGGTGCAGATGATCCACCAGCTGGGGAATGACGGCGAAGGCCTCGATCAGGTCGTCGTCGAATTCCGCGGGATGGGAGGTGGTGAAGCGGATCCGTTCGATGCCCTCGACGGCGGCCACTTCGAACAGCAACAGGGCCAGACTCGCTTCCTCGCCGTCTTCGGCCAGCCCCCGGTAGGCGTTGACGTTCTGACCCAGCAGGTTGACCTCCCTGACGCCCTGTTCCGCCAGCCGCTCGATTTCCGCCACCACATCCCTCACCGGACGGCTGACCTCCGGTCCGCGGGTGTAGGGCACCACGCAGTAGGTGCAATACTTGCTGCAGCCTTCCATGATGGAAACGTAGGCCTTCGGCCCTTCGGCCCGGGGGCGGGGGAGGCGGTCGAACTTCTCGATCTCGGGAAAGGAGATGTCCATGACCGGCCGCCGCTCCCGGCGAACCTGGTCGAGCATCTGGGGCAGGCGATGCAAGGTCTGGGGACCGAAGACGATATCCACGTAAGGGGCGCGTCGCTGCACGGCATCCCCCTCCTGACTGGCGACACAGCCCCCGACGCCGATGATCACTCCGGGACGACGCTGTTTGAGTGGTTTCCAGCGCCCCAACTGGGAAAACACCTTTTCTTGGGCCTTTTCCCGTACCGAACAGGTGTTCAGCAACAGGACGTCCGCCTCGTCGGGGTCGTCGGTCAGCTCCAGACCGTGGGACTGACGCAGCACGTCCCCCATTTTGGCGGAGTCGTACTCGTTCATTTGACAACCGAAGGTCTGTATGTATAGCTTTTGACTCATACCGGTCACGAATCCGTCGGAAGGGACGATTATATCACCGCCAGGGAAGGAGCGGGCCCGCCCGCTTCCTTTCCAGGAACGGGAACGGATCTACAGGATCCACGAAGCAAACCGGCCGCCGACGCTCCCGATCCACGAGGCAACCGAGCGAGAGAGCCAGCCATGCAACGCATCCCGGAACCGGAACTGATGGACGACGCGACCCAGGCCAAGGCCTATGCGGAAGCGGATTTCGGCGAGGCCAACACCTTGTTTCAGAACCTGTTTCGGGACTATTTTCCCTCCCACCGGCCCCGGCGGATCCTGGATCTGGGCTGCGGCCCCGGGGACATCACCCTGGCGTTCGCCCGGCGCTTTCCCGACAGCCAGGTCATCGGCATCGACGGTGCCGAGGCCATGCTGGCGATCGCGCGCCATCGTCTGGCGGCCCAACCGCTGCTGCGCCAACGCGCGCAGTTCCGCCGTCACCGTCTTCCCGATCCTGCCCTCGCACCCGGTTACGACACCCTGATCTGCAACAGTCTGCTGCACCATCTGGCCGATCCAGGGGTCCTGTGGCAGGAAATCCAGCGCCTGGGAACCCCGGGCGCTGCGGTGCTAGTCATGGATTTGTTCCGTCCGGCCTCGAAAAGGCAGGCCCTGGCCCTGGTGGAGCGCCACGCGGCCGAGGCGCCCGCCGTGCTGCGCCGGGACTTTTTCAATTCCCTGTGCGCCGCTTACCGGGAAGACGAAATCCGCCGGCAACTGGAGGAAACCGGTCTAGGACATTTCCGGGTGGCCCGGGTCAGCGACCGCCACCTGGCCGTCCACGGCCGGTTGAATTGAAAGAACCGGGCGCCTGCGGCGCCCGGTCGTCGGTCAATGGCTTATTTGACGTAGTCGAAGGTCTTGCCCGGCGTGGCCGGCAGACGGGGCATTTCCAGTTTGGGGAATTCGCCGGTCAGAGCGTTGAGAAAGGCTACGATGTCATCGACCTGTTGTTGGGACAGGTCGCGGTTGAGCTGCAGCTTGGCCATCACCCGTACCGCCTCGTCCAGGGTCTTGACCGCACCGTTGTGGAAATAAGGCGCCGTCAGGGCGACGTTGCGCAGGGTCGGCACCTTGAACAGATGCTTGTCGGCCTCGTTCTTGGTCACGTTGTAACGGCCCAGATCCTCCTTGAAGTTATATTTCTTCTCGAAGAAAGGATTGTCGAAAACGGGAAATTTCTGAAACACCCCGGCACCCTGGCCCATCTGGCCGCTGAAGGCGGGTCCGGAATGACAGCCGACGCAGCCCACCTCGGCGAAGGTCTTCATGCCGCGCACCTGCTGCTCGGTCAAGGCCGACTTGTCGCCCTTGACGTAGCGGTCGTACGGGCTGTTGGGGGTGATCAGGGTGCGTTCGAAGGCGGCAATGGCCTTGACCGCGTTGTCCTCGCTGATTTCGGCATCGGGGCCGAAGGCCGCCTTGAACAATTCCGGATAGCCGGGAATCTGCTTGAGCCGCGCCACCACGTCATCCCAGCTTTTCATGCCCATCTCGATGGGGTTGGTGACCGGCCCCCGGGCCTGATCCTCGAGGCTGGCGGCCCGGCCGTCCCAGAACTGGGTGGCGTGGAAAGCGGCGTTCCATACCGTGGGGGCGCTGCGGTCCCCGGTCTGGCCGTGCACCCCGGCGGCCACCGGACGGTTGTCCTCGCCGCCGGCCATGACGTTGTGGCAGGAATTGCAGGAAACGGTGCCGGTGGAGGACAACCGCGGGTCCAAGTACAGCAGCTGCCCCAGCTTCACCTTGGCCGGCGTGGTGGGGTTGTCCGCCGGCTCCGGCGCCTTGTCCGGCAGGGGCTGCCATTCCACCGCCCCCGCCACCGTGGCGGCTCCGGCAAGCGCCACGGCGGAAATCAGTGATTTGATCTTGAACATGGGTAAGCCTCCTCTTTGGTCAAACCGAGCACGGATGTCTTGGCAACTTGTTCTGTGCGAGGCATATTGAAGCACAAGCGTCGCGCCCGCCGCAATGAACGGAGGCCGGAAGGCGATTAAAAAACCCATCCCGGCAAAGCCGGGATGGGTTTTTAACGGCTCGTGAGGCCTCAACCTCAGGCCTTGGGGAAGGTCTTGACGACTTCCAGGGCCTTCTTGATCTGCTCCTCGGCACCGGCGAGATCGCCGCGCCGGGCCATACCACGCGCCCGACGGATATAACCGGACAACCGCTGCAGCCGGGCCCCGTAGACATCACCGGTGATTTCCTTGTAGGCCTGCTTGGCTTCCTGGAGCTTGTCCAGCAGTGCCTTGCTGTCGGTCCCTTCCATGGCGATCTGCAGCGCTTCCTGCAACGTCCTGGTGACGTCGGCGATGGCTTTGTTCACCCCGGCCGCCGTTTCCGCGGCGACCACGGTCGTGACCGGAGCAGCCACCAGCATACCGCCGGAAACGGCGATGACGGTTGCAGTCAAAATGGACTTGACAGTCTGTTTCATCATAACCCCCTCATCAGGTTTTCGTTGAGTTTACGTTTTATCCTTATTCGTTCAGCCTCATGGCCGTACACCGATTTCCTATGGCTCCCTGCACGCTGCGGCAATTCTATCACAACACTTCCCACACACAGCAAACCCGATTACGACTCTTCCGCCGCGAGCCACCGCTGCAGGGCCTCGACGATGCCTCTGGCCTGTTCCCGGCTGGAAATGTTGAACCGGGAGCGCTGGTGATACTGGCCGTCACGCTTCTGATAGCGGCGGATGGTGTACTTCTCCGGACCGTAATCCCCCTTGCGGGCGTCCCATTCCTGATAGCGGAACAGGATCGTGGTCCAGGCCCCCTTCGACAGGATCACCTTGTCCAGTTCCCTGACGGTCTGGAGGTCACCTTCGTAGTAATCAACGGTCAGATCTTCCGGTTTCTCCGCCATGTCCACTCAACAGGTCATCGATGTTTCGCAGAATGTCCAGCAGATGCCCAACGTCCGTTGCCGAGCCGGCGAACCATTCCTCCGCCATCGGGGCGATTCCGCAAGCCCGGGGCAGCGGGGCATCCGACTCGACGAGCCGCCGCATGCGTTCGAGAAAAACGAACTGCAGCCACTGGGGAAAGGTTAGCGTATCGCAGCAAAAGGGCAACCGGCTGGCCAACGCCTCCGCCGGCGGCGGCGTCGCCGCCCAAAGACCGAGGCGGCGCAATTCGGCTTCCAGTTGCGCCAACCAGAAGGCCAGACGCCGGATCCGGTCACGATCGCTCACGGCGCGATGAAGGTACCGAAGCCGCGGCTTCCCTCGCCGGTGGCCACCGTGGTCAGCGACTTCAGGTGCTCGATGTCGAGCACGGTGACCGAATTGCTGAACCAGTTGACCACGTAAACCCGGCGTCCGTCGGGATGGGTCGAAATCCCCTCGGGATATTCCCCCACGTCCAGGGTGTCGATCACCCGCAGCGAGACGGCATCGATCACGGAAACCGTGTCCTCGTACTGGTTGGTGACCACCACCCGGCTACCCCCCCGGGCCAGGGCGATGGCGTAGGGGCGGTCGCCCACCTTGACGGTCTTGAGAAGCTTCAGGGTATCGGCCTCCAGAACGCTGACGTCGTTGCTCAGCACATTGGCGACGTAGAGGCGACGGCGCTTCTCATCCAGAGCGATGCCGAACGGATGGGTCCCGACTTTCCGGCTGGCGACGACCTTCAGGGTCACCGCGTCGATCAGCGAGACCGAATCACTGTCGCGGTTGGCCACGTAAACCCGGCGCCCGTCCCTGGTGACCGCCAGTCCGGCGGGCGATTTTCCCACCCGGACGGTGGCGACGACCCGACGCTTCGGGACGTCAATCACCCGCACCACGTGCTGGTACCAGTCAGCCACGTAACCACGCCGACCTTCCCGGTCCACCGCCACCCCCAGAGGACCTTCGCCGACGGGGATGGAACCGAGTACCTGCAGGTTGTCCCCGTCGATCAGGGTGACGTCCCGGCTCTCGGGATTAGTCACCAGGATGACCTTGCCGTCGCCGCTGACGGCGACCCCGGAAGGTTTCCGGCCCACCTTGATGGTCTTGACGACCCGGTCAACGGCGGTATCGATCACCGAGACGCTGTCTTCCCCCTGATTGGTGATGAAGGCATAGGGCTTCGCCAGGGCCGCATGAAAACAAAAAAAGAGGGCGGCCGGAGCCGCCACTTTCAGGAGGGTGGATAGCAATGGAAATCGCAACATCTACCGACTCTGTTCGACCAGCTTCTTCAGGTTCTCCAGACCCTTGCGGTGAAACTCCGTAGCGGCTTCGATCGCCGCCTCCTCGTTCATTTCCTCGGGCGGATTGTTGTTCATATATGCGCGATAGAACGCTCCCTTCCAAACCACCCGGGTGGTGTTGTCGTCGATCGGTTTGACCTCGATGACCGCCGAGTAGTTCGCCACCGGCAGCACCGGCACCGACTGTTCCCTGCCGGCCCAGACGATGGTCTTGGCGGTGCTCATCTCCTCGATCCGGTACTTGTACATGCGCTTCTTCGGATCGTATTTCTTCAGCTCGTCCACGATCCAGCCGCCGTTGGCCAGGGTCAGCCTACGGGTCGCGCCTTTCTCGTATCCCCCTTCGTGGACACAGCCGGTCACATCCGGATGCCATTTTTCGATGCTGCAGAAATCCTTCACGGTCTCCCAGACCTTTTCCGCCGGCGCATCGATCGTCACCTCCACGGTGATTTTCTGCCGGCTGGGTCCGTGAGCCGCCGCCGTCGCCATCCATACCAGGGCCAACAAAGGCAACAATGAGATCAGTCTACGCATGATTCCTCCAAACGAGAACGCATTGATCGAATGAATAAATTTGCTGATTCTGACATTTTTGTTTCAAGGTGGCAACGGCTGTTTCCCGGACAGAATACATTGATCTTTCTGAACCACTTCTGAACGCAGGTGGTTCAGTCCCGTCCGACGGCAGCGCCCGGGACCGGTAAGCCGCTGAGAAGGAAACGATCCCCACACCTGGACAGATCGTTATTCACGGCGGGCCGCCGAACGAAAGAATCCGTATTTTTAAGGTATAATATTTCGATTTA
>Ga0256841_1002388_pt1 | contig 15039 bp, 12 predicted proteins | sample 356308metaG_FD_185971 | JGI IMG/M metagenome (GOLD analysis project Ga0256841, IMG submission 185971) | Hydrothermal vent microbial communities from Mid Atlantic Ridge, Atlantic Ocean - 356-308 | ecosystem: Environmental > Aquatic > Marine > Hydrothermal vents | place: Atlantic Ocean: Mid...
GGCTGACAATGGCCGCCGGGTCGCCCGGGTCGTCGACGCCGGACATATCCTGCAGCCAGTACAGGCTGGACTCCAGCAGATCGATGGCATTGGGCAGGGAACGCCGTACCGGGACCGACCCGGGATTGCCGAAATAGGCCACCGCTGGCAACGGCAGCAGACACAGGACCAGCAGGGCCGTCAGGATCCAACGGGAACGTTTTGCCGACACCAGACCGTGCACCGGAACCTCAGACGGGTTGTTCCCGTGGTATCACTTCGCCGCTGACCACTTCGTTCTCGACCGGCTCTGCCTCTTCCTCGACGGGGCGTTTGCCGGACGGGTCGGTGAAGCGATCGTTCAGGACCTGCACCAGCCGGTTGGCGTCGGCCACGATGCGGGCCAGTGCGCGGCGGTTGCGCCGCGTCCATCCGGCCGGGTCCGGGTCAAAGATGCTGCGCCAGATGCGGGTATTGCGCCGGAACGCACGCGCCAGACGCTCACCTTCTTCCTCGCTGTAGCGGGCGGAGATTTCCTGCAGCACTTTCTTCGCTGCCCAGCCGCGCGCCGAGAAATGCAGGTAGAAGGTCAGTGCACTCACCACGACCACTGCCGCCAGTGAAAATAACGGGTTGCCGAGCACCTGGCTGAAGCCGGCTTTAACCGTGTCGGCCGCAGCCGGCGGCAGCATCAGGGCGCTGGCCCCGGCGGCGGCGGCGATCACCAGGAAGCCGAAATCCCAGCTCAGCACCTTGCGCCGCCAGCTTGCAATCAGGCCGCGGATTTCGGGTACATAGTGTTCCTCGATCTCGTGCGCGCGCTTCTCCAGCGCGCCAACAATGCGATAGGCGCGTTCCACACTGACCTGCTCGATGCGCTGGTGGATGTCGCTGAGATCCTGGTCACGCTTCCATTCGAAACGGCGGCGCAAGGCCTCGTTCTCGATGGGCACACCGGCCTCCGGGTCATAGATACTGTAGAAGCGACCCGCGGTCAGCCCTTCGCGCGCCAGCGCACGCTGCCAGGCGCCGATCACCTCTTCGGGATTGTCCTCGCGTGCCGTGGTGTCAATCTGGTTGAGGATATACAGGAACTTGCTGCTGTCAGCACGATCCTTGGTAGCGCCCACCAGGTGGGCCAGCGTGTCGCTCATGGCGCCCGGTTCCGGGTGGCGCGCATCGAACAACACCAGCACCAGGTCTGACAGGTCGATGATATGGTTGGTCAGGCGCAGGGTCGCCGAACGCTGTTCGTCCGCGTCAAACCCGGGTGAATCGATCAGAATACGCCCCTTGAGCGCATCGCTGCGGCAGGTTTTCAGCTGCAGGTAGGCATCGACACGGCTGCCCTGCCCGCTTTCCACCCGGTCCAGCTCTTCACTGGTCCGGTAGAAGGGAAAACGTGGATCGGCATCCAGCGCCACCCCGGGCAAGGTGCGTGCATTCTTTTCCCCGCCATAGCACATCACCGTAAACTTGTCGTCCACCGCCTGGTTGCCGGTGTCCTGCAGCGGGTAGGAAATATAGTTGTTGATGAAGGTGGACTTACCGGCGGAAAAGGTGCCCAGCACGGATATCAGCGGCCACCAGGAAATCTGCGTGGCATAGGATTCCGACGGCGCAAGCAGGCCCATGGCATAGCCGATGCGCGACAGCTGACGGAAACCCTCCACGGCCGACACCAGGACCGGGTTTTCCTCTTTCAGGTGCAGCTCAAGGCTCTTGAGCCGCTTGCGTATATTCTTGTCCGGGGCAAACATGTCTTTTCTCTGGTCACCAGGGCATAAAATTGTTCATGAACCGCATGGGTCCGGATACGTTCTCGATATTGCGACCCATGGTCTGGGTGTCATAGCGCATGTTATACATGGTGTAGGACATGGAATCGATCGACTTGTTCATCTCCTGCATGTTGATCACGATGACGCCCATTGCTGCATTCTGTTCCTTGATGTCGTGACTCATCTGTTCCATGTAGTCCGTCATCTTCACCATATTTCTGGACACGGTGTTCATGTTGTTCGTGGTGGACGAAAAGTTCTGGTTAATGTTCACCATGCTGACCGATATCGCCTCCATCTGGCCGACGATGTGTCCGATGTCGTTGGTCAGTTTGTAAATCAGAAAAAACCCGTAGGCCGCCAGTACCACGAAGGCCAGCATGGTCGGATATACCACCAGCTCCCAGCGTCGCGCACTGGCCTCGAAGCTGCGCGCGAACTGGCTCATGTACTGGGCCATATCCGTGAGCAGCAACTGTTCCGCCTCCTTGGCGGCTTCCTCGACGACCTCCTCGTCTACGTGCTCATGCTCCGGCTCCACGCCCTGCTTCGCGGCGTCACCCGGAGTCGTTGCAGGTCCGGTCCCCTTTTCCTCTGCCATCCAGGCCTACTCCACTACACTGCAGTGCAATGCAGGCATCAACCACCCGCCTGCCGCAGGCTCATCTCCAGCTGGCCGGCACGTCTGGCATCCAGGCGATACACCACGTCCAGCAACGCACGTGCCTGCGCACGGTCGCCCTGCACCGCTAACAGCTCGATCGCGTGCGCATAGGCGTTCACCGCTTCGGGCTTCTTCCTGATACTGAAGTACAGGTTGCCCATCTCGCCCCACACCTCCGCATGATCGGGCCAGTTTTCAGCCAGGATGCGGTACGCCTGCAGGGCAGCCTGGATATCCCGTTTCCAGAAGTAGGCGCGGGCCAGTTCGAGTTGCTGCCGGAATACGCTTTGTGAATCTGCGTTTGCCGGCTGCGGCACCACAGCAGCCAGTGCACTTTCTGCAACGGGCTGTGCATCAGCGGGCTGCGCACCCGTACGCACCGCAGCCTCTTCTGCGGCATTCTCATTCTCAACCGCAGGCTGCGTCACCTCTGCTTCGACTGCGGCGGCAGCGCCGGGAGACTCTGCCTCGGTCAGCGGCCCGGGTTCGGCAGCGGCAGCATCAGAAACCGGCGCTGAAGCCATAACTGTTGCGCCGCTCTGTTCTGGACCGTCAGCCGGTTCGGCAATGGCCGTATCCCCGCCAGTACCCGGCTCCACTGCCGGCGACTGCCCTGCGGATACAGGCGCCTCCTGTTTCGCTTCAAGCAGATCCGTTTCGGTTTCGACGACTTCCGCCTCCGCCGCGGGTGCCGACGAAGCAATACGCTCGGCCGCTGGAACGGAAACCGTGGCAGCCGGTTCTTCCACCACGGCCGGGGCATGGCTCACCGCTGCGGGCGCTGGCTTTGAAAACCATTGCGGAAACAGCTCCACGCGGTTCATGTAGGCAAAAAATGCGAGAACAATGAACGTGATCAACAGTCCGTGACTTAATATTTTCTGTACGAGTTTCATTGTTTGCCCTCCCCCGGTTGCTGTTGCAGGCCACGCTGTTCCGGATTGCCAACGGCCCCCGGTGGCACAGTCGCGGGGACACCGCCGCTACCGGCCGCATCGATCCGCTGGTAGCCTGCCGGCACCTCGAACAGGGACGCCGCCTGTGCCCCGACGCGAATATTGCGCAGCTCGCGGTATTTGCCGTCCGGCAGTTCTTCGCGCACCACGATCTGCAACTCGGGGTCATACCAGCGGGTAGAGGTCTGCTTTTTGCCGTCCGGCTGGGTAACCGTCATTTCCCAGCGCTCGGCACGACGCCCGTTGAGTGTTTCCAGCCCCGCAGGCCGTAATTCGTAAACGCCACCATCCGGCCATTCCTGGCGCAGCGGCATGTGTCGTTCGTTATCCATCCAGTGCAGGCTGCGTTCCTGCCCTTCTTTCACCATCTCCCATTTCGTGGCCCTTCTTCCAAACAGCGGCTCGCTGCCCAGTACGCGGCAGCTTGCCGCGGGCACCCAGGTGCAGGGGCTGGACTCGGCCGGTGGCAACATGGGATTTCCCATAGCGCCTTCCGGCATGCGGCGCAGCATATAACTCGCCGTTTGCGGAACCATGAGTAACAGACGATGATTCTTCATGTCGTATATCTCAACCATGCGCAGGTGATTTCTGTTGTACTCCAGGCGGACCTGGTTATCGCCAACAAACACCTGCGCTTTTCTGCTCTCGCCATCCATTGCGGTCTGTACGGCCTGCGCGGAGAACTGTACGTTGCCGTGCTCCGCTGCCGCCGAACAGCCAGCAGCACACAAACAACCGGCAAACAAAACCCCTGCAGCTCTTCTCACGAGCCTTGCTCCCAGGTCATTCAGGAAATCCCGGGGCTACGGATCTGCCTGATTGCAGACCCGCTCCCGGAGATCAACTTACTTGGCAGGTGCCTGTGGTGCGGCCGGTGCCTGCGGTGCGCCATAAGGGCCGGCGCCGTAAGGACCCGGACCATAACCGGGACCCGGACCATAACCGGGACCGTAACCACCGTACCCCGGGCCATAACCACCCCAGCCGGGACCATAGCCGTACGGGCCATAGCCACCATAGTTGCGGCCATAGTAGTCGTTGTAACCACGACCATAGCCACGACCATAGCCACGACCACTGCCGCGACCGCTGAAGTTCATGCTGAAGTCGCCGTCACCGAGCATATCGCCCATGCCGTCACCCCAGCCGTTGCCGTTGTTACCCCAGCCGTTGTTACCCCAGCCATTGTTGTTCCACGGACCCCACCAGGCTTGCGCCGAGGTCATGGTCAACGCGGTAGCGCCAGCCAGCATTGCTGCAAGAACAGTCTTCTTTACTTTCACCATTTCGGTACCCTCCGAACGTTTTTCAAAACAGCACGGAACACCCGCGCCACCGATTGCACCCCTGTGAACTGCCTCCAGTACGAAAAACGAGGGGAACAACGTTCTTCGCCAGCAACCCTGATCTCACCATTCACCCGGTGGATCGTTTTTTATCATCCTGTCACAAATTCTCTCTACCAGCCGGGACCGGTTATACCGGGATAACCATAGCCATATCCGCCGGGCCAGCCACCGTAGGCACCCGGTCCCATGTAAGGCGCTGCCCCGTAGTAGCCGGGGTAGGCGCCGGCGTAGGGATTGACGCCACCGGACCCGAAACTACTTCCCGACAAACGATCATAGGGCGCAACCGGTCGGACGGGTGCGGGCGCCGGCGCCACCGTACGGTTCTGCCGGGCCCTGTCCGCCTGGTCATCCAGTGGCCGGTACTGACCGGTACCGGGAGGCTGTGAATACTGTGGCCGTTGCAGTCGCTGTTGACCCCAGCCGGTTGACTGTGAGGGCTGCTGTACATTGCGGTTTCCATAGCCATACGCCGGTCTGCGCTGAACAGCCCACGGGTTTTCGGGATCGACAGTCGGTGCTGCTGGCTGTGGCTGGCCGTAGACAGGCGGCTGACTGAGCGCTTGTCCGCGAGGTGCTGGCGGGACCGGCCACTGGCTTGCCGGAATCTGCACGACAATCGCCTGCCTTGGTGTATCTTCACCGGCCTTTGATTTGGCTGTCGTCTCATCCTCGTCTCCACCACAACTTCGTACAGCCAGCACCAGCAGCAATATCACACCCAGCCCACTCACCGCATGGCGGGGTTTCCAGAACCCCTGCGGTTGAACCGTTAACTGCTCACCATTGTCTGCTGCCGCCATACATTCCTCGTCAGATCAACGCGTCTGCGCACGCGGTGCCACCGGGTATGGTGCGTAACGACCACCCCAGCCAGGCCCGCCATATCGCCTGGCGCCATAACCGCCCCAGGGTGCAGGCGGATAGCCATACCCGTAAACCGGCGGTCTTACCGGCTGACCATAACCATAGGCCGGGACTGCAGGTGCTGCGGCGGCCGGTTGTGTGGCGGCCGGCGCCTGGGCCTTTTGGGACTGAGGCGCCGCGCTCCCGGACGGTGCTGCAGCGGGTTCAGTCAGTGGCCGGAACTGCGGCTGTGCCTGGATGCGCTGATCCTGCTGCGCTTTCATTTGTTCCAACTGCCGCTCGTGCTCCGCACGCTGCTGTTGCATACGCTGTTCCTGAGCGGCTTTCTGCTCTTCCCAGCGTTTCGCCTGTTCGGCTTTCTGCTGTTCCCAGCGCTTTTGAACGTCCTCAGGCATTTTCATCGGCTCCGGGGCTGGCGGCGGCGGTGGCACCTCTGCCAACTGTTTGTTGATCTCGGCTTCGCTCTGCGCCTGCATTTGATCCATGCGCTTCTGCATTTCCTCGACACGTTTGTTCATCTCGGCTTCGCGTTGCTGAAATTGCTGCTCCAGCTGCCTGCGATGTGCCTCCTGGCGTTGCATAAACTGATCACGCGTCAACGCACCCTGCCCGCCCTGACTGGTAAACGCCGGCGGACTGGCGGGTGGCACAGCGCCGCCCGCACCATCCAGGCCGGTGTCCGGCCTGAAACGCGTTCCACCCGGCGCAGGCGCAGCGCCATAGGGACCTGGCGGCGGCGGCACGGCGCCAGGAGCGGCACCCTGTTGTGCAGGGGCATGCCCCGACGCCATCGGTTCGGCACCGGCAGCCGGCGGCAGCAGCAGCGCACCCAGGAGCGATACGGCCAGCAGCGGCCGCTGCCATTGTTCCATCTTGTCAAATCTAAATTGAGTCATCACGTTGTGTCCTCCGTGCTATACGCTTGCTACGTTTAATTCGCGTGTAAACTGCCCTTTGCCGTCCCGTTATGTGCTGGAAGGGTCTTCCGCCGCATTTTCCGCCGCATCTTCTTTCTCGATGATTTCTTCCAGCGCTTCGCAGCCATGCTTCCGGAAGCGCTTCTCGGCACTGATGCAACCAAGCGGTATCACAATCATCGTAAAGAGCGTGGCTGAACTCATGCCAAACAGAATGGAAACCGCCATCCCGTTAAAGATGGGATCATTGAGGATCGCTCCGGCGCCGACCATGGTGGTAAAGGAAGTAATCAGGATCGGGCGCAACCGTGTCTTGGCGGCATCGACCGCTGCCTCACGGATATCCTTGCCATTCTCGACTTCAATCTTGACGAACTCGACCAGCAGAATAGACACGCGCACGATTATGCCTCCCAGGGCGATCATGCCGATCATCGACGTTGCAGTAAATTGTGCACCCATCAGCCAGTGCCCGGGAATGATCCCGATCAAGGTAAGTGGAATGGGGGCCATAATCAGGCCCGCCAGCGCGTAATCCCTGAACTCGACCACGATCAATCCGTAGATCAGCAGCATTGCGGCCATGAAGGCAATACCCATGTCGCGGAAGGTTTCAAAGGTGACGGTCCAGGCGCCGGTCCACTCGAAGCCGGACTGCAGATCGTTGTCAGGCGGACCAATCAGGTTCATCGGCATGCCACTCATGACGATGCCATCCGGTGTGGTGTATTCCTTGACCTGGTCTTCGACATCGAACATGCCATAGATAGGCGCACCCAGGCGGCCGGTCATTTCACCGGTCACGTACTCTACACCGCGCAGATCCTTGTGGTAGATATAGGGGTCCTCCGGACGCTTGACAAAGGTGCCCAGCTCACCCAGCGGGATGGTTTTCCCGGTGCTGGTCGGAATCGGCAGGTTGGCCAGCTGTGACAGGCGGGAGCGGACCGAAAGTGGCGCCTGTATGACGATATAGGTGGGTTCCAGCGGCGCACCGCGCTTGACGTCACCCAGCTTGTAGCCACCCATGGCCATGGACAGGTTGCGATTGATCGTATCGACGCTCACACCAACCCGGGTGGATTTTTCACGGTCCACGTCAAAGTGCCAGTAGGTATAGGGGTCTGCCATGTAGGTATCGACATCCACTATGCCCGGTGCCTTCTCAAACATACCCTCCATGGCACGCGCCACCTCGCGGCGGGTACCGGCGTCCGGGCCGTATACCTCGGCAACCACCGTCTGCAGTACCGGCGGACCCGGTGGCATCTCGACGACCTGAATGCGTGCGCCCAGTTTTTTCGCCACGGGGGTCAGTACGACACGCGTCGCGTCCGCAATGTCATGACTGGGTCGATCGCGCTCGTTCTTGTCCAGCAACTGGACCTGGATATCACCCATCCACGGCATCTGGCGCAGGTAGTAATGCCGTACCAGGCCGTTGAAGTTGAACGGCGACGCGGTGCCCACGTAACTCTGGACGGCGGTGACTTCCGGAACCTCCGCACGTACTTTTTCGGTCAGTGTGCGAATAACATTGGCCGTGACCGGCAGGGCGGTGCCCTCCGGCATGTTGACCACCACGTTGAATTCCGGCTTGTTATCAAAAGGCAGTACTTTTGCCGGTACGACCTTGAAATAAAACAGCGTGCAGACACTGGCGGTCAGTGCAATCACACCGATAAGGAACACGATACCCAGGGAACGGTTGTTGATCAGGGGCCAGATGATGGGTTCGTAAAATTTTCCGATGATATCGTGTGTGCGTTTCTCGCGGGCTTCGGCCTTGCGGAACGCCTTGAAGGTCGCGGGTCGCATGCGCACCGCAAACCAGGGCGTAAATATAAATGCCGCCACCAGCGAGAAAAACATGGCTGCCGAGCCCAGCACCGGGATAGGCCGCATGTAGGGGCCCATCAGGCCGCTCACCCAACCCATCGGCAGCAGGGCGGAAATGATCGTTGTCGTGGCCAGTATGGTGGGATTGCCAACCTCGCGCACGGCGTCAATTGCGATACCGACCGTGGTTCGACCGGCGGCCATCCAGCGACGGAAAATATTTTCCACCACCACGGTGGCATCATCAACCAGGATGCCGATGGAGAAAATCAGGGCAAACAGGCTGACGCGGTTGATACTGTAATCCAGCGCCCAGGCCGACCAGATAGTGACCAGGATGACGATGGGAATAACGGTAATAACCACGAACGCCGAACGAAAACCAAGACCGATCATGCACAGGGCCGACACCGCACCGGCGGCCTCGAACAGCGCCATCAGCAAGTCATTGACCTTGTCGTTGGCGGTCTTGCCGTAGTCACGGGTGATACTGACGCGAATGTTGTCCGGGATCAGGTGGCCGCGCAGTGTTTCCAGCTTGTCCAGGATGTCGTTCGCGACGGTTACACCATTGGTGCCCTGCTTCTTGGCCAGTGCAATGGTTACAGCCGGATCGCCATTGGCCACTGCCTCCCCTTCGGGGGCCGCCTGCCCGGTAAAATAACTGACCATATGGCGGGGTTCTTCCGGCATAAAACGGACGTCTGCCACATCGCGCAGGTAAATCGGTATACCACCGCGCGTTGCCACGACCAGGCGCCCGATTTCATCGGCGGTACGCAGGAATGCACCGGTATAGACCGTGAACGAGCTGTTGCTCGATTCCGTGGAACCGGCCTGCTGCTGCTGGTTGGCGGAGCGGACCGTCTGCGCCAGCTGGTCCAGGGTGAGCCCAAAGCCCGCCAGTCGCTCCGGGTTTACCTCGATGCGTACCTGTTCAGCCCGACCACCGACCACAAACCCCTGGCCGGAGTTATTCACCTCGCGCAACTGCTGCAGCACGTCCACACCGAGAGTGCGTAGTGCTGCATCGTCGACTGAATTCGATGACAGCGTGACAGTAACCACCGGCACATCATCAATGCCCTTGAGCTTCACCAGTGGCATGGCTACACCGGGCGGGATCTTGTCCATGTTGGACTGGATCTTGTCATGCACCTTTACGATCGACGGTCCTTCCGGTTCATTGACCTTGAACCGCACCGTGACAATCGCCTGGCCGCGCTGGGTCGCCGAGTAGACATGTTTCACACCCGGGATCTGGCTCATGATACGTTCCAGCGGCTCGGTGACCAGGGTCGCGACCTGTTCAGCCGAAGCCCCCGGATACTGCACAAACAGATCGACCATCGGCACATGGATTTCCGGGTCTTCCTGGCGGGGAGTGAATACCAGCCCCAGCAAACCGATACACAGAGCCGCTATCATCATCAATGGGGTAATCGGGGAATCGATGAACGTACAGGCGATACGGCCCGCAATACCCAGTGACTTGTTTTCAGCCTCCTCCCGGTCGCTGATTTCCAGTGCCTCCAGGTCAGAGTCGAACTGGTCTTTGTTCTCTGTATTATCCGTATTATCCGTCATGATTTTTGCACCGAGTTAGACAACGGGTTACTACTGTGGACGCTTGCCCCAGTCAGCGGGAGACCCTACCGGAGGTGTGGCGTAGATGCGCTCGCCCACTTTCAGCCCGGAAAGCACTGCTACCTTGTCACCGCGGATATAATTGCCCAGCCGGATCAGGCGCAGTTCCTTGCGGTTGTCCGCCGTCGCCACGTAGACAGCCGGCAGGCTGCCTCGCCACAACACGGCACTGTCAGGAATAACCGGCACCTCCTGCTGGCCCGCCGAATCGTCGGGCACCATGACTTCGGCGTACATGCCCGGACCGCCCGGCACACCGACAGGCAAATCAAATTTTACCGTGACGGTATGACGAACCGGGTCTGCGGTGGGGAAGATCTGGGCGACGCGCGCCTCGACATTGACACTACCGACATCGATCCTGACCGGGATCAACATGCCCTTGCTCAGGCTGCCCATCAGCCTTACCGGTACATCGACCTGTACCTGCAGGTAGGTCAGGTCAGCGTATTCGACCAGTGGCTGACCGGGCTGCACGGTGTCACCCTTCTCCACCAGTTTTTTGATGATGACGCCGTCAAAGGGTGCGAAGGAGCGGGTATCGCGCAGCTTGGCATCGATCTGTTCGAGCTGTGACTGGGCGGCTGCCAGTTGCGCCTGTGCCTGGCTCAGCTGCGTCCCGCGTGCATACAGGTTGGCGCGTTCATCGACCCAGCGATTGCCACCGTAGTTGCCCGGCATGAAGCTCTGGGAAAATGGCTGGGTAAACATCTGGTCGAACATGCTGGGCATACCCATACCACCCGACCGTGAAATGCTGCGATCCTGCGGCGACCAGACTTCCCGGTCGTACTGAACACGCGCATTGGCAATCTGTGACTGCGCCACCGCAATCTGCGACTGCACCTCGCGGCGCTTGGCGAGCAACTGCGCATCATCGATGGCAACCAGGATATCGCCCTTCTTGAACTTGTCACCCTCGGTACCGGCGATCAGGTCGACCCGCCCGGGAATCTGTGCGGTCATGGTCACCTGTTTATACGCTACCACGGTACCGCCCAGCGTCACTGCGTTCGAGGAACTGCTGGCTTCGACCGTCACTATCCGGGCATCCGCAGCGGCAGGGGCATCCTGCGCCGACGTTACTTGCGTCAATGTACCCAGACCCAGGGTAAGCAGTGTGCTGGACAGGAGCACCGCCAGAGAACGGCGCGGCGCTTGCGGATGAACACAGCGGGGGGACGTGCATTTTCCACCCTGCATATCAGGTTGCTGACTTGGTATCGCCACGGGTTTTCTCCTCAACGCTTTTGTTGATGTACCTGAACCGGTGCCGCTAAGGGCGGTACCTTCTTTTTATTCAGGTATTTTGTCAGGGGACTGCAATTGGCGTACCAACATCTAAGTCCTTGTATTCAGGTGACAAGGCCTGCGCTGTACAACCGTCCATGTGCAACGGATTTCCTGATCCTTTACCTTCGCTTTGCCCGCTTATTGCCTGAAACCTATAAAATCATTCACTGATTTGATAGAATGCAACGGTCCTGCAACACCTTCGTGAGATTGCAACAGAAAAGTGTTGCACAAATGATTCACTTTGAAGAAATACGATCTATACTGTTGATTAAGTTACACAGGGTCACGCAGTATCCGGGACGATGCGGTGATAATAGCGGTGTTGCAGAACACCGCCAGACAATAATTAAAAATGCCGGGGGTTGATTGGTGAACGCACTCGAGCAATTCACACCTTTGATGGATGCCGTCATCTCACACATCCACGAGGGTGTCATCCTGACCGACTACAAGGGCAAGATCCTGTTTCACAATCCCGCTGCAGACGAGATGCTGGGGTACCCGCCCTTTGATTCGATTCGTGACATACGCGAATCCACCGGGTTCGATTTGCGCCACTGCCTGCCCAAACCCGCCACCCGGAACGCGGTGGTCAGGGCGGACACCTTTATCGATCACCAGCGCTTCGAACAGCGCATCACGCGCAACGGCAGCACCCGCTTCCTGGAAATCAACTCCACCACGGTACCGATCCTGGGCGAACCTGAACCCATTCGCCTGATGGTCATGGCAGACATCACGGACAAGCGCCGCCTGCAGGCGGTGCTGGATGACAACCGCAACTCGGGCATGGTGACCCAGGACCCGCGCATGATCGAAGTCACGGCCATGATGGAACACATCGCCCCGACCCGCGCCTCCGTCCTGCTGCAGGGTGAATCCGGTACCGGCAAAAGCCTGCTGGCACGCATGATCCATCAGAAAAGCGGGCGCCACGGCGCCCCGCTGATCGAAATCAACTGCGCGGCCATACCGGAAGCCCTGCTGGAATCCGAACTGTTCGGTCACGTAAAAGGCGCGTTCACCGGCGCCACGCACGACCGCGAAGGCCGTATCCAGGCCGCCCACGGCGGCACCCTGTTCCTAGATGAAATCAGCGAACTGCCGCTGCACCTGCAACCCAAGCTGCTCAAGGCGCTCGAGGAACAATGCTTCCAGATGGTCGGCTCCGACAAGAACGTACACGTGGATGTGCGCATTATCGCCGCATCCAACCAGAACCTGCGCAAACTGGTCGACGAAGGCAGCTTCCGCGCCGATCTCTACTACCGGCTTGCCGTCATCCCGGTGGAAATTCCGGCACTACGCGATCGCCCCGGCGATATCCCGCTGCTGATCCGCTACATTTGCGACAAACTGGTCAGCCGCGGCTACCCGGATAACCTGGAATGTGACCCGGATGCCATGCAGCTGATGATGGACTACCCCTGGCCCGGTAACGTGCGCGAACTGTCCAACGCCGTCGAACACGGCATGATCCTGGCCAAGAACGGGCGTGTAAAATCCAGCTCCCTGCCCTACGCCATCCGTCACTACCGCCCCGAAAGCAGCCGCCATGAACCGCAGCCGGCAAACGCTGACGCAGCCCACGGCGAAACCGACCCGCACAAAAAGGAAATCCTGGATGCGCTGGCACAGAGCAACGGCAACCGCGCACAGGCGGCCCGCCTGCTGGGCATCGACCGCAGCACCCTGTGGCGCAGGATGCACCGGCTCAATCTCGTCGAGAATTGATTCCTACCGGGCAACCCCTATAGAATCCGGCCTGTAAACATCGTTACCGGGCGATTAGCTCAGCGGGAGAGCACTGCCTTCACACGGCAGGGGTCACTGGTTCGAACCCAGTATCGCCCACCAATCAAATCAATCAGTTAAAAACCACTGCACCCCCTGTATGGGTTCCTGACTGATTGATTGTCACAGCGTTGTCACACTTGTTCGCGAATGATGCAGGAGCCGCCCTGGCCGCGAACCCTTCGCGCGCAAGCTCGCTCCTACATCGGGAGCGAGCGGTCACGTCCCTGAAGAAAGGCGCGGCGTCCGAGAGCAACTGCCTGAAAGCATTAATGCGCCTGCCGCTGGCACAGCGACGGAACAGCCCTGATTCCGGCGCCTGAATTCGTAATTATTCGAGAAATCAGCTAATTCCAGCAGGCACTCCTTCAATGCTCGGCATTTAACCTGGCTGGACATCGGTCGACATGTTGTCTATATTTTCCATTATCGCCTTCTATGACTATTACATTTGACACATTATGCTGAAAGCACCGCTTCCACTCTCCAGCAGCACGCGCAGCGCGCTGAAGACCCTGGGCGCCATGATCAGGGCCGCCCGGCTGGAGCGCGGCATGAGCCAGGCGGAGCTGGGCCAGCGTCTGGGCGTAAGCCGCCATACGGTGATCACGCTGGAGAAAGGTGATCCGAAGGTCGGTGTGGGCACGGTGTTTGAGGCCGCAACCATTGTCGGCATTCCCCTGTTGGCGGAGGATCAGCACGCGCTCAACAAACTGGCCACCACCGTGGCCAGTCTCGCGAGCGTGCTTCCGGAACGCGGACGGCGCAAGCAGGTCACTGTGCGCGATGACTTCTAACGTGACAGAGGCCTTTGTCTGGGTCTGGTTGCCCAGGAGCACGGCGCCCGTGGTTGCAGGTCGTATCGAGAAACACGGTGCGCTGCACCACTTCACCTATGGGCAATCCTACCGTGAACGCGATGATGCCATTGCATTGTCGCCGTTCGAGTTGCCGCTGCAACCTGGCACCTTCGGACCTGCGGGAATGAACACCATCCATTCCTGCCTGCGCGATGCCGCGCCCGATGCCTGGGGCCGCCGCGTGGTGGGCCACAAATATCCGGAACTGACAGCCGATGAACTGGATTACCTGTTGCTGTCCGGCAGTGATCGTATAGGCGCACTGGATTTCCAGGCCAGCGCCTCTGAGTATGTACCGAGAGAGTCCGATCATCCGACCCTTGATGATCTGTTGCAGGCTGCCGAACTGCTGGAAGCCAATCGCCCCCTGCCCCCGGAACTGGAACGTGCCCTGCTGCGGGGCACCAGCATCGGCGGCGCACGGCCCAAGGCACTGCTTGAGCACGACGGCAGGCATTTCATCGCCAAGTTCAGTTCGACCACCGATATCTACCCGGTCGTCAAGGCGGAATACATCGGTATGCGCCTCGCGGCGCTTGCCGGCCTGACGGTGGCACCGGTGTCGCTGGCAACCTCTCTGGGCAAGGACGTGCTGATGATCGAACGCTTCGACCGCGTGGACACCGGGACAGGCAGGGCACGCCGTCTGATGCTGAGCGGCCTGAGCCTGCTGGAACTGAACGAGATGGAAGCCCGCTATGCCAGTTACAGCGATCTGGCCGACCGGATTCGCCAGCGGTTTTCTGAGCCACAGGCAAACCTGGTGGAATTATTCAAACGGCTGGTTATCAATGTGCTGGTTGGCAATACCGATGATCATGCACGCAACCATTCGGCATTCTGGGATGGTCGGCAACTCAGTCTGACACCGGCCTATGATATCTGTCCGCAACTGCGCACCGGACAGGAGGCGTCACAGGCGATGAACATTGGGGGGATTGCGGGAAATGCGTCAACACTGTAAGCGCCAAAGAATCCGCACCCTTGCAGCCATAGTGACGCTATGCTTACTTCATGTTCCAGGGCAACAAAGCTTCAATCTTTTCCAGCGTATCGGCTGCCGCGATGTGCTGCAACACATGATGTA
>Ga0256841_1002389_pt1 | contig 15037 bp, 14 predicted proteins | sample 356308metaG_FD_185971 | JGI IMG/M metagenome (GOLD analysis project Ga0256841, IMG submission 185971) | Hydrothermal vent microbial communities from Mid Atlantic Ridge, Atlantic Ocean - 356-308 | ecosystem: Environmental > Aquatic > Marine > Hydrothermal vents | place: Atlantic Ocean: Mid...
ATTCAAAAGTTAGACATGTAGGTGATTTCGGTAACATTCTTGCCGATAAAGATGGGAAAGCTCATTTGGAGTTTGTAGATAATTTGATTTCATTTGAAGGGAAACATAGTATAATCGGAAGAGGAATTGTTATACATGGCGGTGCTGACGATTTAACATCTCAACCTTCAGGCAAAGCCGGTCCGCGTGTTGCTTGCGGTACAATTGGTATTGCAAAATAAATTTTATAAAATCGGTTGTAAAAAAGTTTTACGTTTTAAAAGTGTAGGATTTGAAAAATAATTTATAAGATGTTGATTCCGATAAACTACATCGGAATCAACATAGCTATCTCGCCTTCTTTTTGGTGAGACAATATTTAATGAGAAGGTTTTACGTCTCACATCTTGTATTATGTCATACTGAGTGAACGTTTTTTGTGAGCGAAGTATCTCCCAAACTAAAACATCGGTGATTCTTCATCCCGATTGAAAAACATCGAGATTCAGAATAACAGTTTGCGTCTCTCGTTTTGCATTATGTCATACTGAGTGAACGTTTTTGGTGAACGAAGTATCCCCCAAACAAAAAATAGGAGATTCTTCATCCCGATTAAAAGACATCGAGATTCAGAATGACAGTTCGCGTCTCTCGTTTTGCATTATATCATACTGAGTGAACGTTTTTTGTAAACGAAGTATCTCCGAAAAATATAATTTAAGAGATTCTTCATTTCGGTAAAAAAGACCTTCATTCAGAATGACATTAAACTCTTCTGTCAAACTGAGTGAACGTTTTTGGTGAGCGAAGTATTTCCCAAACTAAAAAATAGGAGATTCTTCATCCCGATTGAAAAACATCGAGATTCAGAATGACAGTTCGCGTCTCTCGTCTTGCATTATGTCATACTGAGCGAATGTTTTTTGTAAACGAAGTATCTCCGAAAAATATAATTTAAGAGATTCTTCATTTCGGTAAAAAACACCTTCATTCAGAATGACATTAAACTCGTCTGTCATACTGAGTGAACGTTTTGCGTTTTACGTCTTGCTTCTCACGTCTTGCGTCCAACAATTGTACTAAACCGTTTCCCCTCCGCAACTACTTCCGGCTCCGGCAGTACAGCCGAAACAATGCGAACCGAATAAAATTTTTCTTTCTAATAATTCATTGTAATCAAAATCAAAAATTGTTTTTTCGGTTTCTTTTTTAATTTGCATTTCCAACATTTGATTAAAATCGCAATCGTAAATTTTGCCATCGTAACTAACACTTACCATAGAGCGACACATAATTCCTTCAACGGCAAGCGGATTAAATGCATTCACTAATTTTTCCATATAATCTTCATAATCATTTCTTCTAATCAAATCTTCTTTAAATCTATGAATCGGCATATTTGTAATCACAAATAAATTATCGAAAGTAATATTATATTTATCCAAAAGTTCCTTTTTGAATCTACTTTTTAAATCGCATTGCGATGCAGGTAAAAATGCTCCGACGGGATTATAAACCAAATCTAAAATTAACTTTTTATTTCCTTTTCCGTAACCTTGTTCGTTTAACATTTTCAGAGATTCAATACTTTTGGCAAAAACTCCTCGCCCTCTTTGTTTATCCGTAAAATATTCTTGATAATACGGCATTGAAGAAACCAGCTCCACTTCATTTTCTGCAAAAAACTCCGGCAAGTACAAATTGCTTGCTCCGGTAAGCGGATGCGGATCATGAGTAACCGTTAAATTATGCCTTACCATAACATGTTTATTCATCTTACGTGCTTCTTTAACCATATATTGAAAATGCTGATGAAGTTCGGGAGCACCTCCGGTTATATCCAAATTTTTAATTCTATCATCGCTGCCTAAAACCTCAAGACACTTATCAATTGTCTTTAAATCCATGTGTTCCGTTCTTTTGGGAGAAGAATCAACATGGCAATGCAAACAAGCTTGATTACAAAGTTTGGTAATGTTAACTTGTAAAGTTTCTACGGATATTGGTGATACATTTATTTTTTTTACATGTTCATCAAAATCATATTCGTTATCGGACTTCTCTTTTGTAGAAGAGTATCCGTTTGTTGATATTTTATTTTCGGTTAAGTTTGCCATTATACTCCTAATTTATCAAATTGGTTTAACATTTGAACACCGTGCACCAAATCAATTCCCGCATCCATTGCAGCCGCAACATGAACAGCTTCGGTCATTTCATCGGGATTTGAACCATTTTCCAAACATGCCGTTGTGTAAGCATCTATGCAATACGGACATTGCTTGGAATGTGCCACAGCCAAAGCTATTAAAGATTTTTCCCTTTTTGTTAATGCTCCGTCCGTACCGACTACAGTATTGTAATAATCAAAAAACTTATCCATTAATTCTTTTCTGAATTTACCAACATCTGCAAATTTTCCCAAATCTTTTGATTCGTAATAATTCATTTTTTCTCCTAATTTTTTTGGATATTCTATTTGTGATTTTAACCGAAAAAAATTTTTACTGAAATTTCAACAATGTGAACACAAAAGTTTTTTACTTGCTATAATAAACAAATTTTTATTCAAAATAAAAGTAAACGAGATGACAGTTTTTAAATGAAATTTTCAATACGAGCATTTTCTATATGCCGCATAATCGAAAAACGAAATAATATAGGAAGATTATTTATAGTTTATAAGGGTAAAATAATTTATTTTTTTACCAATGTAAAATTGTACTCCGTTGCTTTAGTGTTAGAATTAATCGGATTTATTGTAGCGTTAATAAATCCGGGTTCGGACGTTAATCCCATTCTTTTTAATTGTTTATTATCGGGATAAATTTTATAGCTACCGGGTTGAATTCCGTAAGTGTAAAATGAACCGTCCGAAAGTGTTTTAAGTTTTATATTTTTCTTTGATTTGATGTTTCGAACAATTACCGTCAAAGCGATAACGGGTATTTTTTTTCCGTTAATTATTTTAAAAACCGAACCGCTTATTTCCGCCGCTTCATAAAAAGGAATATCAATAGTTTTGTAATTATTCGGGTCTGTAACAAAACTGAATTTTTTATAAACCGGTTTCCAGTTGGGATTTAAGTTTTTATGTTCAATGATTTTTGCTTGGTAATTGGAATAAGTATCGAGTTGACTTATAAAAATTGTACCGTCTGTTTTTTTCTTTTTATCACCAACGGAATTTATTTCTATATCCATACCGGATAATTTTTTTTCGCCTTTATCAAAAATGTTGTTATTATTATCATCAAGAAAAAATCTGAACGCTGCAGCGGATTTTCCAATCATTGCTCTGTTGTTAAAATCATAATCATTCAAATTTTGCATATATGCGAATGAACCGCTAAAGGTTTGTGAAGCAAATGAATTGGAAACGGTTGTAGCCGAGCGTAAAAACGGAAGATCGTAAATAATATTTAATTGTGTGTTTGAGAAAGAGGTGTTGAAATTTTCCGTGTGAGAAAGTTGCACCCTAATATTGCGTAAAACCGTTGTTGAAAATGTTAAATTAAAATAATTCCAAGCTTCATGTATTACATCATAACCGAATTTTATATCAACAATATTTCCCGTAAAATTTTCCAGCGGAAGCATGAAAGAATAATTTAATCTGAAATTTAACATAGTGTTTTCCATGCTCCGGTTATTGCCATAGAATTCGAAATGATTTAATTCCACAGACGGCATAAAATTATTTAAAGTAAGATAACTCCTTGCGGAAAAATCATATCTATCCGAATTATTGTAGCTTATTTTTTTTGCTCTAATTAAAAAACTGAGAGGATTATCTTTGAAGTAATAAGGATAAAAAATGCTTGCACTTATTTCATTTTTTATTTTCGCCGGATTTAATTTCTCATTTTTATCGTATAATGTGGCATTGATGTTTATGTTTGCCAAATTAGTAAATAACGAATTTAAACCGAACGAAGCCAAAGCATTAGGAGCAATTGTAAAATTCAAAATGCTACCGTTAAATATTCTTGCAGTGGTAACATTGTAAATAGAAGAATTTTTCAAATCGTTTATAAAAACATCCGATGCCATTGTGGTTGTAAGCCAATCGGTCAATCCGTATGATATTTTACCTTGAAAGAATTTATCTCTACCATTAATAAGTTCGCCTAAATTAAAAGAATAATCGAGATTTTTTTCCGGTACTTGATTAACCGGTATTTGATACATTTTTCTTACCACTTCGTATTCACCGTTGGGACCTAACAAATGAAGTTCAATTAAAGTATTGCCGTAAAGAAAAGGTAAATAAAAAATAAATTTTCCGTTTGCTCCGGCTTTTGTAATATCAATTAATCTATTATTTTTATAAATTTCTACAGTCCAATTCGGTTTAGTAATATCTTCTATTTTGTATTTGCCGAAAATTTTTCTCTCTTCCAAAGGTTCGTTTGTAATTTTAATTCCCCTATAATCGTAAGGTTGAATTCCCAGCGTATTATTGTTTCCAAGTGTTATGCTGCTGATTTTTCTATTATTGATAAAAGCATAACGCCATCTTGCATCCAATTGATTAAATCCGAAACTATCTTCAAATAAAATTTGTCTGTTAAATATTTCTGCATCACCGCCAAAAACTTCCGCCGCTAATCCGAGTTGATATGAATATGAAGGATTTTGATTTTTTATAAAATTTGCATTGAAGTTGTAATCCGCAATAAATCCTTTTAGCAGATGTCTCTTTCTTTTGTAAAGTAAAGGAAAAGTTTTGTATTGCCGTAAATTTTTATAAAGCGATAATTCTTTTTCATCAATCAATCTTTTGTAAAGCGGTGTGTTTAACGATTTTATTTTTATAATTAATCTTTTCATATCGGTTTGTAAATTTAAGTTTAACAGCTTGTTAAGTACTTCGGTTTTTATTAAAAAATCTTCACCGTTTTTAATAAAATCATCTTTTTGTAGCAAATAGGTTTTTCCGTTTACTTCCGCTTTGCCGGTATTAAAATTTATTATATATTGTTTATTTTTTTCGGCATCAATTATACCTGTAATAATACCATTATTTTTCAGCGAATGATTTATTTTTAGCCAAGAAAGTAATTTCACTGCAGGAATAAAAACTTCATTATTTTTATAGGCGGCTACAATCATTTCATTTAGCAAGCCCATATATTTTAAATTCAGAAATATTTCTTCGTAATTTTCATTTTTTTCATTTGAATTTTTAAGATTTATTGATGCACTGCTATAGTATTTTGTAAATGGAGTCCATTTATTTTTTATTTTCGCTTTAATTTTCCATCTGAAATCGGAAAGATTTTTCTCGGTTAAATGAAAAGACGTATCCGCAATTTCGTTGGAAATAATTTTTTGATAATTTTTTGCAAACACATCGGATTCGTTTTGAGCTTCAACAATTATTAAATATTTTTGTGCATTTTTTATTTTATTCCATTTAATTACATTGTTTTCAGTAATAAAACTTTTTATTTTAGGTTTTTTTTCCTCTTTGGATTTGAAAATTCCATTCTTAGTAATACCGAATATTAAAGGTTTGGAATATTTGCTCCAAGTATATTCGTTATAAGCTCTTACTCTAATTCTATATTTATTTCCTCTCTGCAAAGTATTTTCCAAAGGAATAAATTGATTTTTACTAACTAAACCGTAATGAGACGAAATAATAACCGTATCGGATTTATTGTTTGATATTTCATCCACATAAACGGTATAACCGTTTGCATTTTTTATTTTTGACCAATTAAAAATAGGCGTAGTTGAATTAAAAGAAATTTTACCGGTTTTATTAATATTAAAAAATTGAGGTGTATCCAATTTAGGTACTTCTATTCTGATAATTACCGAATCCGAAAAGTTGCTCCATTGCGTTTTATTGTAAGCTCTGATTCTAACTTTATAGGATTTATTAAACTCTAACAAATCGTCAAATATTCTAAAAACATTGGTTGTAATTAATCCGTAATTGTAAGAGCGGAAAAGCGAAGTATCTATATTTTTATTGGAAATATCGTCTATATAAATTGTATAACCATTGGCACCTTTTACTTTAGTCCATTTCAATATCGGATCAACAGTGTGGAAAATTATATAATTGTTTTTCCCTTTGGTAAGAATAACCGGTGTTTTCAGTTTAACGGAATCCTCAGCGGAAATATTTTTTCCGGAAGAACCGGGATAAAAAATAATAGATTTGGAAGTTGCATGTAAATATGTAAATATCCAAAAATTAAAAAAGCAAATTAATAGCAAATTATTAAAGGAAATTATTAATATTTTATTCGCCTTTTTTAATAAGGATTCCATAATTAAGGAATTATAAATTCAAAAGTATTTTTAACATTAGGAATATTTTTCATTTTACTTTGCGGAATATCTTCTTTTTCATTAAAAACAGCTTCTAAAATTGCTTTGTATTTTCCGGGTTTGAAAATATTTTGCGGTAAAACATAACTGCGTATCATATTAAAATAAACGGAAGTATAATCCGATTCGTCTTTAACCGGTTGACCTTTGGAATTAAATATTTTAAGATTAAAGTTACCGAAAAAAGGAGAATTCCCTTCTCTTTTTAACAAGTATAACAACTTGTAACTACCAGTAGAATCGCGAGAAATTTTTGCATTGGAAATATTGAGGCCGGTATTTGCGATACCTTTCCGGAAAATAACGGTTGTTACTTGGTTTAATACAAATCTGAGTTTAGCCGAAACTCCGTTACCGGAAGAATCTTGCTCTTTAATAATCGGTGAAGATGAAGTTACAATGCGTGTCCAATACGTACCGTTTTTCAAATAGCCGGGTGGTTTTACAAACAATCTTACGGTTTGTCTTTCTTTGGGATGCAAAACGAATTTTTTAGGAAATGCTTTTACCCAAGCATTGATAGAAGGCAAACTATCTTCCGGTTGTTTAATATATTTCATCGTTCGGTTTCCTAAGGAATCTGATATTGGATAACCGAAAATAAACGATATGGAAATTTCATAAGAATCATAAGATTCGTTTTGTACAATCAACTTTCCGAATTTATTGTGCTCATCCGTATAAACAACATAAGGCGAAATAATAACCTGGGCTTTTAAGTTTACAACAACAAAAAACAATACTAATGTTATAAATATTTTTTTCATAAAAATTCCACCGTTAAAATAATAGTTCCTTTATAAGTACCCGGTAATAAATTATTTTTTGCATAAATTTTACCACCTAACCAAATAAAAATACTTCTGTTTTGTTTTACGCCTCTAATTATCAAAGGATTATTGGGGTTAAATCTTCGTCTGTTCCTTCTTCGGTCTCTAAACGACCAAGCTGCATTTTGTCTGTCGAATTTAATAGGCAAATAATTTTTACCGTTTAAAAGATATTCTGGCAAAACAAATGTAATTAAAAAATCCTTTTTTTTTAAAAAATTGTGATGCATTGAAAATTTTGCCGCACCATAATTAAAATGTAGGATATTTTTCGAATAACCGATAAAAACATCACCGAAATTTAAATCTTTATGCTTATAGATATAAATTGATTGCGGTAAAACGTTACAAACGAAAATTATAAGAAACAATATTGTAAAAAGACTTTTGAATTTCATAGTTATTAATAAAATTAACTTTTAAGTTAATAAATTTTCTTAAAATAAGAATAATTTAAGATGGGCAAATTATTATAAAAATAGCAAGAATATCAGTTTGTGCATTTTTGGTATAAACAAGTGTGTTATTATCTGTAATTAATTAAGTAAGTGAAACCTCCGAAAAATTAAATTTTCATATTAAATTGGTCATACTCAGAGAAATCGTTATAAAGAACGAAGATGAAATATTATCTTAGTTCGTTTTCCCTCCTCAGTCCGTCGGGTATAACATTTTACAATTTACTAATTCAGAATTTTCCAAATGATTCTTTATAAAAGAAAAAACATTCAACTGTAATTATACTTAAAATTTTAATTATTTAATATTTTATTTAACAAGTATCATTTTTCTAACTTGTGAGAATTTTTTTGTTTTGATTGAATAAATATAAACACCGCTGGTAAAATCGGCGGCATTAAAATCAACAAAATGAAAACCCGCAGCAAAGTTTTTATTTACCAAAGTTTTTAATTTTCTGCCTAATACATCGTAAACGGAAATATTTACTTTTGAATTTTCCGGTAATGAAAATTTTATTTTTGTTGTCGGATTAAACGGGTTCGGATAGTTTTGAAACAACTCGTATTCTGCCGGTAAAGTTTCGGTATTAACCGAAAGAGGTAAAGTATTTTCATCAATAAAGTTTCCGATGGAAAACCTTTTTATATTGTTACCGTGAAACACCGATAAAAATTTACTATCGGTTTGCCAGCGTAAAACCGAATTACCGCTCGGGTTTACAGTATTAAACTTAATTGTTACAAGGTCAGACCATTCCGGAGCTTTTTTTAACAACGTACCGTTATTGTCTTTATCCAATTCAATATTTATCCACAATTGGTTTTTCAAAGGTTTTGTAACCGAAGCCTCAATATAATTTCCGCCGCTGAAATTATGAAAATCATAAGATGACCGTGATACTTTTACTTCATTTTCCATATTGATGGATAAATCCGAATCATTGAAATTAAAAATTAAAGTTGCCCCGCCCAAATCAATATTAGAAGTATCGGTATTTAATTGTAGTTTTACAATATAATTTGTGCTGTCGCTACTTATAACAACAAATCTACCGTTTATTTGTGAACCGAATGTAAAATTATAAACGTTAAAAATACATAGAAATATTACTGATAGTAATTTTTTCATTATAAATCCTTTAATTATCAACAAATTTGATTACGGTACTTGGGATTTTTTCCCTTTATTTTTTCGCCAATAAAGATTTCTATCGTCAATATTTACACCTCCGTTTATATTATAATCTCCTGCTTTATATCCTAAAGTACCGTTGTCTTTTCTCCAAACAATATTTTTATCATCATCGTTTACTTCACCGTTTTCATCACCGTCTCCGGAAAACATTCCCCAAACACCCGGTTCAATTTCTACGGCGGCATTATTACCGTAATATTTATCGATACCGGTTGAAAAATCGTATGTAGTTACATTTTTAATTTTTGTAATATCTTTATTTACTTTTTTTGTATTGGTAAATTCTTTTTTATCTGTTTGTGCGTAATAACCGGCATTTAATAACATTAAAATTATTATAATTATTCTTGAATGTTTCATACTATTCCCAAATATTTTAAAATAGTTAAAATTTCAATCATTCTATCATATAAATATAATTACAAATTTACAAAATATGTTTACTATTTTGAAATTTTTATTTTCCGGAATAATTATGATAAGTAAAATCTTTACTTTTTAATTTTAAACAATTAAAATTTTATATTTTTGTTTTCAATTATATTGTTTCTTTATTTCACAATAATAATTTTCCTTCCGGTATTGAGAACAAAAAATATGAATTTTTTTTATTCGGTAATTATCAAATTTGGAGAAAATTCAAAAATAAAATCTTATTTGAACATTTTTAAAGTTTGCTTATTTTTCCACATATAATTTTACTTGATAATATTTATGAATTTAGAAATTAGGAAATACCATCCTTCCGATATAACATCACTTTATAAAATTTGTTTACTTACAAGTAACAACGGAAAAGACATTGAAGAATTTGAAAACGAACCGGATTTATTAGGACATCTTTTTGTTGGACCTTACGTAACTTTTGAACCGGAATTATGTTTTGTATTGACAAATAACTTTAAACCTTGCGGTTATGTTTTAGGTACGAAAAATTCGGAGAAATTCTATTTGACCGCAGAAAAAAAATGGTTCCCTTTATTACGGCAAAGATATAAACTGCCGGAACAAAATGATAAATCGAGAATGGCACTTATAAAAAGAGTTTTGCACAAAGGACATAAACCGAAAGACAAATTTGAAAACCATCCGGCACATTTGCACATCGATATTTTACCATTTGCCCAAGGTAAAGGAATGGGGAAAAAACTTATGTTTGAATTTTTGAACCAATTGAAAAATCAAAAAGTAGCCGGGTTACATTTGGAAGTAGGTAAAAAAAATATTAAAGCAATTAATTTTTATCAACATATCGGTTTTACCAAATTGAAAAATTACGAACATTCAATAATAATGGGAATGAGCTTGAAAAATATTTTGTAAATATTTTTCTTATTTTCAAAACGAATAAATTAAATTTCATTTTAAACTTTAACAGAAAAAGAATCAAAGAGAATTTATAATGAAAAAAATAGGAACGGAAGTCGGGAAATTAAAAAATTTTTTAAAACGTGAAGATAATTACAAAAATCTTATTAGAAAACTTGAAGCCATAAGAGAAAAAACAAAACTCGGCGGAGGCGAAAAAGCAATTGAACGTCAACATAAAAAAGGCAAACTAACTGCTCGTGAAAGAGTTGCAAAGTTAATTGACGAAGGTTCGGAATTTTTTGAACTTAATACTTTTTGTGCCCACGATATGTACAAAGAATATGGCGGAGCACCAAGCAGCGGAACTATTTTCGGCATTGGAAAAATTAATAATCGTAATTATTTAATTGTTGCAAACGATGCAACGGTAAAAGCCGGAGCTTGGTTCCCTATTACCGCAAAAAAGAATTTACGCGCTCAAGAAATTGCAATGGAAAATAAACTGCCTGTTATTTACTTAGTTGATAGTGCCGGTGTTTTTCTTCCGCTGCAAGAAGATATATTTCCCGACAAAGAACATTTCGGAAGAATATTCAGAAATAATGCAATAATGTCTTCGCAAGGCATTCCGCAACTTGCGGCAATTATGGGTCCGTGCGTTGCCGGCGGAGCTTATCTTCCTATTATGAGCGACGAAGCTTTAATTGTAAAAGGTACCGGTTCAGTTTTTCTTGCTGGTTCGCATCTTGTTAAAGCTGCAATAGGAGAAGTAATTGATAACGAATCTCTTGGCGGTGCTATTGTACAATCTAATATTTCAGGCGTTACAGATTACATAATGGAAAATGATGACGAATGTTTGATGCAAATAAGAACTTTAACCGATAAAATAGCCGAAACACCAAAAGCAAATTTTAACAGAATCGAATCTTCCCCTCCTTTGTTTAATCAAAAAGAGATATATGGAATTTTACCCGAAGATACAATTGACCAATACGATACTTACGAACTTATTGCGCGAATAGTTGATAATTCCGAAATTGACGAATACAAAGCAGGGTACGGAAAATCCATAATAACTGCTTATGCCCGTATCGATGGTTGGGCGGTTGGAATTGTTGCAAATCAGCGTAAAATTGTTAAAACCGAAGAAGGTGAAATGAGAATCGGCGGTGTAATTTATTCCGATAGTGCAAATAAAGCTACGCGATTTATAATGAATTGTAACCAAAAGAAAATACCCTTGGTTTTCTTGCAAGATGTAACAGGATTCATGGTTGGAAGCAAGGCGGAGCACGGCGGTATAATTAAAGACGGTGCCAAAATGGTTAATGCAGTTGCAAATTCCGTTGTACCTAAAATTACAATTATTGTAGGAAACAGTTACGGAGCCGGAAATTATGCAATGTGCGGTAAAGCTTACGATCCCAGATTTATTTACGCTTATCCGAATGCAAAAATTTCCGTTATGGGCGGCAACCAAGCAAGCAGTGTTTTGCTGGATATAAAAGTAAGACAAATGGAAAAACAAGGAAAGGAATTTGGCGAAGAAGATAAAAAGAAATTACTTGATGAAATTGTAAAATCGTACGAAGATAAAAGCTCTGCACTTTATGCTGCAGCCAGACTTTGGGTTGATGAAATTATAGATCCGGCTAAAACAAGAGAATACATTTCTAAATCAATTGAAATTGCCAATAATAATCCCGAAATACCTAAGTTTAATGTTGGGGTAATTCAAACGTAAGACGTAAAACGAAAGAAGCAAGACGGAAAAATTAAAAAAAGATATTGGAATTTTGGAGCAGATGTTTTTAAAATAAATGGAATTCCTTATTTGCATTTATTTTTTTTCCTTTGTTAAATCCGAATTATGTAATAGAAAACAGAATAGCTCTAAACTAATGTAATATAAAAGCAATTATTCTAAAGCATAAAAATAGGAAGGCTTAAATTAAAAATTCTCTTTAATCTGTTACATATTAAGTTTTATAAACAATTTCTAAATTCTAATGCATAATTTGGGTTCAATAAACAATAGTAACGTAATCATTAAGTCCGCTATTTCCCGTAAGGTTTTTTGAGGTTAAATAAATGAATAAATTTTCATTGGGAGAAATGTTTTTAAGTTCCTCTTTTTCTCCGTTAAATATTTTGGATTTATTTTTTTCATGAATGAAAATATTAATATGTGAATTTTGCAAATCATTTTTCTTTTTATAATAAGAAATTAATAAATTTCTACCGTTAATATTTTTTTCACCGAATTGCGTTTTAATCGAATCGTTTTCTTCGGAATATTTACCTTGAACTACCATTATTCTTTTAACAATTTTAATAGTAACATTTTCGGATGATTGAGTTAAAGATTGTGCAAAATTTTTCGGAGCAATAAAAAAAATAAAAAGGGGAATAAATATTTTTAATTGTTTTGTTTTCATACAAACTATATTTTACATTTACAGAATTATCGGAAATAAAAATGTTTATTTAACTCTAAAAATGAAATGTATGAAAAAATGATGAATAAAATTGTGATCTAATAAGCAACCGAAATAACGAATGAACCTCTGTAAACACCAATCGGTTGATTTGCACGTATTTTAATTTTACCACCGACATAAATTTTAGCTTCGCCAATAGAACCGTTCGCTTTAAGAAAAATGCTTTCGCCGTTTCGTATCATTTTGTTATTATAGTTAACTACTTTAGGAAAAAATTTTAATCGTCCGAATTTTCCACCGAATTTTGATGCCCATTCATAATTGAAAAGTGAAACATTTTTATAATAAACGGTAACACTTCTTCCCTTTTGCCCTTGTATTATAAACTCCTTTCCGGCTTTTGGTTTTATTTTTTCTATAATGGGAAGTCCCGTTAAAATAATTTCACCAAAATCCAAATTACCTGCACCGGATTTTAGTGAAATAGGGTAAATCAGATTTGCTGTTATTCCACCGCTGGTGGTAGTTAATTTTTGTCCAAAAATATTACAGGGAATAATTAACAAAAATAATATGAATAAAAACGGTTTTTGCATATAGTAAAATAGTAATTGTTTTTTAAAATAAAAAAGGTGCTAGCCGCCATTTTTTTGGCATCTAACACCTTAGAGGACCCATGAGGAATTTATTCTCTATGTTACAAACATTATCGGTTTCTAAAAATCAAAGTTTAGCAAATTTTTCTACAATTTTATTTTTCCTTTTAACATTTATCAATAGTTAAATAATAAACAGATAGAACCTACTATAAAAATAAAGTGAAGTGTACATTTTAAAATTAGTTCGATTTCTATTTTAATAAGCAACGGATAATGTAAATGTTCCCACATACTTACCTGCGGGTTGGTTAGCATTTATTTTAATTCTACCACCGACCCATAAATATAATTTTCCGATTCCGTTACTATTTTGTAATTTATATCTTCTACCGTTTCTCACTCTTTTGGAATTTGTGTAAGTTGAATTTTTTCCGGTTCTTCTTACGTGAGAAATAAATTTCATTTTACCTCTTTCCCCTCCAACACTACTTACCCACGCATAATTATTCAAAGTAACAATTCTTGTATAATTTATTGTAATTTTTCTATTGGCAATTCCTGTAACAACAAATCTAGCACCGTTTTTAGGGCTTATAATTTTCCAGTGCTTTCTATTGGTAGAAAGTGCCTCACCGAAATCAATATTCCCCCCCAATTTTTTTAATGAAAGTCCTTTTACAATAGAAAGATGTATATCCTCGCTTATTTCGTTATTGTTTTGTGCTTTTAAAATGTTAAAAAAAAATACTACAAAAAATGCCACTAAAAATGTTTTGAAATACATAAACGTTACCGGATTAAATTTTGTGGGAGCACGATAAATATGCTCCCGTTTATAAAATTTGGTAATTTATTAATAAGCTACCGTTAAAGTAAAAGTACCTGTATAATCACCTTGTTCCGTAGTAGTAGCAACATCAATTGAACCACCGACCCATAAATATAATTTACCAAGTCCGCTTCCGTCGTTGCTTAAATTTACACTTCCTCCGGAAATAACATTTGCTGCGCCGCTATATGTATTATTTCCTCCGGTTGATTCAACATTAGGAACAAAGGTTAAATTACCGTTCGTTCCTCCGTTTGCCGCTACCCACGCATTATTATCCATTGTTACGTTTGCATAAGTTACCGTAACAGCTCTACCCGGAAATCCGGTAACTTCAAAATTAACGCCCGCATCAGGTGTTTTGGTTATTGTTTGTGCGTTATTTGTTATTACATATTCACCAAAATCCAAGTCTCCACCTACTTTTGTCATAGATAATCCTTTTAATATGCTAATTAAAACCGGTTCGTCCAAACTTGCAGACGATTGAGCAAATAGTGATGTGCTGAATATTGTTAATACAAAAAAGACAATCAAAAATTTTCCTTTTTTAATCATTTAATACTCCCTTTTGATTTGTTAAATAAAGTTTTCGCATTAACATTGACAAAGTGTGTGCCATATCACAATTTTTATAATTTTCTTTGAAATCGTATGATATTATCAAAAACCGGTTACTTGGTTTCCATTTTTATTTGTATCAGAATGATTTTTAAATTACTTTGATGTTCTTAATTGGAACAAAATATATAAATTCTAAAATTTAATTTTATTGTTTATACGGTTGGATGAGAATTTAATTGGATTCCTTTAAATTTACATTTGACAAAACCAAAGCAAAATCGATTCAAATAAGATATAGTTGTGGAGTATTATATAGATAAAATATTAAAACAAAAGAAAATATTAAATTAATTATTGTTTTAATTGTCCTTGCATTTCGTCGAAGTTTTGTTCTATACTTTCCAAAAGTGCAAATTGATTTTTTGCACGCACGAGATTATGCGCCGGGTATTCCGTTTTGTAATACACATCGCCTTC
>Ga0256841_1002390_pt1 | contig 15029 bp, 14 predicted proteins | sample 356308metaG_FD_185971 | JGI IMG/M metagenome (GOLD analysis project Ga0256841, IMG submission 185971) | Hydrothermal vent microbial communities from Mid Atlantic Ridge, Atlantic Ocean - 356-308 | ecosystem: Environmental > Aquatic > Marine > Hydrothermal vents | place: Atlantic Ocean: Mid...
GCTGCTGGCCTATAACTGCTCGCCCTCGTTCAATTGGAAACGGAAGCTCGACAACGCGACGATCGCCCGGTTTCAGCGCGAGCTGGGAGCCATGGGCTATAAGTTCCAGTTCGTGACGCTGGCCGGTTTCCACGCGCTCAACCTGAGCATGTTCGAACTGGCCCGCCAATACGCCGAGACGGGCATGAGTGGATACGTGGACCTGCAAGAACGAGAATTCCAACAGGAGCGAGAGAATGGCTATCAGGCGGTGAAGCATCAGACATACGTGGGCACGGGATACTTCGATGATGTGGCGCAAACCATCGCCGGGGGAGCCATATCCACGACGGCGTTGAAAGGTTCGACGGAAGAAGAACAATTCACCGAGTTCGAATCGGTGGGACGGGCTTCATGATTCCGTCGCGACCAGACGACTGACGAAACACGATTCTGGAGGTGACGATCATGGCCACGATGAAAGTCGATATGAAAAACGCATTCAACGAATCTGTGAAGGAAGAGGGTGTGGAGATCAGAGGGACGATCACCGAAGCCTATCGAGAGATCCTGACGCCGGCGGCACTGCGCTTTCTGGTCAAACTGGCCCGGGCGTTCGAGGGTCGGCGGCAGGAACTCCTTCGGTTGCGCATCGAGCGACAGCGAGAGCTCGACGATGGCCGGTGGCCGGGCTTTCTGGAGGAAACGAAGCGCCTGCGAGAAGCGGGTTGGACGGTGGCGCCCATCCCGGCCGATCTGCGAGATCGTCGAGTGGAGATCACCGGGCCGGTGGATCGCAAGATGATCATCAATGCGCTCAATTCCGGAGCCCGCGTGTACATGGCCGATTTCGAGGACGCGCACACGCCCACCTGGGACAACAACATCCAGGGTCAGATCAACCTTCGCGATGCCGTCCGGGGCACGATCACGTTCACCAGCCCGGCGGGGAAAAAATATGAATTGAAGGAGACCATCGCGACGCTCATGGTTCGACCGCGCGGCTGGCACCTCAATGAAAAGCACGTCCTCGTTGACGGAAAACCGATGTCCGGATCGCTATTCGATTTCGGTCTCTTCTTCTTCCACAATGCCGCTCGATTGATTGAAAGGGGGAGTGGCCCCTATTTCTATCTCCCCAAGCTGGAGAATCATCTGGAGGCGCGGTTGTGGAATGACGTGTTCAACTTCGCTCAGGATGAGCTGGGCATCCCTCGAGGAACGATTCGGGCCACGGTGCTCATCGAAAACATACTGGCCGCTTTCGAGATGGACGAAATCCTCTATGAGTTGAGAGCGCATTCGGCAGGTCTGAACTGCGGTCGATGGGATTACATTTTCAGTTTCATCCGCAAATTCAGAAACCGGCCCGACTGTCTGCTCCCCGACCGCGCGCAAGTGACCATGACGCGGTATTTCATGAAGTCGTACGTCGACTTGCTCATTCGAACCTGTCACCGACGCGGCATTCACGCCATGGGAGGCATGGCGGCTCAGATTCCCATCAAGAGCGATCCTGCGGCCAACGAGCGCGCTCTGGCTAAGGTCCGCGATGACAAGGTGCGAGAGGTTCGAGCCGGACACGATGGCACCTGGGTCGCCCATCCGGGGCTGGTGCCCGTCGCCAAAGAAGTCTTTGACACCTACATGAAGACGCCCCATCAGATTCACCGGAAACGCGAAGATGTGCGAGTGACGGCTGAGGACTTGCTCAAGGTTCCCGATGGGACGATCACCGAGCATGGTCTCCGTCTCAACATCGATGTCGGCATCCAATATCTGGAATCCTGGCTGCGAGGCATTGGTTGCGTGCCCATTTATCATCTCATGGAGGATGCAGCGACGGCGGAGATCTCGCGTTCTCAGGTCTGGCAGTGGATTCGACATGGGGCGAGGATGGAAGATGGGCGCACGGTGACCGAAGAGCTGGTCAGGCAAACGATCGCCGAAGAGCTGGAGAAGATGCGGGCTCGACTGGGGACCGAACGATTCGACTCGGGGAAGTTCGAGCTCGCCGCGACGATTTTCCAAGAGATGATGACCAGCCCTCATTTCACCGAGTTCATGACGCAGGTGGCTTACGAATATGTCGATTAATCGCCCGAAGGCGCAGAGGCCGGGAGGGAGTCCTTAACATATTTGCTCGCGCCTGCAGGAATCTTGGCTGAGAAAAGGAGAACAGCGGATGAAAAGCATAAGCGAGCGTTGTCGTTGATTTATCCACTGCTGTCGCTTCACGTCCACGACTGCGGCAGAAGAGAAGAAACCAATGGGCCTCGCGCTCCATCACCGTGGGTCTTCTGTAGCGTGGCCTAGGCCATTTATCAATTCGCGGAGAAATCGACTCTTTCAGCAGGATCCTACTATTTCAAAATGCCATAGCGATCCACTCATCCTCAGGGAACCAAAGAGCTATAGGTGATCTTTGAGAAGGAAAACAACGCTCATGAATGTTAATTCTGCCTGGTAAAGCGTGGCGAATGAGCGGTCGGCTTCGACTTTCTAGGAGGAAGGCGGGAGTTTGCTGAGAATCCCCATACAGGTACTCGCGCCCGACCGGTAGGGGGGCGCCCGTCCATTCTGTCCAGGTAATGAGGATAAAGGAGGATAAAACGCTGCCAGAAATTGATGCAGTTCGAGATAATCCCAGTCGGCCCAATACGCCCGGCCCACGCGCCTGCGTCGTGCCGAATAGATTCCCGGCCCTGCATATCGAAGATAGCGTCATTCGTCACGGCGTGGGTATCTTCGATGTCGCCGGTGGTACCGACGCCCACGAAGTGATCATCGAGACGCCGGATCAAAGACACACTGGTGACATTCTGCAATCGAGTGCGCGATCTGTATCGTGATGTGCAGCTCCAGTCTGTGCTCGTTTTCGGGAACCATCAATTGGCGGCCGGCGCTTCTTTAGTTCATGCGCACTCGCAGTTGATCGCCATGCCCATCGCCCCCAACCATCGGGGAAGAGCTGTGGGCGTGTCGCCAGCATTATCGCTCGCGTTCTCTCACTCATCCTCACTCGTGTTGACAAGAGTACTGGATGTAGCTACAATTGTGGCCACAATGAATGAGGCGTTCGATTATGGTTGAGTTTGTGTCTGTTCGAGATTTGAAAAGCAAGACCACCTCTCTCCTGCGTGAGGTAGAGGGGGGCAAAATCCTGATCGTGACCCGTCATGGCAAACCTATTGCCACCTTGAGACCGTTTGAGGTGGAAGATGTACAGCCGGGACGTCCAAGATACGCGACGAGTATGTATGACGCTTTACGACGTCAAATTGAGATGTGCTATCCGGCTCTCCAAAACCGCCGTCCGGAGCAGCGATCACGTTCTTTCGAGAAGTTGACCGAGAAGGTGAGAAAGGCACTGCCATTTAAGACCTGGCGAGAAATGGATAAAGTGGCCAAGGGCGATCGCTATGGTCTCACTCGATAGTAATATTTTTATCATCGATCGCTTCTTTCCCAATGACGCTCTGTATCCGCGGAATCGAACGTTCGTTGAAAGATTGGACGAGATAGAAGCCGCTATTTCTATTTTCACTTTGCTCGAGATCTGTGGCGTAGCATCCTTTAATCTCTCCTCAAAGGAGCTGATGTATTGGTTGTATGAATTCGCTGAGGTTTATCCCGTTCTTATACTTGATCCCTTTGGCTTGAATGCTGCTCCTGCTGCTGAATGGGTGAGAGGATTCCTTTCCGAAGTGGTGGAAAGAATCTCGAAAAAGATGACGCTTGGCGACGCCCTTATCCTGCGGGAAGCCGAAAGGTATGGAGTGGAGGCGCTCATCACCTGGAACACTAAGGATTTCCTTCATCGAACGAGCCTTCCCATTCTAACACCGGATGCTTATCTTCGGAGTCGATTTTGAGCCGAGCCGTTTCAACGCGAAAGGCTCGAGCGAGGACTCGTGAAGGCACATATGTCCATCACGAAGGATGAAAAGCGGGCGGTGAGAGAATGGGAGCGAAGTAAAGAGATCATCTCCCAATAATATCGAAGGGCCGTCTCGACATGATGTCGTGGAATGCCCAGATGTCTGGACGGTCGCAGTGATGTCCCCGCCGTAAGCCTTCCACAGAGCGATGACTTTCCTTCCACGAACTCAATCGGGATCCGTTCCCTATGTGACTGGATACCTGACGAAAGTGAAATACGTCAAAAGTAATGTCAACGCGGTCGAGCAGGCGAGCACCCCAAGACCACGCAACGATGACTTTGTGGCAGCGTTAAAGGAGACCTCCTTTTCCTGAAATCTCGGCAGACTCCCTTTATCGAATGGAACGTTTTCATAGGAAATGTTTCGAATGTCTCTTATCCGGTAGCCCCCATCTTCTATGATGATGCTATCGATCTCGGCCTGGTCTCGTAATTGGTTTCGCAAGGGCATAACGTACTGAGTATAAGCTACCATGTACCGCTTGGCTTGCTCATAAAAGCGCTTCTGGCGAAACAATCCCGTGCCCGTTAAGGCACTCATGGCTTCTCGATAAGCTGCCACCGGGCTGATCCGCGCAATGGTATTGGCCAGCTCGACCTGTCGAAGCAACTGGTTAAGGTAAGATTCTCGAATGTCGATCACCCGTTTGTGATATCGTTCAAGAGCCGCCAAATCTCGCCGATCGATCATCTCCTGCAGCTCGGCGACCTTCTGCCGCTTCTCGGCGTCCGTCAGATCATCTCGTCTGTAAATCTCACGCAGATCATAGGACGACACTTGATATAATTGGGCAAAAAAGAGCCGACGCGCTCGCTGAATTTCGGCTTCGACTTCTGTAACCGCCGGGATGGTCACTATCTGCTGGGCCAGCAGAACGCTCCCTATGGGGATGACGATGACGAATGTCACCCAGACCAGCAGGGCCAGCAAAAAAGATGTCGAGGATTTCACCGAAAACGTCGAAGCCGCTAGGCCAATAGCCGTAAAGACCATGATGAGCAGAGACGACATGAAGAGAGCGCCACCGATTTTCTCCCACTCTTGACGCAGTGATATGGGCGCATTCGCGGACATGATGAGCAGGTTGAGAATGCATCCAATGAAGGCGACGGGAAGAATCGTCAAAAGGCTTCCCCAAAAGCTACCGATCAGATAATCGCCTCTCGATATGCCAAAAGAAAGAACGAGTTTGAGCGTTCCGCGTTCGGTCTCACCTGAAACGATGTCAAAGGTCAACAGCAATCCCAAGATGCTGAAGAGATAGGTGAAGATGAAACTCCAATCCAGATGTTCCCCCACTTGGGCGAGCGGCTTCAATTGCACATCTTCAACTGGATAGTCGACAAATCCAGGAGAGACCACAAGGTAGCCGGGTAATCGATCGTCCATATCGGCATGAATGAACCGAAGAGAGCTGGGTCGCTTGACAACGACAACCTTCTCGAGGTTCGCCTCTCTGGCCGTCAAGTTCCTCAATCGATGATAGTGGGCCAGCGTGCGCTCCATATCATGTGAATTCACCACAGCGCTGAGGGCCATAATGAGGATAGCCACCACATATAAAATCACAACCCGAGCATCATAGAGATTCTTTAACACCGTATGCTTCGCGATGAACCAAATCATAGACTCCCCTCAACCGAAGCGCGGGTCATACTGAACACACTTCATATACGCCATGAAAAACAAGACTGCATTCCAAAGCAGCAGAACCAGACCGGCCGGCAATAATCGCTTCAGCAAGGATGCGATATCCTCCGACTTATATTCGGCAGCAGGCATTCCACTGAAATCCAGTGGTCCAAAGGCTCCCCTATAGATTCGCTCTCGCAGCGGATGCTGGCGTACTTTGGCGTCCTGCCAGCGGATGAATGATTGTTCTAATGCCCGGGCATACCGAAGGAACCACTCGTGAGAGCCCAAATCCGTTCGGGCAATTCCCTGGGCCATCAGGATGAAGTTAGAAAAAGGGGAGAAAACCAATACCCGATTCAGTAAGCGAGCCTGTTCAAGGTTCTTATTTCGATAAAGCTCTTTCTGCCGTTCGGTGGCATCTCTGGGTATTGGCTTGAAGAAACGCTCGTACCCATGAGCCTGGTCCATGATATTTTCAGCATTCACAATCGGGATCTGGTTCAGTGGCCTGATGGAGCGACAACCCCAGGCAGCGACGCTGGGATAGAAAATAGCCAGAGCCACCCAAATCAGAAATGCCATCATGAACGCAGTGGAGGAAGAACGAACGAGAGATGAAATCAAGAGTCCAAGGAGTACAAAGGTCGAGATGAACACGAGTTGATAGAGAAAAAAAAGGAACAGACGCAGGTTGATGTCTGAATCGAATTCGATAGTCCCTTTAACAGAAATCATCAGAAGAACCATCAGAAAGGCAACGGTGGACGGCAAGCCGACAGAGACCAAAATTCCCCCGTATTCTCCCAGTAGAACCTTATACCAGCGTATCGTATTCGCCAAGGTGAGTTGCAGAGTGCCTTGCTCTCGTTCACCAACAATGGTATCGCATGCCAGAAACATGGCCATCAAACTCAACACGACAGCGACGAGAAATGCATAATCAAAAACGGCGGACAGGGGTAAAAGGAAGTTAGAACGATCACGGCTGGTGACCTTGATTGGACCATATTTCCCGCGCATGATTGCGACCGAGCCGAACTGCTCACCCAATCCTTTGGCAAGAATACTCAATGGCTCTGGCGGACGGTGAAGGACGAGGTAAGTCTGTAAGTATGTGTAAATGAACGTCGACTTCATATCGGCCAAGTCAGCATTGCGTCGTGTCGTATAGAGCGCTAACCGGCGGTTGTAGTCCTTGATACTGATAAGGGTGGCTGGAACAGATAAGAGGAGCAACAGTAGGAAACCAATCCAGAATCGAAAGGTCAGGAAATTGAGTCGAAGTCGCTTGAGAAAGACACTCCTCATTGCTTCATAACCAGATAATAGGGTGATGCCACAATAGGGTCAAGATTTCTCTGTGCCCCGAATGTACGTTGCTCCCGCCAGTGAGTCTCGATGAGATTGACGGAAATAGACCCTGGAAATCCCTCCCCACAGCCTATCCCGGCGGGACGATTGGTACCAACGAGCCTCCAGGGATTCGGCTGGATATTCACTCTCTTTACCATGTCGTTGAGCGCATCTTGGTCATCTCTGAGGGAGGTGACACTATTGAGTCCCCTTTGACATTCCGTCAGCGGTTCTTACATCCATTTCTGCAACTGAGGAAAAGAGAGGAGAGATACCCCCTTACTGGACAATTCTCGTGTACTCGAGCATGCAGAAAACATGCCACCATCCATGCTCCAAGATACACCGGGTGATCACGACCTGCTACTTTTGGTTTCCCCCAGAAGCTATCCAGATATTCACAACATGAAACGGTCTATCTCTCCTACTCCATGATCATCAAGACGTCTATCTCTTGCGATCATTCGACTATCCGATGGCCGGGATGTCTATGATTTGCACACAGCAGTTTTCTCCGGTGCAATTTCCTGTGCATCGACATGTTTTTCCATCCGTTTCACATGAAGCGCCATCTATGCATACCGATCCTAGTACGCACTTTGCCGCCTGGACCGGCGTCAGCGAGAAATTGAGAGAAAACAAAGCGATCGCGAGTCCCAAAAGCAGCTTTTTCATGGCAACATGACCTCCTTTTTGTGTGATTGAGTCGGAAACGTAAGCCGACTGCCTCTCGTTTCCGTCAGGAACGATGAAGCCGACGCCTCTTATGAATCCATGAATGTAAGGATAGCATTGCCCTGCCCGCTATCCTCCCTCACCCTCTTGTCACAGTTTGAATCTCGCACCGTATAGATCTCCAAAGACAATCGCGACGATTTCTTCTTTATCTCCGAGAGCAAGTTCAACAGGCCAGAAGTCCTCGTTCTCTGGATCTGCTGGAAGAAGATCAAATGATGTAACGAATCTCCCCTGTTTATCCAGCACGTAGAGAACCTTATTGGGAAGGAGGGTGAGGATATCACCGTGGGAAGTCACCACTGTATTCACAAGGACAAGATTTGCCGCGAAATCCTTAGTCGCGATTCGAATGTACTTTCGATGTTTCTCATCGCTGAGAAAGAGGTTTACGAGTTCATCTATTTCTGCTCCCTCCAGTCGTGCTTCCCAAATGAGCCGACCACGAGGATCGTATTTTTGCAGCACGGGAGCAAATTGAAAAGTCACATAGATATTATCGAGTTCGTCAACAAAGATACTGACTCGGTTAATGAAGACCCTGTCAGCTCTGTCCCGATGGGCATAGGATTGACCGTAGAAGTCTGAAGTCTTGCGAAGTTCACCGAACGAATTTACGAATTTCCCCTCGGGTGAATAGACCGAGATTAATCGCCCTTTCTCCGGTTGACCGAGAAAGATCCTCCCTTTGGAATCCACAGCATAGCCTTCGAAATCGCCAATCGAAAAGTGACGAACAGGCTTGCCTTCCAGGGTCATTATTTGAATTCGTTCATTGCCAATTTCATACACATAAATAAGATCATTGACTATAGCCAATTTGGTCGGACGCAGCAGCTCGCCTGGTCCGGATCCAACAGTACCGATTGTCCGTTGAAGCTTTCCCCCGTGATCAAAGACTAAAATTCGATTCCCCCTCATGTCCGTGACGTAGTAGTGACCTTTGTACGCAACAAGGGCTTTGGGCTTCATACGGACATTTCGAAACATCCGCGTGAACTTAATGACAGATCGCTTCAGCGAATGAACAGGTGTGGCAGGGAAAATGCATAGCAGCAGGAATAAAATCAAACCCCAAGTGCAGCTTCGGCACTGCTCAGTTGGTGTTCCCATTTCTCTACCTCCCGATCCCGGAAGATCCGGTGGAGAACTCGCTTGGCTAAATTTAGCTCCCAGCGCACGCGATAGCGAACGAAAGCAAAGAAGACAACGGTCAAGAGCCAAAAGGAACGGTATGACCGATCGCCAAAGGACCAGGTTCGGTTTCTCCGCCGAACTCGCTCCACTGTAGTCAACCTCAGAGAGCGTACGTTTGTCAAAGCGATACCTGAAGGACGGATCAAAATAGCCAACATATAGCTACGTTGATGAACGGCGAATTCGGTCAACTCACCAACCATCTTGGCGAACTCTTCAATACTCATCTTCTTCACCTTGATCTCACGCTGCGGACCTCAGGCTTCCTCCATTTGCTCAGTCCAGTGGGTGAAGACTTGGCGATACCGATTGACTGCCCAGTAGAAAAGTTCCTGATTGCGAAAATCTGCTCCCGCTGGCACTTGACCACATGAATTTTTGCGATAACAAGTCATTCGCTTTAGGATAGAGACGATGAAGTTTCACTCTGGTCTTCGGCATGGTGAAGGGCCAATGCACCGTCATCCAGGCCGCATTTTGAGCGGCCATCCAGCTGTGGCCAAGCACCAGGGAACTCAGTAAGTCTTGAGACAGGATTTCATCCCAACCGGAGTTCAGCACATTTTGGAGAAATTCATCAAGTCCTGGACTATCAGCTCATTGATCACCATTCAGCTCTTTCTGACTCCGTATTCGGCTGCTCCTGCACATGCCACTTCTGAACGGCCTTTACAGCAAGCCCTCAAGACGACCGAAAAATGTACTGGCAGTGGCGAGAAAGAGGAGTATCAGGACCTTTACATAAGTCAACCCAAGTTGCTCTCCACGCCTGACTCTCACATATTGGTCGATGAGCACCACCAAGGTTCCAGCAGTGAGCAGGGTTAGCGAAGCCCACAGACTCCAGCGCCCTATTGATAGTATCTTCCTGAAAAAAGTTAGATAGTCAATGGTGAAGCCGATGGCAACAAGTAAAATTCCCAGGTTTATGAGCCATTCGCGCCATTTACTCGACATACCGTTCACCTCCGATCATTGTTCTGGATCTTCGGATATAATGGCGTCCCCTGTCCTACCAAGGGATGACACCTGGTATCATTGTTTTGGTTTAATTATATCGTCGACTTGGTGGGATTCACCAATCATCTGATTCGCCTCACAGAAGACCTCAACGCCATGAATCTAAGATTTACTGCATTCCTCGAAGGCATCTATAGTTTCTCCCGTGGCAGCAAGCACAGTCCCTACACACGGAATAGCTCCGGCTAATGTTGCAGCGGAAGCACAAAGTGCCACTCCAGCGATCCAAGTACCAACGGCCTTGAGAATAGAAGTTCCACAACTCGGATTAACATTCGTAAAACCGACACGCAGTATTCGAGGTTTGGTCATGTTGTAGACTATCTCCCGGTCTAGCTGCTCAATTAGTTGGCGCAAAAGGGCCTCACATCCTCTTTGTGAAATAGTCTGGGCTCCCTGAAGAATCTCGGATTCGGGTATCTGCAGGATCTGATCTATTTCCACCTGTGGCACCCCAGCAGCGCGAAGCTTGTCAATTAATTCCTGTGGTAAACTGGGATCGTACTTCTGTGCTAACTCCGGCACAGCTTCAATCGCAGCTTGGCAAAAGCCTACTCGTTCCATCTCATCGATGGCGGCCAGGATCTTTGCACGCCTCGACTGATAGTAACTCGGACTTATGGGTTCTCCCGCTGTTGCTTTTCGCAAGAGTTCGAATACTGCTTGATCTGCTTGCTGGAGGATGAATTGATCGAGCTGCTGTGCCATAGCCCAAATTTGTTCTTCCGCCGATTGAGAATACACAGTATGCCTCATAGGGGAGATCAGGAGACTCCCAATGATCAACGTTGAGATCACAATGCTCGGCCAATTTTTCCGTTCATTCATAATGCTCCCTCCTTCTGAGTTTCGATTTGGCAAACGCAAAGGAAAAACGATGAATGACTGAGAGGCAGGAAAGTCTGCCCTTTGTGCTTCTTCATCTTATCTGCTCAACCTCCGCTCCATACCAAAGTCCTTCATTCCCTTCCTCGTCATCTTTCAGCTGTCACTCCGCTGAGTGTTGTTTATAATAGGGCCAGGAGGTGCTAAGGTCAGAAGACCTCCCCCGGAGAATCTCCCTTGTCCCACTGTGGGCATACCCACGTGATATACAATGGCCATATAGGCGGACGCCAATGATGGCGTTGTCGAGGTTGCGGACGCATCTTTAATCCTCATGCCTTGTCGGCGTACACCGCCGGAGAAAGTAGCCTGAGCCCTGCTCATCGCCATGTGTCGGGGGAGTCCGAGCGCCGCCGAAGAGATCACCAACCACAAGTGCAAGCCCATCGGCCGTTGGCTGCGGGCAGCCGCCCAACATGTGGCGATGCTCACCGGCACCCTGGCCCATGACTTGCACCTGAGCCTAGTGGAAGTGGGCGTCTTAATGATCTCCGGCAATTTGTCACCATTAGCCAGCGGAGTTTCCCAGGGTCTGACTTCGGAGAGATTCCAATAGAGCCAAATGAGATTCAACGCAATAACGACGACGATAACCGGTAGGAATGCTCGGCTGAGGGCAATGAAGATCGCTCGTTTAGTGATTGACGTCAATAGCCGCCAGTGAAAATACTTCGCAGTTCCCTCTCGAATACTGATCCCATTTTTAGCTTCACCCATAACCTCTCTGCATGCCTCCACGATCCGCCGTACTGCAATTCCTGTGCCAACACCTTACGGGTGAGGTCGACATCCTTCAACTCTTTGCAAAGCAGGGAATTACAAATTCCTTCGCCCGATGAGCCGACACCGACCCGCCACCCGCTATGCGCAACCCAACGTTAAACATCCGAACGCCAGACCCCAACTCCCTCAAAAAAGAACCCCCCCTCCCGTTCATGATCTGAACGGCCCGTTCATTTTCCGAACACCCCCCTCCCCCGGCTCACTCCTCAGATCCGATCCCATACTTCTTACACCACGCCCAGAAGGTGGTGCGACTGACCTTCAAACTCTCGGCCGCTCTCGTCTTATCCCCCCCATAGATCACCAACCGACGCCGGGTCGACCACTCCAAAACCTGACCCGGCATGAGACGATCCAGATCGGTTAATTGACCACTACTGAGCAGGTTCACTTACCGGGGAGCGAGGGTAAAACTCGGCACGACAGTTCAGCCAGACGACCGAATTCTGACGGAAGTTTGTGTAGTTCAGCGGCCCCTTATGGCTGGTCTATATGCATATCATGGACCGATTGTGTCAACCGCTCAGGAGTGGACAAGCCAAGCCTCCTGGTTCAAGGTTATGACCCTGAACATGTCTTGTCCCACCATGAACGAGTCATCCCGACTGTTTGACAGTTGTTCAGAGAGCTTTCAGCGGTATGAGGCGTGCCGGCCCACTAACGCATACTTCGGATGGGGGTAACACAGGATTGTCAGGTTGTCGCTTCAGGCAGCCAATAGGATGGTTCATCCCGCGACCGGCAGACGATGAAGAAATATCCCGGGAAATCACCTTATGATTGCAACCGTGTCATGACGACAGCGATGATCGCTCGCGCCCGAATCTCTTTGGCTGCGAAGCTCCGGGCTGCCAACAGCGCCCGCTCAAAATCAATGTTAGCTAATACCTTGAACCCCTGATCCAGTTCGACTTTGAACGGTGGAGGTAAGATGAAGTGGTAACTGAATCCTTCATCTTCAATCACTACCTTCTCGCCCATCAACTCAAGGGTTTGCAAAGCACCAACCTCATTGGCAGCGACGATGGCTTGGCTTAACGTCTCAAATCCTCGTTCTGGATCAACAGCAGCATAGACCATGGCCGCAAAAAGCAACACGAGCGCACGTTCCGGCGTCTTGGGCTCGCTCAGCAATAGACGCTTAGCCTCATCCAGCGTCGCCAGGGCCGCCTCGCGGTCACGGCGCTCGGCATGCCAATGAGCAATTTCGATCAGGGCGCGCGCCCGCCAGACCGGCGTGGGGATGCGACGAGCCCATCCGAGAGCTCGAGCGAGGTTCTCCCGTCCGAAATCGCGGATGGCGATCAGCAGAAAGAAGTCCTGGAATTGTCTCCGCTTTTTGACGTCACGAATTTCGGCCAGGACTTGCAGGGCTCGTTCGAGGTCCCCCAGCCGTCTCAGATCGCTGGCCAGACCGACGAGCCGCGCATCGCGCTCGGCATCGGTGGGAGCTGATCGCGCGCGATCCAAGCGCTCCTTGATGGCTCCCGGCCCTCGCGGTCGATTCCGTAACTGTCGCTCCCTTTCCAATTCTCGTCGAACCTCGGGATGACGCCGAAGCTCTCGAAGTCGGGAGCGCACGAAAGCGCCGCGCTCAGGCGCATATCGGTCGTATAAGGGGAGCAATTCTGTTGCCAGGAAGTAGGTCTCCCAGGTCGAGATGTTCGACAATGTCGGGGACGTCAGCGTTCGCTCAAGGATGCGGCTGGCTGCGTTGAAGTATTGCGCCAGGACGTGGCGAGGCAGGTCCTTTCCTATCTCCTCATTGAGAATCCACGCCTGAACAAGCATCACATCTTGGACAGTTGCTCGCGGGCTCCGATCAAGTGTGTTCACGGCCTCCGCCAGAATGCGTGCTGCCAGATCAGGACGGCTCTGGCGTAATCTCGCCACGAGATTGGGAAGGTTGATAGAAATTCCCGCCCCCAGGCTCATCTCGGCCAATCGAACGGCCAGCTCAGGGTGCTTGGCGGCTATACGGGCCGCGTAGGCCATGAGCTCTTGAGCCGCCGCCGGAGCGCTCCCTTTATACCGTGAAGACGATGACTTGGAGATGGGCGCTTTCGCTCGCCAACGAGCGGCCGCTTCTTGAAATGCCTCAGCCAGTTCCCGTGCCAATTGAGGATCGCCCTGGCCAGCCACGGCCAGGACCCTCTGAAGCAGAGACTTTTCGTCCTCTGCTGGAGTGTATCTCCCCTCATCAAGCATTTGCGTGAGCACATCCATTGCTTGACGAAGCAATTTTCGACCGTATGCAGGATTCTGTGACCACATTAAACGAGCAATGTGAGTGAGAATGTCAACCGTCGCCGCATCATTCCATCCGATTGCCTCCTGAACAACACCGTCCAGCAACAAAAAGGCTTGGGCCAGATCTTCGTGGCGATGTTGCTCCAGCTCCTTCCTCTCGGCCGCTGAAGATTGCTGCGATCCCGAGCCGCGATCCTGCAGCTTCATCCATTCTCCCTTGACCGAGAGGCAGAGAATGCCACCTACAAACAGGAGAATTAATACGCTCTTCATAGCAACCTCCGGTGATGAGTTCTCCGTCCGCTCGCCGAATTCGAAACTCTGCGAGGAAACCGGGACAATCCACGAGCGCCCACCGACGCATTAGAGTGTGGTAGACAATGCCCGGGAATGTGCAGGTCATGACAACAATGACGCGGACCTCTCTTTGCCTCTGTCTGACGAATTATGCCGAAATAAGTCGTGCGCCCTTTTCCAACGCGAGCGATAATAGGGCCGCTTGATAGATGGTCGTCCGTGAATATGTTGCCTATCATAATGTAGGCAAAACTTATTTCGAGTTAATCAGCCCATCGTACTGCCGCGATCATGGGCTCAAGTGCCTGGACTATTCGCTACTCTCCGGTAATCACAATCCAGGAACATCCCCACGCCACACAGACATCCCTGCCACGGCCGCATTCTATGCCTCTGATGGGATCGGAACAGGTACAGCTTGGACCCGAAGTGCATCCCCAGATGGGGACTATGGAATTCGGGTCGCCCTGAACATTCTCGGCTCGCGTGGCACTTGGACCCGAAGGATTATACCCTGAGACGGAACGTAGCTCTGGAGGATTCCACGCTCCAACCGCCACCAGCAGAAGGCTCAGAACAAATAGAGTGAGTATCTTTCGCATTTCTTTTTCTCCTCCTCTCATGTACTCCTCAGGGAACAAAAACGGCCAATATCCAGATGGGTAGGAATACTCGGAGACCATGTTCGCCATTCTGCTCTGGATGCTGGCCCAACTCTTAGCTTCACCCATAACCTCTCCTCCTACGCCTCCACGATCTGCTATATCGCAATTGCCGTGCCAAAGTCTTGCGGATGAAATCAACCTCCGTCACCTCTTTGCAAAACAGTGGGTTACAAATTCCTTCGCCCGATGAGCCGACACCGACCCGCCACCCGCTATGCGCAACCCAACGTTAAACATCCGAACGCCAGACCCCAACTCCCTCAAAAAAGAACCCCCCCTCCCGTTC
>Ga0256841_1002391_pt1 | contig 15029 bp, 11 predicted proteins | sample 356308metaG_FD_185971 | JGI IMG/M metagenome (GOLD analysis project Ga0256841, IMG submission 185971) | Hydrothermal vent microbial communities from Mid Atlantic Ridge, Atlantic Ocean - 356-308 | ecosystem: Environmental > Aquatic > Marine > Hydrothermal vents | place: Atlantic Ocean: Mid...
CCAGATCGCGGAGATCGTGGGGATGATCCGGAGCATCGCCGAGCAGACCAACCTGCTCGCGCTCAATGCCACGATCGAGGCCGCGCATGCCGGTGAGGCGGGCAAGGGCTTCGCGGTGGTGGCGAACGAGGTCAAGGCCCTCGCCACCCAGAGCGCCCAGGCGAGCGACGACATCGCCCGCCGCATCACCAGCGTCGGCACGAGCGTCGCCGAACTCTCGCGGGCCGTCGAGACGCTCGCCGCGACGATCGGCGAGGTGGACGGTGCCGCCGGCGCCATCGCCGCGGCCGTCGAGGAGCAGAGCGTGGTGACCCGCGACATCTCGCAGCAGGTGCAGCGGGTGGCCCAGGCCTCGGACGAGGTGGCCGCGAGCGTCGGCGGAAGCGCCGAGGACGATTCGGGTGGCATGCGTGCCGCCGTGGCCGCCCTGGGCCGGGAGGTCGCCGGGCTCGAGCGGGCCGCCAACGACTTCCTCGCCGCCGCCCGCGAGGCGCTCGGGGCCGCCTGAGCCCGAGTGCAGGGCTCCGCTTCAGAACAGGCCGCGGATGCGTCCCGCCTCGTCGAGGCCGATGTCCTCGGCGGCGGGACGCCGCGGCAGGCCGGGCATGGTCATGATGTCGCCGCAGATCACCACCAGGAACTCGGCCCCGCCGGCGAGACGGATCTCCCGGATGGGAACCACGTGGCCGCTCGGCGCCCCCTTGAGATCGGGATCGGTGGAGAAGCTGTACTGGGTCTTGGCGACGCACACCGGAAAATGCCGGTAGCCGGCGGCGTCGAAGGCCCGGAACTGATCCCGCACCCGCTTGTCGGCGATGATGTCCGAGGCCCCGTAGATCTCGGTGGCGATGGTGCGCATCTTCACCCACAGCGACATGTCGTCGGGATAGAGAAAGCGGAAGCCCCGGCCATCGAGCAGCCGCGGCCGCGCGCACAGCTCGACCACGGCGCGCGCCAGCCCCTCGATGCCCGCCGAGCCCTTGGCCCAGTGTTCGCAGACGTGGCAGGCGACGCCGAGCTCCTCTTCACAATGGCGCAGCACGAGATCGAGTTCGGCCGGGGTGTCGGAGGTGAAGCGGTTGAGGGCGACCACCGCGGGCACGCCGAACTTGCGCACGTTGAGGACGTGACGGGTGAGGTTCGCGAGGCCCTTTCGCAGCGCATCGAGGTTTTCCTCCCCGAGCGCGTCGCGGGCCACGCCGCCGTGCATCTTGAGCGCCCGCACCGTGGCGACGACGACGGTCGCATCGGGCTCGAAACCGGCCTTGCGGCACACGATGTCGAAGAACTTCTCGGCTCCGAGGTCGGCGCCGAAACCCGCCTCGGTGACCACATAGTCGGCGAGGCGCAGCGCCGTCTCGGTGGCGATCACCGAGTTGCAGCCGTGGGCGATGTTGCCGAAGGGCCCGCCATGCACGAAGGCCGGGGTGTGCTCCAGGCTCTGGACGAGATTGGGCATGAAGGCATCGCGCAGGAGTGCGGCCATGGCGCCCACGGCGCCGAGTTCGCCGGCGGTCACCGGCGCGCGCTCGCGCGTATAGGCGACGATCATGTTGCCGAGCCGGCGTTCGAGATCGGCGAGATCGCGGGCGAGGCAGAAGACGGCCATGATCTCCGAGGCCGAGGTGATCTCGAACCCGTCCTCGCGTGGAAAGCCGTTGGCGATGCCCCCGAGGCCGACGGTGATCCGCCTGAGCGCCCGGTCGTTCATGTCCACGGTGCGGCGCCAGACGATGCGCCGCAGATCGATGCCCCGCTCGTTCCCCCAGTAGACATGGTTGTCGACCATCGCCGCGAGCAGGTTGTGAGCCGCGGCGACGGCGTGGAAGTCGCCGGTGAAGTGGAGATTGATGCGCTCCATGGGCGCGACCTGGGCATGGCCGCCGCCCGCCGCCCCGCCCTTCATGCCGAAGCAGGGGCCGAGGCTGGGCTCGCGAATGCACACCGCTGCACGATGGCCGAGCCGCCTCAGTCCGTCGCCGAGGCCGATGGTCGTCGTGGTCTTGCCTTCCCCGGCCGGCGTCGGGGTGATCGCGGAGACGAGCACGAGCTTGCCCCGCGGTCTTTGCGCCAGTCCCTCGATGAAGCCGAGATCGACCTTGGCCACCTCGCGTCCGTAGAAATGAAGGGCGTCGGCCGGAATCTCGAGCTCCCCGGCCACCTCGGCGATGGGCGCGAGTTCGGCCTCGCGCGCGATGTCGAGATCACTCTTCATGATGCACTCCCCGCGATGCTGCAGCTGGCTGCCGCGCGGCCCAGCACTGCCCGGGGCGGCTCCGGAGCACAGGCGCAGCTGCGTCACTTTCTTCGCTGCAGCCGCCAGAGCGCAACCGCCTTCCCCCACTTGCGCCGCCGGGCGCGAGCTGCTTCCATCCGCGCCGCCCGCTCGGAGTCCGCCGCCCGACCATGCCGCCCCGCCTCGAACTTCGCGGAATCGTCAAGCGTTTTCCGGGCGTGCTCGCCAACGACGGCATCGATCTCGCGGTCGCACCGGGCGAGATCCACGCGCTTCTCGGCGAGAACGGGGCCGGAAAGAGCACGCTCGTCAAGATCGTCTACGGCGTGCTGCAGCCGGATGCGGGCGAGATCCTGATCGACGGCCGGCCGGTCGCGATGCGCTCCCCGCATGACGCGCGGCGGCTCGGCATCGCCATGGTGTTCCAGCATTTCACCCTCTTCGAGGCGATGACCGTGCTCGAGAACGTGGCCCTCGCCCTCGAGGACGAGATCCCCTTCCCGGAACTCGAACGCCGGCTGCTCGAGGTGGGCGCGCGCTATGGGCTCGAGCTTGCGCCGCGGCGGGAGGTGCACGGACTGTCGGTGGGCGAACGGCAGCGCCTCGAGGTGGTGCGCTGCCTGCTGCAGGAGCCGCGGCTCCTCATCATGGACGAGCCGACCTCGGTGCTCACCCCCCAGGAGGCCGAGGCGCTGTTCCGCACGCTCGCGCGCATCGCCGCCGCCGGCACGTCGATCCTCTACATCAGCCACCGCCTGCAGGAGGTGGTGGAACTGTGCGATCGCGCCACGATCCTCCGCGGCGGTCGGGTGGTGGCGACCGTGGAGCCGCGGCGGGAGCGGGTGGAGACGCTCGCGCGTCTCATGGTCGGCGAGGAGGTGCGGGAGCCGGTGCGTGCCCCGCAGCGCCTCGCCGGGCGCGCGCCGGTCCTCGAGGTGGAGGGCCTCTCGCTGCCCGCCGACCATCCCTTCGGCGTGGCGCTGCGCGAGATCTCCTTCACCCTCCACCGCGGCGAGATCCTGGGTATCGCCGGCGTCGCCGGCAACGGCCAGCGCGAGCTCGTCGAGGCGCTGAGCGGCGAGCGTCTCGCGCCGCGGCCGGAAAGCATCCGCATCCACGCCCGCCCGATCGGCCACCTCGACGTCGCGGGCAGGCGGCGGCTCGGCCTCTGCGCGCTTCCCGAAGAGCGCCTCGGCCATGCGGCGGTGGGCGAGCTGACGCTCGCCGAGAACGCCCTGCTCTCGGCCTGGCCCCGCCTCGCCCTCACCCGCCTCGGCTGGATCCGCCCGCGCGCGGTCGCCGCCTTCGCAGGCGAGATCGTGCGCCGCTTCGATGTCCGCACGCCCGGCCTCGAGGTGGCGGCCGCCAGCCTCTCGGGCGGCAATCTGCAGAAGTTCGTCGTCGGACGCGAAATCCTTCAGCACCCCGAGGTGCTCGTGGTGGCCCAGCCCACCTGGGGCATCGATGCCGCGGCCGCAGCCGCGGTGCACCGCGATCTCGTCGCCCTGGCCGAGGCCGGCACGGCCGTCCTGCTCGTCTCCCAGGATCTCGACGAGCTCTTCATGCTCGCGGACCGCATTGCGGTGCTCCATGCCGGCCGGCTGTTCCCGCCGATGAGAACGCGCGACGTCGACCTCGGGCGCATCGGGCTGATGATGGCCGGAATCGATCGCGAGGCGGAATCCGTGTGAGATGAGGATCGGGCTCGAGCCCAGGATCGAACGCTCGGCGGCGGTCGCCCTGCTCGCACCCGTGGTGGCGGTGCTGCTGACGCTGCTTGCGGGTGCGATCCTCTTCGCCCTGCTCGGCCATGCCCCGGGCGCCGCACTCTACGCCTTCTTCATCTCCCCCATCGACAGCCGCTACGGCCTCGGCGAGCTCGGCGTCAAGGCGGCGCCCCTCGTCCTCATCGCCCTCGGTCTCGCCTTCGGCTTCCGGGCGGGGGTGTGGAACATCGGTGCCGAGGGACAGTTCACGCTCGGCGCCATCTGCGGCGGCGGCATCGCCCTCTTCCTCCCGGACGTGGGCGCACCCTGGCTGTTCCCCCTGATGCTCCTCGCCGGTGTCCTGGGCGGCATGTTGTGGGCCGCGATTCCCGCCCTTCTCAAGGCGCGCTTCGAGGTCAACGAGATCCTCACGAGCCTCATGCTCAGTTATGTGGCGCTGCTCCTGCTCTCGACCCTGGTCCACGGGCCGTGGAAGGATCCCGAGGGCTTCGGCTTCCCGCAATCGCGTCTCTTCCCGGAGGCGGCGACGGCACCCCTCGTCCTCGCGGGCACGCGCCTCCATCTCGGTGCCCTGGTCGCACTTCTGGCGGTGCCGGTGGCCTGGGTCGTCGAGCGTCGTGCCCTCGGCGCCTTCGGTGCCCGGGTCGCAGGCCTCGCCCCCGCCGCGGCGCGTTATGCCGGCTTTCGCCGGCCGCGGGTGATCTGGGCGGCGATGCTGATCTCGGGCGGCCTCGCCGGCCTCGCCGGGGTCTTCGAGGTGGCGGGGCCGATCGGCCAGCTCGTGCCGCGCATCTCCCCGGGTTACGGGTTCACCGCCATCATCGTCGCCTTTCTCGGGCGCCTGCACCCCGCGGGCGTGCTCCTCGCCGGCCTCGTGGTGGCGCTCTCCTACATCGGCGCCGAAAACGCGCAGATCGAGGCCGGCCTGCCCCAGGCCGTGGGCGGCGTCTTTCAGGGCATGCTGCTGTTCTTCCTCCTCGGCTGCGAGGTCTTCGCCCGCTACCGCCTGCGCGTATATCCCGCGCGGCGGCGGGCCTAGGGGGCGCCCATGGATCCGCTCACCGCCGTGCTTGCGAGCATCATCGCCGCCGCGACGCCGCTGCTGCTCGCCGCCGCGGGCGAGCTCGTCGTCGAGCGCTCCGGCGTGCTCAACCTCGGCGTCGAGGGCATGATGCTCACCGGCGCGATCGCCGCATTCGCGACCGCGACGACGAGCGGCAACCCCCATCTCGGCATCCTCGCAGCCGCACTCGCGGGGGCCCTGCTGGCGCTGCTCTTCGGGCTGCTCACCCTGACCCTGCTTGCGAACCAGGTGGCAAGCGGCCTCGCACTCACGATCTTCGGCGTCGGCCTGTCGTCGCTGCTCGGGGCCGGGTTCGTGGGCGTGCCGGGAGAGCGGCTGCCCCGGCTCGACATTCCCGGGCTTTCGGCGTGGCCGCTCGTGGGGCCGGTGCTGTTCCGCCACGACATTCTCGTCTACCTCGGCCTCCTGCTGCCGCCGGGTCTCGCGCTGTTCCTGCGGCGCACGCGGGCGGGGCGCATTCTCCGCGCCTGCGGCGAGAACGCGGATGCCGCGCACGCCCTCGGCCATCCGGTGATCCGGGTGCGCTATCTCGCGCTGCTCTTCGGCGGCGCCACGAGCGGCCTCGCAGGCGCCTTCCTCTCGCTTTCCTACACGCCGCTCTGGATCGAGGAGATGACCGCGGGGCGCGGCTGGATCGCGCTCGCGCTGGTGGTGTTCGCCTCCTGGAGCCCGTGGCGGCTTCTGCTCGGCGCCTGGCTCTTCGGCGGGGTGACGATCCTCGAGCTCCACGCCCAGGGCCTCGGGCTCGTGGCCGTGCCGGCGCAGGTCTTGTCCATGCTGCCCTATCTCGCCACCATCGCGGTGCTTCTCGTCATCGCCCGCAGCGGTCGGCTGCGGGCGCCGGCCTGTCTCGGCAGGCCCTTCCATCCCCCGGTGTGAGATCGAAGTGGAGGAAACCGTCATGAGCTCCAAAGCCACCCGGCGCCATCTCCTCGCCGGTCTGGGTGCCGGTGCCGCGCTCGCTTCGCCCCTCAGGCGCCTCGCCGCAGGGGAACGTCTCAAGGCGGGCTGGGTGTATGTGGGACCCATCGGCGATCACGGCTGGACCTACCGCCATGACGTGGGCCGGCGGGAGGTCGAGGCGGCGCTCGGTGAGCGGGTCGAGACGACCTACGTCGAGAAGGTCGCGGAAGGTCCCGACGCCGAGCGGGTGCTGCGGCAGCTCGCGGCCAGCGGCCATGCCATCATCTTCGCCACCAGCTTCGGCTTCATGAACTCCGTCATCCGCGTCGCGAAACAGTTCCCGCAGGTCAAATTCGAGCACGCCACCGGTTACAAGACGGCGCCGAACGTCGCCGTCTACAACGCCCGCTTTCACGAGGGGCGGACGGTGATCGGCACCATCGCCGGTCACATGACGAAGTCGGGCATCGTCGGCTACGTCGCCTCCTTCCCCATTCCCGAGGTGGTCATGGGCATCAATGCCTTCATGCTCGCCATGCGCCGGGTGCGGCCGGATGCGGTGGCCAAGGTGGTGTGGGTCAACAGCTGGTACGATCCGGGCAAGGAGGCGGATGCCGCCAAGGCGCTCATCGATCAGGGCGCGGATATCATCACCCAGCACACGGACAGCGCCGCCCCCCTTCAGGTGGCCGAGGAGCGCGGGGCGTGGGCCTTCGGCCAGGCCTCGGACATGAGCCGCTTTGCACCCCGTGCCCATCTCACGGCGATCATCGACAACTGGGGGCCGTATTATATCCAGCGGGTGCAGGCGGTGCTCGACGGCAGCTGGAAGAGCCATGCGATCTGGTGGGGACTGCGGGAGGGGATGGTGAAGATCGGCCCCTACAACCCGCGGCTTCCCGAAGAGGTCAGGGAGGCAGCCGAGCGCGTGCGCCAGGGCATCATCGACGGCAGCATCCATCCCTTCGCGGGCCCGATCCGCGATCAGCAGGGCCGGCTCCGCGTCCCCGAGGGGAAGGCGCTCGCGGACGAGGAGATTCTCCGGATGGACTGGTACGTCGAGGGCGTTCAGACCTGAGTGCGGAAGAGGCGCGCGTGGAGCGGAGGAGCCGGTCCGTCTTCTCCGGCCCTCACTGCTCCTCTTCGTCGAGGGGGGCGTCGAGAACCTCGCTCACATCCTCCTGCTCGCCGAGTTCCTCGATATCCTCGATCAGGTCCTCTTCCTCTTCCTCCTCACCTTCCTCGACGGCGGTCGGCTCGAGATTGATCTCCTCCTCGAGCGCCTCCTCCTCGGCTTCCTCGACCGGCTCGGCGACCTCCTCCTCGGCCTCTTCGGCCACCTCGAGCTCGTCGACCTCCTCGAGCGTCTCCTCCTCGAGCGCGGCTTCACTCTCGGCCCTGCGCTTCTCGACATCGGCGAGACGCCGCGCCCGGGCGGCGGCGGTCTCCTCGTATGCCGCGCCGCAGGCCGGGCAGACGATCTCGCTGCGGTTGAGGTCGTAGTATTTGGCGCCGCAGCTCGCGCAGGTCCGTTTGGTTCCCCATTCCGGCTTCGGCAAGGCACCCTCCAGCTTGCAACGGGCGTTCGAAGCGGGGCCGGCGATTGCCACGGAACCGCCGCCCTGTCAAAAGCCAAATGGCGAGCGGCCGCGCTTGCGCAAGATGCGCAAATGAGGCAACGAACGCCCGCTTTCGTTGAGGCGCGCGCATGCTCCTCGAAGCCCGACCCCATGGCCCGCTCGGCGGGGCGATCGTCGTCCCGGGGGACAAGTCCATTTCCCACCGGGCGCTTCTCTTCGCGGCGCTCGCGGCGGGCCGCTCCCGCATCCGCGGGCTGCTCGAGGCGGAGGACGTGCAGGCCACGGCGCGGGCGCTCGCCGCCCTCGGGATCGAGATCGCCACCGGCGAGGGAGGCATCGTCGAGGTCTGCGGGGTCGGCACCGCCGGGCTCGCGGAGCCCGAAGACATCCTCGACTGCGGCAACGCCGGCACGCTCGCGAGACTGCTTCTCGGCGTGCTCGCGGGCCACCCCTTCCGGGTCGCGCTCACCGGCGACCCCTCGCTGCGGCGTCGGCCCATGGGACGGGTCTGCGTTCCGCTCCGCGCCATGGGGGCACGCATCGAAGCCCGCGAGGGCGATCGTCTGCCCCTCACCATCGCCGGGCGGCTGCAGCCGATCCCGCTCGCCTGGCGTTCACAGGTGGCCTCGGCGCAGGTGAAAACCGCGCTGCTGCTCGCCGGCCTGCACGCGCCGGGAGAGACCAGCGTCGTCGAACCCGCACCCTCTCGGGACCACAGCGAGCGCATGCTGCGGGCGATGGGCGCGGCCGTGGAGACGCATGCCGAGGCCGGCGGTGCGCAGCGGGTGACGATCCGCGGGCACGCCGAGCTCACCCCCATCAGCCTCGAGATTCCCGGCGACCCCTCATCGGCCGCCTTCCCGCTCGTGGCGGCGCTGCTCGCACCGGGCTCCGAGCTCGTGATCCGCGAGGTGGGGCTCAATCCCCATCGCACCGGGCTCGTCGTCACGCTGCGCGAGATGGGCGCGGAGATCGAGATCGGCGGCAGGCGCGAGCGCGGCGGCGAGCCCGTGGGCGATCTCCACATCCGCAGCAGCCGGCTGCGGGCGGTGGAAGTTCCGGCGGCCCGCGCCCCCTCGATGATCGACGAGTATCCGATTCTCGCGGTCGCCGCCGCACTCGCGCAGGGCACCACGGTCATGCGCGGGCTTGCCGAACTGCGGGTGAAGGAGAGCGACCGCCTTGCGGCGATCCTCGCCGGGCTCACCGCCTGCGGCGTCGAAGCCCATGTCGAGGGGGAGGATCTGTTCGTCCGCGGCACGGCGGGACGACCGCCCCGGGGCGGTGCCGTGATCGACGCCCGGCTCGACCACCGCATCGCCATGAGCTTTCTCGTGCTCGGGGGCGTTGCCGAGAAGCCGGTCTGCGTTCGCGGCGCGGAGGCCATTGCCACGAGCTTTCCCGGCTTCGTCGAGACCATGAACGGCATCGGCTGCGACATCCGGACCGTCGAGGAGGAAGCGTGAGCTGCCGACTGGTGATCGCCGTGGACGGCCCCGTGGCCTCGGGCAAGACCACGATCGCACGGCGTCTCGCGGAGGAATACGGCCTTCCCTTCCTGGATACCGGCCTGCTGTACCGCGCCGTTGCGCGCCGGCTGCTGGAGCAGGGCGCGGATCCGGACGACGAAGAGACGGCGGTCGCCGCCGCGCGCGCGCTCGAGCCCGAAGAGCTGCGCGACGACCCTTCCCTTTACGCGGAACAGATCGGGGCGCTCGCCTCCAGGGTGGCGGCGATTGCCGCCGTGCGCGAAGCGCTCTTGCCCTTCCAGCGCCGTTTCGCGCAGGGCCCGCGGGGGGCGGTGCTCGCGGGACGCGACATCGGTACGGTGATCTGCCCGGACGCCCTCGTGAAACTGTTCGTCACCGCGAGCGTCGAGGAGCGGGCGCGGCGGAGGGTCGAACAGTTGCGGGCGCGCGGCGAACGTCCTATATACGCGCGCGTCCTGGAGGAGCTTCGGATGCGTGACCGCCGCGATCGGGAAAGGGCGGTCGCGCCTTTGCGTCCAGCGGCCGACGCGTTGGTGCTCGATACGACCGGCATGGACGTCGATGCCACGCTCGAGGTGGCACGGCGCCATATCGAGGCCCGTCTCCGAGAAGCCGGCAACTGTCGGTCCGACGCTTCCCCGGGAGCACAGGCGCAACCCCAGCCGGCCGGATCCCGCAACGGGACGGCCGTTCGGTATTCGGAGTACGAATGAGGCAAGCGACCGCCGTGGCCGAAGAAACCACCATGCCGAGCCGCGAGGAGTTCGCGGCGCTGCTCGAGGAAACGCTCGGCACCAAGCCCAAGATCGAGGGAACCGTCGTGCGGGGGACCGTCGTCGCCATCGACGGCGACGAGGTCGTGATCGACGTCGGACTCAAATCCGAGGGGCGGGTCCCGCTCAAGGAGTTCACCCCGCCCGGGGGGCGGCCCGAGGTTCAGCCCGGGGACGTCGTCGAGGTCTATGTCGAGCGATACGAGAACCGCAGCGGGGAGGTGGTGTTGAGCCGTGACAAGGCGCGGCGGGAGGAATGCTGGAACCGGCTGGAGGAGGCCTACAAGAAGGGCGAGAAGGTCACCGGCGCCATCTTCGGCAAGGTCAAGGGCGGCTTCGCCGTCGACCTCGGCGGTGCGGTCGCCTTTCTTCCCGGCAGCCAGGTGGACATCCGGCCGATGCGCGACGTCGGCCCGCTGCTGAACAAGCCCGAACCCTTCCTCATCCTCAAGATGGACCGCCGGCGCGGCAACATCGTCGTCTCGCGTCGCGCCGTGCTCGAGGAGAGCCGGGCGGAGCAGCGCAAGGAGCTGCTCGCCACCCTGCATGAAGGCCAGGAGCTGGAAGGGGTGGTGAAGAACATCACCGACTACGGCGCCTTCGTCGATCTCGGCGGCGTCGACGGCCTCCTCCATGTCACCGACATCGCCTGGCGGCGGATCAATCATCCGAGCGAGGTTCTCCAGGTCGGCCAGACGGTGCGGGTCAAGGTCATCCGCTACAATCCGGAAACCGGCCGCATCTCGCTCGGCATGAAGCAGCTCGAGCCCGATCCCTGGGAGGGCGTGGCGCTCAAGTATCCCGTGGGGGCCAAGTTCAAGGGCCGGGTCACGAACATCACCGACTACGGCGCCTTCGTCGAGCTCGAGCCCGGGGTCGAGGGCCTCGTGCACGTCTCCGAGATGAGCTGGACCAAGAAGAACGTGCACCCGGGCAAGATCGTCTCCACGAGCCAGGAGGTCGAGGTCGTCGTCCTCGACGTGGACGAGGAGAAGCGGCGCATCTCGCTCGGCCTCAAGCAGGCGCTGCCCAACCCCTGGGAGGAGTTCCTCGAGAAGCACCCGGTCGGCTCGGTGGTCGAGGGCGAGGTCAAGAACATCACCGAATTCGGGCTCTTCATCGGTCTCGAAGGCGATATCGACGGCATGGTCCATCTCAACGATCTGAGCTGGACCGAGCCGCCCGAGGAAGCGATCGGGAAGTACGAGAAGGGGCAGCTCGTCAAGGCGGTGGTGCTCGACGTCGATGTCGAGAAGGAGCGGATTTCCCTCGGCATCAAGCAGCTCGAGGAGGACCCCTTCAAGAAGGCCATCGCCGGGATCAAGAAGGGCGATCGGGTGACCTGCGTCGTGCGGGAGGTCACGCCCCAGGGGCTCGAGGTCGAGCTGGCATCGGGCGCGCCCGGATTCATCCGCAAGGCGGATCTCGCCAAGGAGCGCCGGGAACAGCGCCCCGACCGCTTCGCCGTCGGCGAGAAGGTGGATGCGGTGGTGACGGGCATCGACCAGGCCGCGCGGCGGGTGAACCTCTCGATCAAGCAGCTCGAGATCGAGGAGGAGAAGGCGGCGATGGCCGCCTATGGCTCGGCCGACGCCGGCGCGAGCCTGGGCGAGATCCTCGGGGCCGCGATCAGGCAGAAGCAGGAGGAGCTCGCGCGCAAGCAGGCGGAGGCGGCGGGCGAGCAACCGCAGGAGACCGGAGAGGAAGGCGAAGAATCCTCGTCCGGGGAAAGCGGCGGCGAGGACGGGCCCGGAGCGACGACGGAACACCGTTGAGCGCGGGCCGGATCGTGCCGCGGGACGACGGCGCGCGCAGGGGGCGGCGACAGCGCAGGGTGGCCGGCCGCGCCATGGCCGGTTCGCCGCGGCATGGCGCCCGGGGCGGCACGGGCCGGCCGCCGGCCGTAAGCGGGGATTGACCGCGACCGTTCGCGAGCCGGCGCTGGTGGCCCGCGGGCTGTGCGGCCCCCCGGCGGGCCTGCGACCCGCGCGATCGCAAACCTCAGGGGGCCAGGCGAGAGGTGGTCGAGCTGCGACTGCACAACAGCCTGACGCGACGCCGGGAGGCCTTCTCGCCTCTCGAGGCCGGCCACGTGCGCATGTACGTCTGCGGGCCCACCGTCTATCAGCGCATCCATCTCGGAAACGCCCGTCCCCTCGTCGTCTTCGACGTCCTCTACCGGCTGCTGCGCCATTTCCATCCGCGCGTGACCTATGTGCGCAACATCACCGACGTCGACGACAAGATCATCGATCAGGCGCGGAAGAACGGTGAGCCCATCGAGGCGCTTACGGAGCGCACGATCCGCGCCTTTCACGAGGACGCCGAGGCGCTTCTGTGCCTGCCGCCGACCTTCGAGCCGCGGGCGACGGCCCACATCGACGACATGATCCGCCTCATCGAGCGCCTGCTCGCCCGCGGATGCGCCTATGTGGCGGACGGGCACGTCCTCTTCCATGTGCCGGCGATGCCGCGCTACGGTCGGCTCTCCGGGCGCTCGCGCGAGGATCAGATCGCCGGTGCGCGGGTGGAGGTGGCCCCCTTCAAGAAGGATCCGGCCGATTTCGTGCTGTGGAAGCCCTCGCCGCCGGAGCTGCCGGGCTGGGAGAGCCCCTGGGGCCGCGGCCGTCCCGGATGGCACATCGAATGCTCGGCCATGTCCGAGCACTATCTCGGCCTGCCCTTCGACATCCACGGAGGCGGCATCGATCTCGTCTTCCCCCACCACGAGAACGAGATGGCCCAGAGCTGCTGCGCCCACGGGCTCGAGCTCATGGCCCGCTTCTGGGTCCACAACGGCTTCGTCACCATGCGCGCGGAGAAGATGGCGAAGTCGCTGGGCAACATCGTCACCGTGGAAGAGGCGCGCCGCATGGCGCCCGGAGAGGCGATCCGGCTGTGGATCCTGGGCGCCCACTACCGCGCACCGCTCGATTTCACCGAGGCGGCGCTGGCACAGGCGGAACAGACGCTCGATCGGCTCTATCTCGCCCTCTCCAAGGTCGAGGGCGGCGCCGAGGAGAGCCCCGATGCCGCCTTTCTCGCGGCGCTCGCCGATGATCTCAACACGCCGCGCGCCCTTGCCCGGCTGCATGAGCTCGTGGGCAGGCTGAACCGCGAGGAGGATGCCGCGCGCCGCAGCGAACTCGCCGCGCGCATCCGGGCGAGCGCCGCGCTTCTGGGTCTGCTTCAGCAGGAACCGCGGGCCTGGCTCGAGCGCGGCGTCGCGGTCGATGTGGCCTGGATCGAAGCCCGCATCGAGGAACGGGCGGAAGCGCGCAGGCGGCGCGATTTTGCGACCGCGGACAGGATCCGCGAGGAGCTGGCGGAACGCGGCATCCTGCTCGAAGATACGCCTCGAGGAACGGTGTGGCGCAGGCGATGAGCGCGAGACGGATCTACCTCTACGACACGACGCTCCGCGACGGGGCGCAGACCCAGGGGGTCTCCTTCAGCGTCGCCGACAAGAGACGGATCGCCGCCGAGCTCGATGCCTTCGGCATCGATTTCATCGAGGGCGGATGGCCGGGCGCCAATCCGACCGATGACCGCTTCTTCGAGACCCCCCCTCCCCTCACCCGCGCGAAGCTCTTCGCCTTCGGCATGACGCGGCGGGCCGGCCGCAGCGCCGCCAACGATCCCGGCCTGCAGCCGCTTTTCCGCGCCGGCGTCGACGGCATCACGCTCGTGGGCAAGAGTTCGGCGAAACATGCGAACGGTGCCCTCGGCGTAACCCGCGAGGAAAATCTCCACATGATCGCGGACAGCGTGCGCGAGGCCAAGCGCCATGCGGCGCTCGTCATGTTCGACGCCGAGCATTTCTTCGACGGCTTCAAGGACGATGCCGAATACGCCCTCGCCTGCCTGGCCGCCGCGCTCGAGGCCGGCGCGGACTGGCTCATCCTCTGCGATACCAACGGCGGCACCCTGCCGCACGAGGTCGAGGACATCGTCTCGCGCGTCGTCGAGCGCATCGGGCCCGACAGGCTCGGCATCCACACCCACAACGACACCGAGAACGCGGTCGCCAACTCGCTCGCCGCGGTGCGCGCCGGCGTGCGCCAGATCCAGGGCACCATGAACGGCCTCGGTGAGCGCTGCGGCAATGCCAACCTCGTGAGCCTGATCCCCACCCTGGTCTTCAAGATGGGGCTGGATGTGGGCATCCCGCCGGAGCGCATCCGCCACCTCACCCACCTCTCCCGCTTCGTGGACGAGCTCCTCAACCGCGCCCCCAACCGCCATGCCGCCTACGTCGGCGCCTCCGCCTTCGCCCACAAGGGCGGCCTGCACGCCTCGGCGGTGCTCAAGAATCCCGGTTTCTACGAGCACATCGATCCCGCGCTCGTGGGCAACAGCCGCGACATCCTGGTCTCCGACCAGGCGGGGCGCTCCAATCTCCTGCAGCGTTTCGAGGAGATGGGGATCGAACTCGCGGTCACCGACGCCCAGGTGCGCGAGCTTCTGGAGCTCGTGAAACGGCGCGAGTCCCAGGGCTTCAGCTACGACGGTGCGAGTGCGAGCTTCGAGCTGCTCGTGCGCCGCGCCCTCGGCCAGGTGCAGGAGTACTACGAGCTCCTCCGCTTCAAGGTGGAGGACGAAAGGCGCTTCAACGCCCGCGGCGAGCTCGTCACCGAATCGCTCGCGACCGTGAAGGTGCGCATCGGCTCCGCGGAGCGGATCGAGGCCGCGGAAGGCAACGGGCCGGTGAACGCCATCGACCAGGCGCTGCGCAAGGTTCTCATCCCCTTCTATCCGGGGCTCGCCTCGATGCGGCTCGTGGACTACAAGGTGCGGATCCTCACCCCGGAGGCGGGCACGGCCGCGGTCACGCGGGTCATCATCGAGAGCGAGGACGACCGCGGCAACGTGTGGCAGACGGTGGGCGTGTCCGGGAACATCATCGCGGCCTCCTACAACGCGCTGCACGATGCGATCACCTGGAAGCTCTTCCGCGACCGGGCGGAGGTGCCGGATCGGCCCTGAGCGGGCGGGCCGCGAATCAGTCGGCGAAGGGATCGTGGACGAGGATGGTGTCGTCCCGGTCCGGACTCGTGGAAAGGAGAGCGACCGGGCACTCGACGAGCTCTTCGAGGCGTTTGACGTATTTGACCGCATTCGCCGGCAGCTCGGCGAAGCTCCGCGCACCGCGGGTGCTCTCCTGCCAGCCCGGGAGCTCCTCGTAGACGGGGCGGACGGTCTGCTGCGCGCTCATGCCGGCGGGCAGATGGTGAAG
>Ga0256841_1002392_pt1 | contig 15024 bp, 10 predicted proteins | sample 356308metaG_FD_185971 | JGI IMG/M metagenome (GOLD analysis project Ga0256841, IMG submission 185971) | Hydrothermal vent microbial communities from Mid Atlantic Ridge, Atlantic Ocean - 356-308 | ecosystem: Environmental > Aquatic > Marine > Hydrothermal vents | place: Atlantic Ocean: Mid...
TGACTTCGCTTCCTCAAAAGCGTCTGGATGCTGCTCTTTCAGGCGCACCCACTCGATCTTCTGTTGATAGAAGCAGAACGTGCAACCACTACGGGAACGCCAGTCGTAATAGCGGGGAAGCCCCAGACCCGAAGCTTCAAGAATGTCGATAACCGCAGGCTTGTCGATCCCAGCCTCTTTGAACGGCAGAAGAATCTTTAGGTTTTTGTGCTTGGAGCTATACCCTTCACGATATTCTTCGTCTGCCCTGATCGCCACGTAGCTGAAAACATGCGTCCCCTGCTCCAGCATCGGCCGAAGCCAATGTTCAAAAGGGCGAAGCTTGAGCTGTCTCGTGCACCAACGTGTCTGCGGTGATGGAAGAAAGTTGTTGTACTGCTTCAGCCAGAAATCAAAATCGCGGTCTGGGTTCAGGCGTAGGATTGGCTTGCCAAGAAAACCTTCTAGACGTCCGAGAAATTCGTAGACCTCAGGTAATTCTTTACCCGTGTCGGTAAAGAAATACTCGATATCCAGCTCGGGGTGGTGTTGCCGCATATAAACGGCGAGCGCTGCGCTGTCCCGCCCACCCGACAAGCCCAAGACGTGCTTTTCTTTCGGTGTGTTCATGATGATGCCATTTCTGTTTCGCTGCCGTCCGTTCCGGCCTCAGCAGAAATATAACGTGAGCTAAGTTCGGCAAGTGCGGCCAATACCAGGTTTCGTCTAGCGGTGGCACCACCTAACGCTTCTTCCAAATGGGTGATGATTTCTTCCAGTTCCTGCCGCTCAGAGTCGGCCACCTCGAATTCCGCGTGAACTGGCGTGGGGCGTCCGTTGATACCTACGACCACAGCCATGGCCTGCCGCTTATCCGTTCGGCCCTTAACGCGAGCAAAATTTTCACAGCGAACAAATTTTTGAGACAAGTCTGTCAATTCAACTGCCGCTCGGTCAAAATCTGAGTCCGTCCAATCCCGGGGAGGCCTGTTGGCTGCCAAGCTGGCAATACCTTCGATGTCTTCAAGTTCGCCCTTATAACTGGAGATCCGGTTCACAAATGCCTCAACGCGAAAATCTCCACTCAGTTGCTTGATGTTCTCTGCACGAGAGCGAAGCTCAGCAAGCGCCTTTCGCGAGGCGTTCGGCACCTGAAGTTCGGAAAGCATTAAATCATTTAGGCGCCGAACCATCGAAGGGTATGCTTGGACGAGCTCAGCCAAACCATCACGCACGTCATTCACGATCCCATCCAGTGCTGTGTCATCCTCCAAGGACCCACGCGCACCAAAGGCTGCTGGGATATCATCAAAAAGGAACTTGTTTGGATCATTGGCCAGCTTGAAAAGATCCCGCACACGAATTGCGTTGGCAGAGAGCTGCATCGTTCGCTTCGTCCATGGGTGCAAACGATCAAAGATCGCAATCAATCCACGAGCAACGTCGATTGGCGCAAGATTCCTCAGGTTATTGGTCGTGTCCAGTTCGCGGACGATGTCGGCCATACTGGACAACAAACGTCGCGAAAGCGCGGAGAGGTCCATCCATCGAAGCTGAACGGCTGTCGGGTCCTTGGCCAATATCTCAACATCAATATCTTTGAATTTCGCTTGGAAAACTCCCTCGCGATAGAGGGCAATCTTGTCACTCCGCGACAGAACAAAAGCCACTGCAAGAATTGGCATTATGCCGTCTTTGACGCCAAAGGGCGGTTCTGACCAAAGCTGATAGATCTCGCTTATGCTGACCGTGCGGTCCTCGGCAGACTTAAGCAGTTCGGTCGCGGCTTGCCAAAGTGCCGCAAGCCGGAAAGGATCATCCGCTTCATTTGGCGCACAGAATTTCCAGCCATCTTCCGTTTCTGCGTACAGACCGGTTGCCTCCAGAAGCGACGCAAAAAGACCGCCCTCGGCCGGGAACCCTTGTATGCCAAGTCGCGGCCGGCCAGCGTTTGAAACCATGGCGCGCAGCAGAGCATTCTGAGCCGCGATCGCATTGCTCGAGGGTTTAATCCGATTGAGCAATTCATTGTTCAGCCGAGGCGCATGCGGGAAACGCTGCGACGCAAGTTCGGATGCGACGTTATTCAATTCCGCCTGATGCAGGCGACGCGGTTGCTCATTCCTGAGATACCAAGTCGCGCTATCAAATGCGCGGCGCACCTCTTCTTCAAGTTGCCCCCGCAACGCGGAAAAACGCACATCCACCTCTCGCTGGGCCACGGCGTCACCGGCTAGATCAGGATGCTCGTCTTGAACTTCACCGAGCGCGATCAACTCCCTCGCAAGATCGATTATCGCCCAAGCCCTCTCGGACAAGCCGATAACTGTATCCCAGTCACGAGAGATTTCTGCGGCTTCTTGGCATAGCTGGCGGGTAATGTCTTCGCTCTCTCCCTCCGTTGGCACCGCCAAGAGAAACTGCCCTATGGTCCCGGCTCGAGGAGAGAAATTTTTGGCACGATGACTCAAGTCGCTCAAGGGAACGACCTCAACCTCAAACCATCTAAGTGCACCGGTTTCATGATAATGCCTTTTCGCCAAGAGTGGCGGAATGACTGCAAATCGCTGGAATACGCCGAAGTCGAGTTCGGTTATGTTCTGCAATACTTCCTGCACGGCTTTATCAATATCAAAGTCACTACCCGCAAAAACCGCATAAGCGCTTGCAAATTTTCGGTAGATAATCAGCGACCATCCGCCGAGTCTGGACAGCGCCGCCTGGATTTCCGCTTCCTCAGCAGAGCCAGAGCATACCTGAAGAAGTTCCTCGCTTGGAATAAGACCAGAGCGCTCCTTGAACAGATCGATTACTGCGATGGTTTTTAGAAGCTTGATCTCAAGCTCCGTGCCGCCAAAAGCCTCGCATCGTTCTATTGCCTCGGCCGCTGTCGCCCAGCGATGGCCGTCTGGGGAGGCCAAGATTGACGGCTCCAAATTCACCCGCAGGTAGTCCCATAAGCGATCAGGCTCATAGAGAACCCCTTGAGGATAACTGCGAAGAAAGTCCTGAAACCCGAAAGGTTCGGCAGAATTCAGGAACCCGAAAATGCTTCTTTGGTTCTGGCCAAAGCGGCGACGCGAAATCGGCCCGAGCAAACAGGCGACCACCGGATGCAGTGGCCAACATCCTTCCAACGTCTTCGGCAATGAATTAGATGCAGATGGTCTTTGCCGCTTGATCTCAGCGGCAACAAGTCTCGCCAACTTCCCCGGCTTGGAGGATTGGCGCCCATTCTCAATCGCGCGCGAGAGCATATCGATCTGCTCTTCGCCTGCTGCATTTACCGCAAGATCGATAAACCGCCCTTGGATCTTCGACCACTCATCACGCATTTCGCGTGAAAGCCTGTTTGCGTATTCCTCGAAGGACTGGTGGAGAATGCCAACAACGATGAGCCGGCCAGCGCTGCGAGAAGCCGCTTCCGCAAGCAGCTGAAACAGATAAACGTCGGAACCCTCTTGCGCAGCGGCTTCGAGAAATTTTCCCATTTCATCTATAAAAAGGATCAACCCGCCCTTTTGGTCGGGCGTCTTTTTTGACAGCGCGACCAAGGACGAAACGACCTCTGCGTCGGTCCAATGTTCGTCTCGCTTTTTCTTGACCAACTTCTGCTTAAGGAGCGCCTCCCCGATCACTTGGCATGCGTCCGCCCTGCGACCGACAACCGGCAAGACCGTCCACCCCTTTGATTTCGGCGCCATAGCCTCCAAAACCTTTCCGGCGGTATCTTGACCTATGGAAGCGGTGGCAGTTTGGGCCAGCTCTTCATTTCCGCCGAGTAGTGCACTAAGCGCAACAACCAAACTTGATTTGCCGCTGCCATATGGTCCGGTCCAAGTGAACGCACCATGCCCAGTCTCAGAAACATGGTGTGCCATGGCGGCCAAAACTTCGGCTGATGATTTGGGGCAAACAAACCCTTCGAGGGCTCGGGGATCATTGTGATCACTATCAATCCGGATCGATCGTTGGAATCGTCGGGCTACACGTACTTTATCAGCTAGCACTTTCACGCAACCTCCCTGCAATCGACTGTCGGATAATCAAGAGCCACATATTTTAGCGCCTCGCCGAGATCGACCTCGCCGTCACGCAGCACCTGTTTCAGCCCCGCTGTCTCCGACCATCTAAACGCCCCACCGGTAAACTCTTCCAGTTCAAGCAACCTATCCACAACGTCGTTTTCATCCAGAAGAAATACGCGGCCAGGAGATCCAGGTTCGTGAGCAATGACCTCAAACGAAAGCGTATTTGCGGTCGTGTACCCCTGCCAGAACTCAATCAATGAATACAAAAAGACACCCGGGCTCAGCGTTGACTTCGGGCCCCGAACAAAACGAAAGCCGTCTTTTTTCCCAACAGCCTTTATCAGCCCGAGCTCGACTAGCGGTGACTCCAATGTGTCTTCAGGGGTTGCCTTTGCCGAAGCGGGCCTCGCTGCGTATGTCCGCAGAAAGCACTCGACATCCCGCTTGATTGTCGTCGTCGCGACCCGCGACCAATCTCTGTTTTTCGCAACCTTTTCAATGGCCTTTACAAGCCCCTCGCGCTCAAAGGTTGCTCCTGAGAAATTGTTAAAACTCCAATACCAGGTTGTTTTTTCGGGTCTTCCTGACAAGTTCCAATGCACCCACCACAGACTTGCCGAGTGTTCCAAATATGGGTCAACACCGTGTTGGCCGAATAACATTCGACCCATATCCGTCGTTTCAAGAGAATTCGGCTCCGATCCTTCCTTAATGACCCCCGCCGCAATCGCCCAATGTCGCATCGAGGAAACCATATTTTTCCCAACGCCAAATCGCGCAATTGCGTCATCGCCGGTAAAAACTACACGATTATTGGCTTGCCCATCGCACTCAGAAACCGCATCGAATGCTTTTTTCAGCCATCCGTAACGTAGAGGAAAGGTTTCATGTCCAGAAAATTGCGGTTTATACGTATCTAGGTAAATTGGGCCGCGCGCCATTGCCTCTCAACTTTCATGTCGTTGCTACTGGATGATCGATCCAGCTCGACCTTACCGCTGACGATGTGCTACAGTCAACTGGAGAACCGCTCCAGGGATATAGACTTATGTCCTCCATGCAGACCTCAGAAGAAACATAAGTAGTTGTAACAAAATGAAAATCGGCGATACGCTATATTTTGACCATCAAGCCACTACACCACTCGACCCTGCGGTTCTCGATGCGATGCTGCCATATTTCACGGCACACTTCGGAAACCCGCACGCGACGGACCACATAGTTGGGTGGAAGGCAAGCCAAGCCATCGAACAAGCAGCGACTGAAGTAAGTACGCTCGTAGGATGCGACCCTGACGAGATCGTTTTCACATCAGGAGCAACCGAAGCAAACAACCTTGCGCTGTTGGGGCTTGGAAGACGGGCCATTAACAGCCAGCGCAAACGGATCCTACTCGGGGCAACCGAGCACAAATGTGTGCTCGCAACAGGGCGCATTCTTCGGGATCAACTTGGTTATGAAGTCGTGCTGATCCCTGTGGACAGCAAGGGCCGGATCGATCTCGAATCCCTTGAGACCCAGCTTGAGGAAGACGTCCTCGTTGTGTCGATCATGGCCGTGAACAACGAGATCGGGACAGTTCAGAACATCGCTGAAATCGGGCGTCTAGCCCACCGGGTCGGGGCCTATTTTCATTGTGATGGTGCCCAGGCGGCATGCGCCATGGATCTTTCGACCATTTCTCAAGATGTCGATCTTCTCAGCCTTTCGGCGCATAAGATGTACGGACCAATGGGGATCGGAGCGTTGTATGTGCAGCGCGATGTGCAGCCGTTTCTTGAACCGATAATATATGGTGGGGGGCAGCAGAATGGCTTGCGCTCAGGAACGGTACCGATGCCTTTGTGCGTCGGATTCGGCGCGGCTGCAAAATACGCTGCCGCGGATTCAGCGGCTAGAGATCGCGTATCCCTGTCTCAGAGAAGAGACCGGTTTGTTGAAAAACTCCGCGAGCTGCCGTGCGAAATATGGATAAACGGGCCTGCCCTCTCCACAGAGCGGCATCCTGGAAACGCCAATATCGGCTTTTCGGGAGTCGATGCCCATGATTTACTCAGCACAATTCAACCGCGCCTTGCCGCCTCAACGGGTTCAGCATGTACAAGCGGGACACCGGAGGTTTCTCATGTACTGAGAGCGGTCGGGTTGACCGAAGAGCAAGCAGCGTCTTCGATCAGATTCAGCTTAGGGAAAGATACGACCGATCAAGATGTTGACGAGGCTGTTGAAATTGTTGGCTCGGCTTTGGCGAAGCTTGATCAAAATGGACTATTGCGGGCTGTTTAAAAGGTGCCAGTCGCGTGTGAATTCCTCTGCTGGAACTCGGCGCGCCGGGCGCCGCCAAGAAACTACCGATCTCGCCAATCTGCCACCGCCCTGTTCTCCCCCGACCAGATCACGCCCAGCGCCACCTCGGCTTCGGTCCCCACATCGGCCACCCCGGGGCTGTCCGCGCGCAGCTCCCGCAACGCCTCGATGTTTCGCACCACCTGCGGGGCGCGGGCCAGCATTTCAGCAAGCGAGGCCTGGAATGCCTGCGCCTTCACCTGGTGGCGGGCGCCGAAGTAGAAGCTGACGATGGCTCCTAGCAGCCACCACAGCGGCTCGGGGACCAGCGCAAGGCCCTGCATGCGCGAGGCAAACCAGACGGGATCGACCATCGCCGAGCCGATCAGAAACAGCACGCCCAGCGCCATGAAGGGACGCGGCAGACGATTGAGGCCGTCGATCATGCGGTCGAACCGGCCACGTTGTTGTTGGAATTCGGTGCTGAACTGGCGCAGCGCCGCGGCTTGGAACTCGGCCGCGCGCCGCGCTTCCGCCTCCGCGTTCGGGCGGAAGGCTTCAACGGTTTCGCGCACGTCCTTCAGCCCGCCGCCGAACAGCCAGCCGAACAGGCCGTCGATCAACCCCATGACTTCACCCTTTCCGCAAATTCCGCATCGGTCATCCGGTAACGCGGTCGCATGAACTCCTCCGCCCGCCTGATCCAGCCGCCCTTCGTTCCTGCCCGGGTGCGGGCGAATTTGCGCAAGCGCGGCCTGCGGTCGGCCAGGCGGAAGTAGTAGTTGCGCCGGGCGATGGCATAGGCATCAACCAGGTATCGCCCGGCCTTGTCATGGGCACGCTTCGCGGCCTCGGCCGTCTGCGGCCCGATCAACCCGTCCACTGTCACCGGCTCCTCGAATTCGGCCAGCAAGCGCTGCAGGATGCGCACCGCATTGCTTCCGGCATTCACCTGCATGTCAAACACCGAAGGCTGGAGAGCCTCGGGCAGCAGGTCGATGCGGGGGGCATGGAAATACCTCTCCCGGAAGATCCGCACGGCGTCGGCCCAGGTCAGGGATTTCACGTCCTCGACCGTGATGCGCCCGTCGCCTGTCTTGTCCAGGCCCAGCGCGCGCATAGTGCCGATGGTTACGCCGTATTTCGTGGCGCCGCCGGGGTCGTCCGGGTCCATCACAAAGCCGCCCTCGCGCGCCACAATCTCGCGGGCAATATCGTCCACGTTCATACTCATTCTCCAATTCCGAAGATCCTGAGTTTGACCGCCACCCCCGCGATCAGCGCCAGCAACAACCCGGTGGTGATGAGCCGCACGATGGTCTGCCAGGCGGTACGCCGCGCCATGCGCAACGAGGCCAGCAGGGTGCGCAGGTCGCGGATGTCGATGGCGGCCTCTGGCCCTTCGAGGCCGACATCGGCCAGCGCCTTGCGGGCGCCCTTTTCGGCGGCGCGGGCGAGGATGGCCTCGAAATCTTCCTCGGGCATGCGGACGAAGCCCGCGTCCTTCGACGGTGGTGTCATGGTCGTTTCCTTGTGGTGGTTTGGGCTCAGGCGGCCGGTGCCGTCGGCAGCAGATACTGGATGGCAATGCGGACATCCCCGCCGGTGAAACTGCCCCCATTGGCCGTCAGCACGATCGGTGTGGGCGCATAGAACGCCTGCGGGCCGATCACCCCGACATTAGTGCTGCCGGCGGCGATGCCAAGCGATCCGCCAAACTTGGCGGGTGTGCCGGCAATGCCGCAATCATATGAGGTGGCTCCGGTGATGGCCGTCACCGTTCGGGTGGAGACCGCCAGCACGATGGCGCGGTTGGGGATGGCGATGGTGGAGGTGACGCTGGCGCCGGAGAGGCCGGCAAGCAATTCTTCCGCCGTCACGATTTCGATGGCGGAACTGGCAGCCCCCTCTGCGATCCTGACCGAAGCAGCGCGCCTCAGAAGTGCCATGGCCACGTCCAGCCCGCTCCAGGCGCTGCCGGTCCAGACCAGCGCAGAGCCTGATGCCTGATCCCAGGCCAGCCAGCCGGTCTGGGGGATCAGCCGCAACCATGCCCCGCCTGAAAACAGGGCGACGGAATCATCCCAGCCGGTCCAGGCGCCGGTGGCACCAGCAGCCACGATGTAACGATCCCCCTCGGCCGGGCTTGCCGGTGGCCCAGTCAAAGCGCTCGAGATCACCGACAGTTGCACCAGCCCGTCGAGCCGGGCCAGCGCCTCGTTGACGGTGACATGCTTCTGGGCCTGGGCAGCGGCCAAGAGTGGCAGGGCAAGGTTGGGGGTGGTCATCAAACTGCCTCCGAAATCGTGAGAGTGGTCGAATAGGGAACGCCACGGCCCAGCGCGCCGATCTGGAAGATGCGCAGATCCACACTGGCGACAGGCCCGCCGAAATCAGTGGTCTGCAGGTCGGCGGTGTAGGTGAAAGCCGGGCTGGTCAGGCCGGTGACAGCGCGCACCACCGCCCCGCCGCTCAAGATCTCCAGATCGTAGCTTTCGGATGCCTCGGACATCGGCGCATCCGCCAGCACCCAGCTGTCGGCCGAGAGCGCCCGGTCGCGCCGGATCCAGCGGATCGCGAGATCTCCGCCGGCCAGCCGCTGCATCCGGGCTTGAGCCGGCGCGAACGGCATCAACCCGCGCCCCGAGGGCGTGAAGGAAAGCGCGTGCATGATGGTGTCAGAAGGCGCCGCATTGCCCGGCCCGATGCGCCAGTTCCACGGGATGCCGAGATCGGCCTCGCTGATCGGCAAGGATTGCACCGCGCTGTCCAGGACCACCACCCGCGCACCAGCCGGTGCCGTATTGCCCATGGCATCCTCGGTGCCGCGTTGGCCACGCAGCAGGCGGGTCAGGCGATACCGGCCGCTTGAGACCAGATCCGCAGTGCCAAACTGGATGATCTCCCAGACGCCCGGTGCGCTTTCCACGGCCAGGGCATTGGCGCCGTTGAGCAGTTCGGTGTCGGTGACACTGACCAGCGTGCCCGAGGTGAGATCGACCAGAACTTCGTTGCCCATATCGAAGCGCCAGAGCGGTCCGGCGGGCAGGTCGGCAGCCAATACACCCATATGCGCCGGCTGGCTGACGGTCTCGAGCAGCGCAAAGCCCGAATTGCTGGCGCTGCGCCAGACAGTAGCGGTGCCATACCAGGGTTTTGCGAACACCGCCGCATAGGGCCGATGCGCTGACACGCTGTCAGAGATCTGCGGCAGATCCATCAGCGCCACCTCGGCCGGGCCAAAGACGATCGGGCTGGGCAAGGACGCCGGCCGGTATTGCCCGGGCGGCAGATCGTAAACCCTGGCATCGGTGCGGATCGCCTCGATCGCCCGCGCCCCGGCATCCGCAACACGTGTGATGCGATAGTCGATCAGCCGCCCATCATGGCTGAGACTGATGACATCCCCCGGATCAAGCCGCAACAGCGAGGGGGGCAGCTTGGCCGTCAACGTCTCGCGTCCCACCCAAGCCTCCATCAGCGCGCGACGGCAGCGCCGGTCGGCCTCTTCCAGAGAGACCGCCAGCGGAAAGCTCTCCGATGACACCCGCGCCGCCTGCACGGTTGTGCGGCGGGCCTCGACCGTGGCCGCGTCGTATTCTTCATCGGCGCGCACCAGCTGCCATTTGAGCGCCTGGGGCAGTTCCGTCTCCTGTCCGCGGGTCAGTTCCATGACCTCGGCTCGCCCATTGCCGACCATCTGATCCGGCGCGATGGTCAGGGCCGCCGCCCGGCCACGCGTGCGAAACACGATCTTCCCGCCGGTCTCAATCGCATCGAAGCCGAAGTGGCGCGCGAGGGTGGCAATCGAGGCCCGCGGGCTTTCCAGCGCCGAAATGACAAAGCCCGGCACGATGTCCGAGAGTTCGGAAATATCCACCTGTGTATCCGGCAAACCAGCAGCGCGGCACAAATCCCGCACCAGCGCCCCGAGGCCCACGGCGCCAAGCCTTCCGGTCAGCCAATGGCCCAGCCGCCAGTTCGGGGCGTCGGCCCAGATATCGACGCGCGCCGGGAAATCCGGAAAGGGACGGGCGTCCCAGGTCCAGACTGCCGCCTCGCCCATGTCGATCATCGGCTGGCCGGTGGCGGTGGAAACGGGGTTGTTGGCCGCATCTCCCCAATATCCCAGCATTGCCTCGAGATATCGCCGCTGCAGCGCCTCATCCTGCCAGCCGCGGGAGAAATACGGCAGCGCGCTTTCCGAGGACTTCGGGTCAAAGAACACGTTGGGCTGGTTGGTGCCGCGATCGACAGCCGGGCAACCCAGCTCGGTAAAACGGATCGGCTTTGATTCTGGCACCCAGGCGGTCGGGGTCGGGTTCTCGATCCCGCCGGAGCGGTTGTAATGTGCGTTGCTCCACCAGGCACGGATGTCCTTGGGGCGAAATACCCAGGGCTTGGCGTAGGCGGTGTCGGTGATGGTGGTGCGGATCTGGGCATCGCGGTCGGCGCTTGAGGCATAGAACCAGTCAAACTGCTCCCCGCCCTCGATATTGGCCCTGAGATATCCAAGATCCCGCACCCCGCTCCAGCCAGCCTGCGCATCCAGGTGTCCGGTGCCATCCCGCCAATCCGACAAGGGCAGGTAATTGTCGATGCCGATGAAATGCACGTCCGGTGACGCCCAGAGCGGATCGAGGTGAAAGAACACGTCGTTCGAGCCGTCCTTCGGTTGATGCCCGAAATACTCGGACCAGTCGGCGGCATAGCCGACAAAGCCGGAAGTGACGGCGGCGTTGGCCAGCGAGAACTGCACGGACGGGTTGGAGACCACAATCCCGTCAGTCATGATGATCTGCAGCTGCACCCAACGGCTGCCGGGTGGAACCGTGCCGCTGCCGCTGGTGGGCACGATGGTGTTGGTTGCATCGGAATAAGTGCGTTGGTCAAAGATCAGCGGCGCAAAGGCGGGCATGAAATCCGGCGCGCCATTTGCATCCGGCAAGCCGAAGGCGCGCAGCTGCAAATATGGCCCACCCCAGACGAAGTTTTGGATGGCCGAGAAATCCAGCGTGACCCCGCCCGCATCGATATCGGCAACCGAGATGCCCAGCGCCAGCAGGTCGATATTGACGAGCACCGTGCCGCCCGAACTGGCGGTGCCATCGAGCGTGGTTTGCGAGGTTGCACTCGGCATGGCGCCGAAGACATCGGGGAAAGTTGCCCAGGTGGTGCCGCCGTAATCGATGACCCCGGACGGCTCGTCGCCTGGAAAGGCAGACAATTGTATGAGTGGCTGGAAAGCGACGGTATACGGAAACAGACCGGTGGATACCGTCACGAGATTCGCCACATCCCCGGCAAGACGCTTGAGTTCTGCAACGGCGGAATAGCTGGAAGCTCCATCGCGTATGGTGGTCAGCCCCTTGAGTTCCGAGCCCAGCAGGAAGGCATCGACCCCGCCGGCGGCCGCGCAGAGATGGGCGTAATGCAGGATCAAACGCCGGTAGCCCCAGTCGTTGCCGCCGATCCACGAAACCGTCTCGCCGGAAACGGCAAAATCAGCCGCGGACGCATTCCCGAAGAACGCCGAAACCTGCGTGCCCGCTACAGCGGTCTTGTCCACCGTCCCCACAAATCCGGGCGCCGGCGAACAGGTAATCCGCCCGCGCCAGGGATAGGCATCCTGACCCACACCGGCGGCATTGTCGGAATACGGGTTCGCCAAAACATTCCCGGCCGGAATATCCATCAGAAGGAAGGGATAGAAGGTCACGCGCAGGCCGCGGGCGCGGATCTCCTTGATGGCCTCGACAATGGTTGCGTCCGACGGCGTGCCACCGAAGGCCAGTTTACCGGTGGTGTCCGTGCTGATCTGATAGGCATTCCCGCGGCTCACCCCATTCACCGACCAGGAGACGGGGGTGGTCTGCTTGCTGGCATTCTCGACCCCGGGCATGATCTGGCAATTGCCGGCACGCAGGTCAGTGCCGAACCACGAGACCACCAGGGAGACGCTTTCGATGTTGGGTGCCGCCGCCTGCAACTGATCAAGGGCCGCAATGATATCCGGCACGCCGTTGGTCGTGTGCACATTCTCGGAGGCAGTGGTGCCACCTGATCCGCGCGAGACCGGCGTTGTGCCATAGACGAACTCCCCGGTGCCAGGGATCAGGGTGACCGCCTTCAGCATGCCCTCGACCGAATCCGCCTCGATCAGAGGGCGGAACACCTCGAAGGACAGCTGCGGGATGCGGTTGCCGAACGGCGTCAGATCGAGTTCCTCGAACATCACGTAGGCGGTGCCGCGATACGCAGGCGCATTGCCGGTGCCCATCCTGGCCTCGATGAACGGGTCGGGCTGCTGCGTCTCGTCGCCCTTGTAAAGGCGCCAGGTCAGCACCGACAGATCCAGAGGCTTGCCGTCCGCCCAGACCCGCCCGATGCCTGAGATCGGCCCTTCACACAGCGCCACGGCGAAGGACGCGGTGTAGCTGTAGGTCGTGGTGGTGACCTTCGGCCCACCACCCTTGCCACCCTGGGTCGTGGTGCTGACATGCTCGTTGAAATCCGTCGCCCATATGATGTTGCCGCCCAGGCGCATCCGCCCCCAGACGCGGGGAATGACGGCGCCTTCGGTGGACGTCGTGACCGTCAGGTTCTCGAGCCGCGCGCCCTCGATCCGCTGGCCGGGGGTCAGCTGCGAGACAATCCAACTGTCGATCAGCGAACCCGCGAACGAGCCAACGGCCCCGCCGATGGTAGCGGTGGACACACCAAGAATGGACCCGCCGATCGAGGCGCCCAGTGCGGAACCGGCGGAAGCAAGGAGGATCGAGGCCATGGGTCAGATCTTCGGAAAAATGGGAAAGCGGAAGGCAAAGGCGATGCGGCGGCGCCAGGGCTCGGTCAGCGGTTCCTCGATGACGCCGGTGCGTTCATAGGCGTGAATAAATCGACGGTGCGGGGTCAGAATCCCTGCATGCTTGGCAATCGCGCCGGCGCGCATGCGAAACAGCAGGACGTCACCGGTCCGAACTTCATCAATCGGCAGTTCGATCATCGCCGCCCGCGCGGCCTCTGCCAGCACCTCACGTGGCCCCGTTTCTCCCCAGTCGCGGGAATAGGGCGGCACGGGCATTGGCTCAGGTCCGACGACCTCGCGCCAGACGCCCCGGATCAGGCCGAGGCAGTCACAGCCCACACCCTTGACCGACGCCTGGTCGTGATAGGGCGTGCCGAGCCAGCCGCGCGCGGCCCTGACGATGCGGGCCGGCATGATGCGGGCAGCCCCGCTGTGGGCGTTCCCACTGGTCACAGCACGGCCCCCGTATTGGTATCGCCCTTCGCGGCATAGCGGATCATGGTGTCTTGGCCCGGGATATGGGGAAAGCCGCGGAAGTTGACAGCATTGGCGAACCTGGCCTTGCAGGTCTCAAACCGCTTGTCGCAGCCGGCGGTGATGTCGAAGCTGTCGCCCACGGCAATGGCTCGCACCGGGGCCTCCAACAGGGTGACCGTGACGTCTGTCGATGCAACCTCATGCGTCAGAACCTCGGCCTTGCGCCCAACGTTGGCGCCGGCGGTCCAGGAGAGCGTGCCCAGCGCGAACCAGCTGTCTGCGTAAGCCGAGAGGCCCGAGACGGTGAAGCTCCGGTCGCCCTCCACGGTCACAACGGTGCCGGAGCCCGCATAGGCCGGATCGCTCAGGTCCACCCCGCAGCAGCGGGCATCGCCCAGCGCCGCGTCGCAGGTCGCCTGAAACGTTCGCCCGACGGTCTGGTTCAGCACATGGGCGAGCGAGCGCATCTCGGCCACGAACTGCACCCGCCCGCGCCGGACCTGCCCGATGGCGCCGCGCCGCATCAGCACGCGCTGCGAGACGTCCTGCCAGTTCACGCGCCATATCTCGACCTCGGCATTGTCCCAGCGCCCGTCGAGAATGTCGGTCTCGGTGATGGTCGCCGAGGTCAGCACGCCCTCGGCGTCCTGCGCATCGACCGAAAGATCGGACCCCGTGCGAATCTCCGAGGCCGTGAAGCCGCTCTCGGGTTCAAACATGGTGCCGTCAAAACTCAGCGGTAGGTCGTGATCGGTGAAGCCGAACACCTGCCCATCCGCGCGCGTCAGGCGCCAGCACCAGGCAAGCGTCGTTGTGCCAGAATCAAGGTGGGATTGCAGACCGGTGGGGAGGGTCTTCATCTACGGACCTCGATTAACGGAATGGAGGTGATCGAGCCGAGGCGCTCGATGTCGAGCGTCACATCGAGCGTGTCGGTGTCAAAGCGCACCGGCACGTCGAACTCGAAGCCTGCGGTGATGGCGGCACCGAGAGCCGGGGCGGCGGTGAAGGTGATCAGTCCGGTGGTGGTGTCGACCGACCAGCCAGTGGTCTGCACGATGCCGTCGATCGCGACCAGGACCGTGCCCGTGACCGGCTTGGTGATCGTGCGGGTCCATGTCTGCGCGCCGGATGTGTAGGATTTCACCAACTGGAAGTCGGTCGTGGCGCCATCTCCCGCGCCGATGGCCTGGTCGGTGGCGGCTGGCGTCTGCGAAGGCAGGCAGGACTTGAAATCCGCCCAGTCCTTCCAGCGGAACCCGTAGAGCCGCCCGTTGCGCGCCTCGAAAAACGCGACAACCGCCGCCAGATCGTCGGCCCGCCGGATGCCATAGGCCGCGTCATAGCGCCGGCGGCTATTTGCCCAGCTGGCGTTGCGTTCCTCGTCCCCTGAAGCCAGCTCGACGATCTGCGTGCGCCGTTCCGGCCCGCCGCGGGCCCCGC
>Ga0256841_1002393_pt1 | contig 15009 bp, 15 predicted proteins | sample 356308metaG_FD_185971 | JGI IMG/M metagenome (GOLD analysis project Ga0256841, IMG submission 185971) | Hydrothermal vent microbial communities from Mid Atlantic Ridge, Atlantic Ocean - 356-308 | ecosystem: Environmental > Aquatic > Marine > Hydrothermal vents | place: Atlantic Ocean: Mid...
AGATTGGCGAAAGGCAGAACATTTGATTTCACAAGAAACCATTAATTGGTTTATTCAATATATCCTACCGAAAATCGTATCGCATAAAGTTTATAGAATCGCTTTTTTAGTCAATCATCAACAAAAGTTATCCATTTCCGATAAATTGATAATCAATGATAAGGAAATAAAAACAGGAATATTCACTAACCCGGAAAAATTGATGGAATGGTTAATGGAAGGAGCTGAACGCAAAGAACCCGGACATGATGACCATGACCATCATCACGGTTCTTTTCAAACAGGACATGAGTAGTGATTTATTCGTGGATTTTTCTTAGTTTGAAATACCATAGCAAATACAACAAAACATATACTCCTACAATGCCCGAAATAGCAGGAGTTAGGTTGTCACTGCTACTAATTGAACCTAAATAAGTCAGCACAATAGCATAGGGAAGCGTCCCGAGTAAATAATATAATAAGAATTTGATGAAATTGAACCGCATCATTCCTGATAAACAACAAGTTGCTTCGGGAAGCATAGGTAAAGCACGAGCAATCAGCAACATAGAAAAACCCATTTTGTGAAAAAGGGAATTGACTTCATCTATTTCTTCTTCTTTTTTCAGAAGCAGTTTCAAAGCTTTGTTTCCGAACCATCTACATAAAATATAAGCGATTGTTCCTGAAATCAACATGCCTGAAACAGAGGAGATCAATCCCAATTTAAAACCTAAAATATGTCCCGAGTAAGTTACGATAAAAATAGTAGGCACCGACAGAAAAACATCCGATGCCAAAAGGATCATCACTACTAAAAAAATAGTAATTTTAGGAGCGTGTTGTATTTGTTCCAAGTAATTTTTGATATCTTCTACGCTGAGTATTCCAGTGAGGTTTACCAAAGCAAAAATCAAAGCAAAAATGCCAATAATAATAAGGTATAATTTAACTAATGCTTTCAATTTTTAATTCTATTTGCAGTGATTGATAAAAAAATATAAAGTAAAATAATAAAAAATAGGGAAGCTATCCCGAATTTTAGTATAAATATTAAGGATGTTATCAATAAAATATATTTTTCCCAATTATATCTCCAAGAAAAGTTTTTGAATTTTAAACTAAATAGAGGTAATTCCATATTAAGCAAATAACCGGATATAACACTAAAAACAGCTAAAAAATAGGGATTTTCAAAAATTTCTTTGAGTGATGTATGCATTAAAAAGGGAATAGAAAGTATCATCAATGTATTTGCCGGAGTAGGCATCCCGATAAATGATGAAGTTTGTCGCTCATCAATATTAAATTTTGCCAATCGTAAGGCAGATGCCAAAGCAACAAGTAATCCGAAAAAAGGTAGTAGGTGAGGGATATCCCATTGAAAATGATCAAAGACCCGGATATTTAGTGCATTTTGTATCAAAAAAAATAAAGTCAAAGATGGAACCAATCCGCTGGTAATCATATCTGCTAGTGAATCCAGTTGCAAACCCAGTTTTCCGGAAACATTGAGCTTCCTTGCCAGTAAACCATCAAAAAAATCAAAGAAAATGCCTAAAGCGACAAATAAAAATACTTTATGCCAATTGTTCTCAAATACAAAAAACAATGCAATAATACCTGAAAACATATTAAGTAATGTAACAAAATTCGGTATATAAGATTTGATTTTATTCATTAATAAAAAAATTTAGAACAAAAGTAAGTTAATTTTTATTGATTTTTTAAACGAATATTGATTTTTTATAATAACTTTTTTATTTCAAAAGTAATCAAGATATGAAAAGTAAGATTATTTTGTTTTTATCTTTTTTGTATAAAAAAATGATTTTTTTCATGTAAATTTGCTCAATATTTTCTAATTATGACAGATTTTTCTATTCAAACCGCTCAAAATATTAAGATTAATCAAAGACTTGCCGGAATTTCCGAACGAATTTTTGCCTTCATAATCGATATGATTTTTATTGCACTTATCTATATTGTCATTTTTTATCTGTTGGTAAAAGCGGACGTTTTTAATTCCAATATAGAGATTTATGCTTTCATTTTGGTATTGACACTTCCTGCATTTTTATATTATCCTTTATTTCAATATTGGAACAATGGGCAGACCTTGGGAAAAATGTTTATGAAAATAAGAGTAGTAAAAACAGATAATTCACATCCCAAATTATTAGATTTTATTATACGTTGGGTATTCAGATTGGTAGAAGTAAATATGATTCCGGGGTTGGCTTTTCTTGTGATTTTATTGTCTGACAAAAGACAACGCTTGGGTGATATGGTAGCCAAAACCACGGTAGTTTCCGAAAAAAAACCGGTTGGATTAAATCAATCTATTTTTAGAGATGTTCAAGAAAATTATCAACCGATTTTCCCGGAAGTAAGACAATTTTCAGATGAACATATTCAGTTGATAAAAGATATTTACGAACAGTCCAAGCTAACAAATAATCGGGAAATATTGAGGCAATTGGTATCAAAAATCCAAGCAATTTATCAAATACAAAAACCCAAAGGAATGCCTGATAAACGTTTTATAAATATTATTTTAAAAGATTATAATTACTTTTCTAATCAATAGAATTTTATGAAATTCAGTCAATTCAAATCCATCATACCCAAATTGATAAACAAAACTTCTAATGGGAGTTTATCTCATAACAAAATTATGGATTTGAGAATTCGTAAACAGATTTTTAAAGATGTCAATCATCGAAACAAAGCAAAAGATTCGGCAGTTTTGTGTTTAATTTATCCCGATAAGAATTTGAAATCCAAAATGGTTTTTATTTTGAGAAAAAATTATCATGGACACCATTCAGGGCAAATAGCTTTTCCCGGGGGGAAATCAGAACCTTATGATATTTCCGCCGAAGATACTGCTTTGCGTGAAGCCCAAGAGGAGGTCGGGATAAATCCCGAGGAAATTCAAATTTTACGAAAATTAAGTCCCGTATATATTCCCATTAGCAACTATAAAGTTCAAGCTTTTTTGGCTTATACAGACTACCTGCCTTCTTTTGTAAAACAAGAAGAAGAAGTAGAAGATATAATTGAAGCACCTCTATCGGATTTTTTAAATTTGCCTTTGGTGGCTATTCAAAAAAAATATTTTGATAAAACCTACACATTACATGCTTTCCAAACCGGAGACTTTTTGATTTGGGGAGCAACCGCCATGATACTTTCCGAAATTGTAGATTTGATAAAAATGGAGCTATGATCTTGGTTTTATTTTCATTTTTTATATGTTTAATATTTTTTACTTCTTTTATTAAAAATACTCTATTTTATCAAAAATTCAGTTTTTCAATAGTTACCATTATTTGTAACAATTATATTGTTTTGGTATTGACGATGATATTACAAATAAATTTGTTATTGCAGTTTCATCAAAATTGAGATTTATTATGAAGTTCCAATTCCAAAGGTGCTTGATTGCGAAGAATTAAAAAATGTAAATTTTTTCCTGTTTTGTAAAAAAATTTCTTTTCCAAGGCTTCCAGTTTATATTTATAAACATTTTCTCCATTGATTTTTATCAAAACATCGCCTTTTTTAAAACCGGCTTTTTCGGCAGGAGAACCCGGTCGGATATAATTAATAATGATTTTATTCACAAACTTATAGTCATAAACAATTTCAGTTTCGGTATAAATCGCCGGATTATTTGTGGTAGAATTCAGATTTTTTTCTTCTTCTAATTTGGTATGTATTTTTTTGAAAGCCACCGGAATTTTTTCAGCATATGTAAGATGCATTCCGCTATCATTAAATCTAAAATTTTCATAATATTTCAGGCAATTTTTTCTTAGATATATATTTTTGTTTTTATAGTCTAAAAAAATTTTAAACCGTTGCAAAATTTCACTACCAATGATTCCGTCAAATTTATTGATTTCTATTAATTTATGATAGTATTTCTGGTCGGGGAAAGCTGTATAAATATCTTTTAATTTGTAATACTCATCAATAAAAAAACGATACAACTTAATACGTTCTCCTGTAACTTCTCCGTTTAACCCTAAACCCAAAAAATCGGGAATACTTTTTTGGTTGTTGGGTCTATGAAAATTTTTGTTTTCAAATAACCAAAGCGCATCGCTGTTTCCAGTGTCAATCAACAAATTTAAACTATCTTTCTTTTGATTTTTTGCAAATTGAACAGACGCTTTCATAAATGGTTTTCCTCTTCTGATTTTTATATGGATATCCCGATATCTTTTTAATTTCTTTCGGATATTTTTTTTGTTTTTATAAAAAGTTAATATTTTCTTTTGATAGTCTATTTTTACTATAAAATCTTTTAAAAGATTGCCTCCGATAAATCCAAAAATCGGGATACCTAATGTTTCCGAAAAACCAAAATCTTTATTGGTAATAATAAATACATCCGAATGTTTATTAATGATTTTATCATCAATGGAAATTGTATTTCCACTCGCTTGAATGGCTTCTATTTTTTGCTTTTCATTTCCGGTTCCTACAAATAATTTTTTTTTGATTTTGGTAAACTTTAAACTATCCTTTTTTTGATGAAGATTAATCAAAATAGTTTCTTTTACTCCGGTGTCCAAAACTAGATTTAAAGGAATCTTGTTAATTTTTACCCGAATGATAATAAGATTAGAATTTAAATCAAATGGAATTTCAATTTTCTCTTTCTTTGGATTGTTAAAAACAAAATGCCCTTGTCCGTTGGTAAAATAAACAGATAAGAGCATTGAAAAAATAATTAAAAATCTAGGTTTCAAAATAGGTTTTTATGAATAAAAATACTTCAAATTACCAAATTTTCACTCGGTTTTCAGGTGACAAATACATTTTATCAGCTTTTTTTATGTTGAAAGCTTTATAAAAATCATCTACGTTTTTAAGCGGTTGAACAGCTCTTACTTGTCCTGGGCTGTGCGGATCGGTTTTGATTTGTTTTTTGAGTGCTTCTTCCCGGGATTTTGTTCTCCAAACCGTTGCCCAAGACATAAAAAATCTTTGTTCGGGCGTGAACCCTTGAATTTTTTCGGGTTTTTGGTGATCTTGATAATACAATTTCAAAGCCGTAAGAGCGGCATTTACTCCTCCCAAATCACCGATATTTTCCCCGGAAGTAAATTGTCCGTTTACAAAAACACCGGGTAATACTTCAATTTTTGAATATTGATCGGCTAATTTTTTTACCAATTTATTAAATTCCTCAAAATCTTTTTTGGTCCACCAATTTTCAAAATTTCCTTCGGCATTAAATTTAGCTCCTTGATCATCAAATCCATGAGAAATTTCATGACCGATTACGGCACCCATTCCTCCATAATTGACTGCTTCATCAGCTTGATAATCATAAAAAGGCGGTTGCAAAATTGCAGCTGGAAAAACAATTTCATTATAGGAAGGGTTATAATAGGCATTGACAATTTGTGGAGCCATACCCCATTCGGTTTTGTCCACGGGTTTATTGAGTTTGGCAACATTTTTCTCGAAATTCCAACGTGATACTGCCAAACTGTTATCAAAATAAGTTCCTCCTTTTTCGGGTGTTTTTACTTCCAATTTACTGTAATCTTTCCATTTATCCGGATAACCGATTTTAACAGTAAGTTTTTCTACTTTTTCTATGGCTTTTTTCTTGGTTTCGTCACTCATCCAAGGAAGGTCAGAGATTCTTTTTTTGTAAGCTTTTTGCAGATAACTTACCATTTCTTTGGCTTTTTCTTTGGCTTTTGGTGGAAATAATTTATCAACATAGATTTTTCCTACTGCTTCACCAATAGTCCAATTGACTGTTCCCAATGCTCTTTCATTAAGCGGTTTTCTTTCTTTTTGTCCTTCTAAAGTTTTACCGTAAAATTCCCAATTGGCATTGGAAATTTCAGTGCTAAGTTTCCCTGCGGAAGTCCGTAATAAATTCCAAGTAAGTAAATCTTTTATTTGTTCCAAAGATGCTTTATCAAAAATGGAATTTAATTGTTTGAAATAGTTTTTATCCGTAAGAATAATTTTATCGGTTTTAAGATTTAAACTATTCAAAAATTTGGAAGTATTAAAAGAAGGCAGTATTTGGGCTAATTCTTTAGGACTAATAGGATTATAGGTATTTTCAGGTTTTCTGCGTTCTTCTTTAGTTAATTTGGGCTGTGCAAGTTTAATTTCAAGATTCAAAATATTATCGGCAAATTTTTGTGCATCGGTTCCTTTTTTTCCAAGAAATCCAACCATTTTTTCAATATGTTTCTTGTATTGTTCACGAATTTTTTTTGAATCGGGATCTTGACTGACATAATAATCTCTATCCGGCAATCCATTTCCGGCAGGAAACATATACAAGGCATTCATATTGCTGTTTTTCATATCGGCATGTATTCCAATTCCCAGAAAATTTGAAGCCAAAATGGGTTCTGTTTCTATCATATAATCAATAATCTCTTTTTTGGATTTTAAGTTTTGGATTTTATCCAAATAAGTTTGTATGGGTTTGATTCCTTTTTTGTTTCTTCCGATGGTATCCATGATACTTTTAAAATATGCAATAGCTTTTCCTTGGTCGGAATTTTCAGGATACTTTTTATTTTTGATAGCTTCATCTAAAACTTTCAGTGTATTTAAATCGGTTTTTTTTCGAAGTTCATCAAAACTTCCCCAGCGAGAGCGATCATTGGGTATTTTGGTCTCTTTCATCCATTGTCCGTTTACATAATTATAAAAATCATCTTGAGGTCTAACCGTTTTATTCATATATTTTAAATTTAAACCATGAATTTCTTTTTGGTTTTTTTTTGATTGAATAGTTTTGTTTTTTTCTTTTTCTTGACAAGAGTTCAAAGTCATTATTAAGATGATAAAAATAGATATTTTTTTCATTTGATTTTGTTTTATTATTATTTACAAATATAAGCTAAGTTGCGTATTTTTTTGTTAAAAATATGTTATAAAAAAGCCGGCAAAAGCCGGCTAAAAGTTAAGTTATTGAGGTTATTATAAAATTATTGAGCAATATAAATCCATAAATCCGGATAACTACTTTTTAGATCATCCAATTTAGCTTTTGCATCGTTAAAATTATCGGCTCCATCAATGGCGACCATGTATAATCCTCCTTTGTTTTGTCCAGTGATAGCTGCATGATATCCTTGGCTTTTAAGTTCTTCAGTTTTTTTCATTGCATTGGCTTCTTCTTTGAAAGCACCAACAATCAATTGATATTTCATCCCGGACAATTCCGAAGTATTTGGAGATTTTGAAGCTTCCGGTTGTGTGTTGGTGTTGTTTTCTGAATTTTTGTTTTCAACCGAATTTTCATTATTTGAAACACCGGAATCAGAAGTTTGATTGTCAGCGGTTCCGGAAGTTTCTTCTTGCGAAGAGGTATTGTTGGTAGTTTCACTATTTTGGGCATCAGTGTTATCAACATTGGTAGTATCTCCGGTAGAATCTACTTCAACTGCTGGCATGTCCTTTTTTACCACATAACTTGCTTTTTGGAAATTCTCGTCATCATGCGTATTTCCTGATATAAAATAGTATGCTCCACCTCCTATGAGAGCCAAACCAATCACAGCAATTGCTGCATATTTTATAAGTTTTGGCGATTTTTTTTCTTCTGTTTGATTTTCAAAAAAATAGTCTTCCACTTTATTTTGTTTTTTAGGGTTAATATTAATTGATGATTCTTGATTATTTTCAAATTCTCTGTTAATGGGCAATCTTTTAAAGCTATTCAATCCGTATGAATCGGTCAAATAGTTTTTAGTTAATAAAGCTTGAAAAATAATCCGATGGTCTATTAAACTGAAAATTCCAATATTTTCAATAACCAATCTTTTGTTTTTTTCAAGTTCTTCTTTCCAACTATCAACTTGTTCTTTGATAAATTCTTCAGCTTTTTTATGATTGGTTTCCAATATGGATGCTACATAATTTATTAATAATCCATCACTTTCTAATAAACTTGCATTAAAGGATAAATCTTTATATGGCGGTGAAAATAAATGTGTTTTGCGGTTATATTTTGCACTTTTTTTTCGTGAAACAATACCACCAAATCCCGGAATTATCACCAAGTCATACCTATAAAGTAAATCTTGAATATATTTTTGCAGCATACAGTTTTCCTTATTTCAAAAAACAAATATATCTTAAAAATTTTAAAAATACAATAGTTTTATTCATAACTTTTCATTTCATTATCAAAAAATTCATAAGCTTTTTTTATGGCTAATTCAATAATATCGGCATTTTCTTTTGCTTCCTTTTCCGAAAAATTATCCAACCATTCAATTTCGTCTGTATGAATATTGAGAATAAAACGTGGAAAATTTGTATGAATCACAAAAATATCGTTTTCCAATTGTGAGTTATCAGCTATTAAATATTGTGGTAGTTTCATGATAAATTTTTTGCAAAGATACATTAAATATAATCTTTTGCATATTTTGAGATTTGTTTTTTTCATTTTCGTCTTTAATTTTTTTTAAATTAAATATTCTCAATGAAAATAAAAATTGATTTTTTAACTTTTCATGACCAACTATTTTAATAAAAATCTTATTTTTAATATAGAATTTCTTACTTTTGAACTAAATAAAATAGAAGTGAGACTATGAGTTTATTTAAAAGAGACATTTTTGGAAATATTATTTTTCTTAAAAAAATTATCATGTTTATTTTTGGGGTGATTTCCAAAAGGCGTTATAAAGGTTTTAATGAACTGAAAATAGAAGGGATGGAAATCATCCGGAATTTACCGGATAATCAGGTGCTTTTTGTTAGTAATCATCAAACATATTTTGCGGACGCCGCCGCCATGTATCATGTTTTTTTTGCAGCTTTGAACGGACAAGATGATATTTCGGGTTACAAATATTTGTTTCATCCGAAAACTAATATTTATTATGTAGCAGCCAAAGAGACGATGACCTCGGGTATTTTGCCCAAAATATTTATGTATGTAGGGGCTATCCCAATAGAAAGGACTTGGAGGAGCAAAGGAAAAGATATCAAAAGACCGGTTAAGTTTGATGATATAGCCAACATCAGCAAAGCCATACAAGACGGTTGGGTAATCACTTTTCCACAAGGAACTACTACTCCTTTTAAACCCATACGTAGAGGAACTGCACATTTGATTAAAAAAAACAAGCCTATTGTTGTTCCTATAGTAATCGACGGTTTCAGGCGTTCTTTTGACAAAAAAGGTTTACAAATAAAAAAACGGGGTATTTTGCAAAGATTTGTTATTAAACCTCCGTTACCTATTGATTATGAAAATGACACAGTAGAAGAAATTGTAGAAAAAATTGCATATGCCATAGAACAGCATCCCGATATGCGTAAGGTGATTAGTGTTGAGGAATTGAAAAAAGAAGAAGAAAATGACAAAAAAAGAAATTTTTGGTCCGGCAGGAATTATTGATTTTTCAAAAATAAAATTTTTAAATTATCCCTTATATTAAAAAAGATTTATATATTTGCAGAAAATTTTTTTACAATAACTAATTTAGAAAATAGATTGCGATGAAAAGGACCTATCAACCCTCCAAAAGAAAAAGAAGAAACAAGCATGGTTTCCGTGAAAGAATGCAAACCCGTGAAGGTAGAAAAGTGTTAGCCCGAAGAAGAGCAAAAGGCAGAAAAAGACTTACGGTATCATCAGAGCCCAGACCTAAAAAATAATTTTTTTCATAAAATCAATAAAAAAACCTGCTTTTTGCAGGTTTTTATTTTTTTTATATATTGCAAAAAAAATTAACTATTATGAAAAACAAATACTTACTTATTTTTATGTTCCCTGTTATAGCTTTGATGTCTTATTCCGGTGGAGCGCCTTCAGGACGAACGGGTTCCCCCGGAGACAACGGACATACCTGCACAGACTGTCATTCATTTTCTGGAACCGCACCTACCCCAAGCATTAACTTAACCGGTTTTCCATCCAATAATTATCAAGCCGGACAAACCTATACTTTGCATTTGGAGGTTACCGGAGTAAGTAATCCCAAAACAGGTTTTGAAATGACCGTAGAAAACAGCAATCACCAAAAACAAGGGACTTTTGCTGCGAGCGATTCAAATACGCAACCTATTCAAGGAGGTAATTATATCACACATACCTCACAAGGAAATGCGCATCACACTTGGGATTTTCAATGGACAGCCCCTGCCGCTTCTCAAGGGGATTTGACGGTATATTATGCTGTAAATATTGCCAATGGCAATGGATCTACAAGCGGTGATTATATTCAAGCCGGATCCTTGGCAATCCATGAGGTTACCAATGGCGTGAATAATCTATCCAAGGAAGAAGTAATATTATTTCCCAATCCAGCAAAAGATTTTGTTCAAATAAAAGCCCATGTAAACATTGAAAAAATTCATGTTTTTGACAGCAAAGGACATTTGATACCACTAAAACTCAGAGATAATCAATTGGATATAACCAAATTATCAACAGGTATTTATTTTGCACACATTCAGATTAATGGACAAAATATTGTTAAACAATTTTTAAAGAAATAATTGGCGAATTCAAATAAAATGTTTAATTTTGCAGCCAATTTAAATTAAAAATAGTTATGAACCATTATGAAACTGTTTTCATTTTAACTCCCGTTTTATCTGAAGATCAGGTAAAGGAAGCAGTAAAGAAATTTAGCGATTTTATAGTTTCCAAAGGAGGAGAAGTGATTTGGGAAGAAGATTGGGGGCTAAAGAAATTAGCTTATCCAATCCAACACAAGAAAACTGGATTTTATCATTTGATTGAATTCAAAATGAATCCGGAGGATGTAAAAGAATTAGACCTTGCTTTTAGAAGGGATGAAAGAGTAATCCGTCACTTGATAGTGAAATTGGATAAATATGCCGTTGAATGGGCGGAAAAACGTAGAGAAAAAATCAAAGAATCTAAAAAATCCTAAGTAAAATGGCATCAATAGATCAAACATCAGGAAAACAATCCGATATCAGATATTTGACTCAATTGGATATTGAAGTCAAACCCAATCAGAAAAAATATTGCCGATTTAAAAAATTCGGAATCAAATATATTGACTATAAAGATCCGGATTTCTTAATGAAATTCGTCAATGAGCAAGGGAAAATTCTTCCCAGAAGAATTACCGGAACATCTTTGAAATATCAAAGAAGATTAGCAAAAGCTATAAAAAGAGCACGTCACTTGGCATTGATGCCTTATGTTGGAGATATGTTAAAATAAAAAAACGGAAACGATGGAAATTATATTGATAAAAGACGTTGAAAATCTAGGATTTGCAGACGATATCGTTACCGTAAAAAACGGTTACGGAAGAAATTATTTAATACCCCAAGGATATGCTATTTTAGCTACTCCTTCGGCAAAAAAAGTTTTGGCTGAAAAAATCAAACAAAGAGCTTTTAAAGAAAAACACATAGTTGAAGAAGCTCAAAAATTGGCTGACCAAATCAAAGCTTTGGAAATCAAAATTCCAGCTAAAGTTGGTGCAGGAGACAAGCTTTTCGGTTCTATTAACAATCAAAATATTGTTGAATTTTTAGCTGACAAAGGTTTTGAAATCGATAAGAAATTTATTAATGTGATCGGAGGAAATGTAAAACGTGTTGGTAAATACAATGCCAAAATACGATTGCATCGTGAAGTTATTGTAGAAAAAGAATTTGAAGTAACTCCTATCCGAGACGAAAAATATATTCAAGAGCAAAAAGCCAAAGCTGCTGCTGAAGCCAAAAGAGCCGAAGCTGCGGCAAAAGCCAATGAAGAATCTGCTGAGGAAGTTCAAACTGAAGAATAAAAATTTGTTCGAAATCAAAAATAAAACAAGCCCGAAAATTTTTCGGGCTTGTTTTATTTTTATTATTAAAAACTTAATAAAAAAAATAACATAAATCAGCTTTTCGGTAATTTATTTTATTAATTTTGCTTCACATACGAAAAAAATAATTTTATGAGCAAAGAAGCTTTTCATAAGGATACCCAAACACTTGATCATGCAGTCATCAGATTTGCAGGAGATTCAGGTGATGGGATGCAATTAACGGGAACGCAATTTTCTACATCAGCTGCGCTTCTAGGAAATGATGTTGCAACTTTTCCTAATTATCCCGCAGAAATACGAGCGCCACAAGGAAGTCTATATGGTGTTTCCGGATTTCAAGTGAATATAGGAGCTAAAGAAATTAATACACCAGGTGACGCATTGGATATTTTGGTTGCCATGAACCCGGCAGCTTTAAAGACAAACATTAAGGATTTAAAACCCGGACATATGGTAATTGTGGATGAAGATGCTTTTACCCGTTCCAATTTGCAAAAAGCAAAATATGAATCCAATCCTTTGACTGATGGTTCTTTATCACATTATAATGTAATACCTGTCCCTATGACTTCACTGACACGTGAAGCTTTAAAGGATTCTGGATTAGATAGTAAAAGTATTGCCAGAAGTAAAAATATGTTTGCTTTGGGAATGCTTTATTGGTTATTTAGTAAAGACCCCAAGTATACCGAAGAATTTTTGAAAAAGAAATTTAAGAAAAAACCTGCGGTTGTTGAGGCCAATATCAAGGCACTTAAAACGGGATATCATTTTGCCGATACATTGGAGTTGATGCCGACACATTATGTAGTTTCCGCTGCTAAAAAAGAGAAAGGAACCTATAGAATAATTATGGGAAACCAAGCTACAGCTTGGGGATTTATGGCAGCAGCTAAAAAATCCGGATTACAATTGTATTTGGGTTCCTACCCTATTACGCCGGCAACAGATATTCTACATGAATTGGCAAAATGGAGACATTTGGATGTGATTGCTTTTCAGGCTGAAGACGAGATTGCGGGTATCAGTTCTGCGATTGGAGCTTCATTTGCCGGAAAATTGGCAATTACTACTACATCCGGTCCCGGTTTAGCTTTAAAAGGAGAAGCTTTGGGACTAGCTGTTATGCTTGAACTTCCTCTTGTAGTAGTTGATGTTCAACGAGGCGGACCTTCAACCGGACTGCCAACCAAAACTGAACAATCGGATTTGATGCAAGCACTTTATGGAAGAAATGGTGAAAGTCCCTTGATAGTTATTGCAGCTAAATCTCCCGCCGATAGTTATGACAAAGCTTTTGAAGCTGCTAAATTGACTTTGGAACATATGACTCCTGTTGTTTTATTAACCGATGGATATATTGGAAATGGTTCCGAACCATGGAAAATAAAAACATTAGATGAACTTCCGGAAATCAAACATCATCAAGTTACGGAATATCAAGAAGATTTTCACCCTTATGTGAGAGATCCCAAAACTTTGGCTAGACCTTGGGCTATTCCCGGCACTCCAGGCTTAGAACATGTGATTGGTGGATTGGAAAAAGATAAAATAGAAGGAACTGTTTCCTATGATCCGAAGAACCATGAAGAAATGGTTAAACTCAGAGCAGAAAAAGTGCGTAAAGTTAAAGATTTTATCCCTCCATTAGAAACTGAATTTGATCAAGAAGGAGACCTATTGGTTATAGGTTGGGGTGGAACTTACGGAAGTTTAAAAACAGCAGTTGAAGAATATCGCCAAAATAATCCCAATAAAAAAGTTGGATTAGCACACTTTTCTTATATCAATCCATTACCCCATGGAGTGGCCGAAACTTTTTCCAAATTTAAAAATATTTTGGTAGCCGAGTTAAACATGGGACAATTTGCAGATTTCTTGCGTATGAATTATCCTCAATTTAAATATGAAAAATACAATAAAGTTCAAGGTTTACCTTTCGGTTCATCTGAACTAATCAATAAATTTGATAAAATTCTTAAATCTTAGAAATTATGACAACAGCAATAAAATATACGTTCAAAGATTTTGCCAGCGACCAAGATGTTCGTTGGTGTCCGGGTTGTGATGATTACGTAATTTTGCGTTCCATACAAAAAGCTTTGCCTGAGATTGGAAAGAAAAAGGAAGATATCGTCTTTATCTCCGGAATTGGATGTTCCTCACGTTTTCCTTATTATATGGATAATTATGGTATTCATAGTATTCATGGACGCGCTGTAGCTATCGCTACCGGAACCAAATTTGCAAATCCCAAATTAAGTGTTTGGGTGGCTTCAGGTGATGGTGATTCTATGGCGATTGGAGGGAATCATTTCATTCATGCTCTGAGAAGAAATGTCGATTTGAATTATATTCTTTTTAATAATGAAATTTATGGTTTGACAAAAGGTCAATTTTCTCCTACTTCATTATTGGGACAAAGAACCAAGTCGTCTCCTTATGGGAACACACAAGCTCCTTTTAATCCTGGCGAATTGGCAATTGGTGCGCATGCCAAATTCTTTGCCCGAGTTCCCGGGAATGATGCCAAGATGCAGACCAAAGTTTATATTGAAGCAGAAAAACATAAAGGAACTTCATTGGTGGAAGTTTTACAAAATTGTGTTATTTTTAATGATGGTGCTTTCAAAGATATAACAGATAAAACCGTAAGAGATGATCATCAATTGGTTGTAGAACATGGAAAACCTATGATTTTTGGTAAGGACAAAGATAAAGGTTTGGTTTTAGATGGCATGAAATTAAAAGTTGTTACCATTGGAGAAAATGGTATAACGGAAGATGATATCTTGGTGCATGATGCCAAAGAAAAAGATGCAAGCCTGCATTTAGCATTAGTAAATCTTCAAGACCCTGTTGTTATGGGAGTTATCCGAGCAGTTGAAGAAGAAACTTTGATTGAAAGAGAAAATGAAGTGACCAAAATAGCTAAAGAAACCAATCCTATTCAATCTTTTGAAGAACTATTATTTTCAGGACAAACTTATGAGGTAGAATAAAAGCAAAGGAAATTATTAAATAAAAAAGACGCCCATCGGCGTCTTTTTTATTTTTTATTATACAAAACGGGATTTAGTTCCGGATCGTTATACATTTTCATTTGCTTGTAAACCTTCATATATTTATCACCTGTTTCAATTTCTTCCAATAATTCATCAATGGCTTGGGATAAATCCTTTTGTTGTTCTAAGAGAATGTTATATTTTTC
>Ga0256841_1002394_pt1 | contig 15002 bp, 19 predicted proteins | sample 356308metaG_FD_185971 | JGI IMG/M metagenome (GOLD analysis project Ga0256841, IMG submission 185971) | Hydrothermal vent microbial communities from Mid Atlantic Ridge, Atlantic Ocean - 356-308 | ecosystem: Environmental > Aquatic > Marine > Hydrothermal vents | place: Atlantic Ocean: Mid...
GTATAATTTTTGATGGCTTGTCCGATTAAAGACAGGCCGCTGTGACTAATAATATCTGCGCTTGATTGCTCAATCTTGAAGCGTTTCATCGTTCACTTTTCAGGTGCTATTTTGAATACTGTATTTTTCATATTTCGCTAGCAATAGTGCGGGCTCTACGAGTTTTTACTTGCTTTGAAGTTACGGATTTAGGTTATTGATAAAGATCAGGGTTACAATGAACCTATTGGAAAGCGACAATATGAAATTAAATCTATCAGGGAGCGAGCACTAGAGAGGCGTAAAAAATGAATCATTCCGATTGCAAAGAAATCTTTTCTCACGAACTGCCGGCGACTTCTTTAGACCCTGTTGTACGTGCCAGGCGAGAGGACAAAATTCAGGTGGCAATGATAGCTTTATGTGGTTGTTGGGGGTGTACGCTTTCTTTTCTCGATATGGACGAAGCACTGTTAAGGTTGCTGGAAAAGATCAATATAACTCGTTCGTCACTTACCGATGTTAAACGTATTCCGCATCATTGTGCGATTGGTTTTATTGAAGGAGGAGTTGCTAATAGTGAAAATATTGAAACTCTGGAACATTTCCGTGAAAACTGTGACATTATGATTTCGGTTGGCGCCTGTGCCGTTTGGGGTGGTGTACCGGCTATGCGCAATATGGTTCCATTGAAAGACTGTCTAAAGGAAGCTTATATAGAATCAGCCACAGCAGTTTCTGGTCAAAAGCCTGCTATTCCCTATCATCCAGATATTCCAAAGATTACCTCACAGGTTTATCCTTGTCATGAAGTTGTCAAAATGGATTATTTTATTCCTGGTTGTCCCCCTGATGGTGCTGTCATTCCATCTGGAGCAAGTTGAGCCTAAAATGGATTTTAGTTTTACTTCACACGCCATTTCAATTTCCTCCATATTGGCTACTTGTCAACATTGTTTTGATTATGCCCCTGAAGTTTCTTTGTTGACAATCAAAGGATATGAATGGAATCTACAATTGGGGTTAACTGAGCAAGCAAAACTAAATCTCAACGCAGCGACTGATTTTTTTAAAGAACATCTTTTGTGAAAATTGTTATTTATTCAACCTGAAATGAAACAAACACTAAATCCGGAGAATAACCATGAGTTATCAAATTAAATACCTCAGCATAATATGTAGTCTTTTGTTTGTCTTTCCAGCAATGGCTGAACAAGCGAACAAAGTATTGCCAACACAGCATCATGGACATCAACAAAAGCATCTCCAATATATTGAGTTGACAGAGTCTGGGACTGATCTATTCGCCACGATTCAGGAAGTTATCCGTAAGCTGGAAGCTAACCCTGATACCGATTGGTCAAAAGTTAATCTGGAGGCTTTGCGCGAACATCTGCGAGATATGTTTGAGTTTTCTTATAACGTTGATGTCATTTCACAACAGCCGATTGAACAAGGGGTCAAAATAAAAGTCAAACCAACAACGGCTCGTGCAAAAAAGGCGCTGGCAAAAGTATTAAGTGCTCATCCCATGATGTTAAAAATGGAGGCTGGCTGGAATATGCAGTCCCAGCAACAAAATGATTATTATGAGATAACCGTCACTACAACCAATCCAAATGAAATTGATAAGATCAGAGGCTTGGGATATATTGGATTGCTGGCGTATGGCAACCATCACCAACCGCATCATTGGTCAATGGCGACAGGCCAGAATCCACATCATGGGATGCATCACCAATAATATCAAAGCAGCTGAAGTTTTTGGGTTGTCCTTTATTCAGGTTGTTACGAATATGCAATATTTTTATCATGAAAAAAATATTTCTGAAAATTGCTATCCTCATTACATTAATTACAACTGGCTGCACAGAAAATACCGATACAGTTGTTGTTTATACCACGGTTGACCAGATATTTTCTGAGCCTATTTTAAATGATTTTGAGAGCCATACAGGTATCAAGATAAAAGCCATATATGATACCGAGGAAACAAAATCCACTGGTGTTTTAAATCGTCTGATTGCCGAAAAAGATAATCCTCAATGTGATGTTTTTTGGAGTGGAGATCCGGTTAGAATCATTGTCTTGAAGAACAAAGGCATTACTTCACCATACCAGTCACCAATGGCTAATGATATTAATGGTTTTTTTAAGGACCCAGATCACCACTGGACAGGATTTTCGGCAAGAGCGAGAGTTTTGATTTACAACAAGAACTTGTTAACAAAGGAAGAAGTTCCTCACTCCATTTTTGATCTAACAAAAGAACAATACAGAGGTAAGTTTGCAATCGCAAATCCTTTATTTGGTACAACGACATTTCATATTGCAGCTTTATTTACTTCCCTAGGAGATGAAAGAGCAAAGCAGCTTTTTGCTGATTTAAAAAACAATGAAGTAGTTATTGCCAGTAGTAATGGAGATGTCAAAAAACAGGTCATACTAGGAAAAGTTGCTTGCGGCCTGACTGACACTGATGATGTCTACGAAGCGATAAAAGAGCAAGCAAATATTGGTTTTGTGTTTTTGGATCAGCAAGGAATAGGTAGTTTGATAATGCCGAATACAGTCAGTCTGATAAAAAAATCACCACATACCGAGAATGGTAAAAAATTGATGGATTATCTATTAAGCAAGGAAACTGAGGCAAAACTGGCAAAATCCTGTGCCCAGATGCCTTTGCATAAAGGTGTTAAAATTCCAGGTGATATTACTTCATTAGACAATATTATCCCCATGAATATTGATTATGATAAAACAGCCCAAAAGCTGGAGAATATTCAAAATTATTTAAAGAAATGGCTGGAACAGTAATTCTAATTTGCAACGATGATCATACGAAGTATTGAGCGTCTTTGGTATTCGTTGGTTTTTGGTTCATTTTTCTTGTTCATCGTACTGCCGATTTTTTACACTGTTGGGGATGCACTGCTTCCAAAAGCAAGCAACAGTTCCTTAGTTGAAAACCTGCTGCTTATCAACAATGATAGTTTTTCCTTATTGGCTAAAAGTAGCGCTATCGCTTTTTCCATTGCATTTTTGTCGACAATATTGGGTGTCATATTCGGTTTTATATTATTCAAAACAAATGTTGCTTTTCAAGGTTTCTTCAAGATTGCATTACTCATTCCTTTGTTTATTTCTCCCTATATTCTGGCAGTTGCCTGGAATGATTTTTTTTATCTTTGTTTTGGAAATATTAATTTATTGGCTTCTTACCTTGGCGTAATTCTAATATTGACTTTCATATATACTCCTTTGTCCATAGTCATAATCGGTAGTGCTTTTTTAAACATAAATGCGCAACTGGAAGAAGCGGGCGAAATGATGACTGATTATCTACATGTGATTTTCAAAATCACACTGCCTTTAATAAAACCAGCCTTGCTGACTTCTTTTGTACTGGTTTTTATTTTTAGTATTTCAGAGTTTTCAGTGCCTATTTTTTTTGGTGTAAAAGTTTTCACCACCGAAATATTCACTCAGTTTTCTGCATTTTACAATCATTCATTAGCAATTTTGCAATCCACATTGCTTATTCTACTTTGCCTTTTATTATTATTCTCTGAAAAGGCATATTTGGCGGAGGCACCATTTTTATCGGTTCAAGGGGGAGGGATTAGAACTGAAAATAACCATTTTAATCATTGGCGAGGATTAAACGTTAGCCTTCTTTTCATCTGGTTTTTACTGTCTGTCCTCTTGCCATTAGTTGTTCTTTTTATTCAATCCTTTGATGATGGAACAGCTAAATTCATTCAGGCATTTGCACTTTTAAAACCAACTTTTATCAATTCCATAGGTTTGGCATTTGCTGGTGCCATGATTTGCATTGTTATTGGTTTTACTGCGGCTTATGTTGCTGAAGTAAAAAAGACAAAATCGTTAATCTGGCTTTTATTATTCGTTTTCGCCACTCCGTCAACTATTTTCGGTATCTGTTTGATTAAGTTTTATAATCGACCTTTATTGGATGCTATCTATTCCAGCTATGCCATTATTTTATTGGGGTATTCAGGGAAGTTCTCTTTTATCGCAGCAAAATTAATTGAAAATGCTATTAAGCAAATCCCAAAGTCATTTGATGAGGTGGCGCAGATTCAAGGCATCGTTTTATTCAGGCGAATATGGATGATTTTATTACCTTTGATCATGCCGAGCATTTTTGCAGCATTTATCATCAATTGTATTTTTTGTATTGGTGAATTAGGGACCACCATTATGGTTTATCCACCTGGAACAGAAATATTGCCCATTAAGGTTTTTACCTTGATGGCAAATGCACCCCAAGCATTGATAAGCTCAATGACCTTGATTGTTTTTTCTATTACTTTATTGCTTATTACTGCCTTATATCTATTTTTTAAAGCACTGCCAAAATGTCAATCATAAGACTGACTGATATAACACACGCTTATGGAGCCAAACAGGTACTACAACAATTATCTCTAGATATTGGCGCTAGTCAGTTGACCTGCCTGCTTGGAGGTTCTGGAAGTGGCAAGACAACTATTTTACGTTTGATTGCAGGTCTGGAAGCGCCACAAAGTGGATGCATAACCATTTCAAATAATAAAGTCACTGATAATAAACACATCATAATTCCTCCGCATCAACGACACTTAGGATTTATTTTTCAAGATTTGGCACTTTGGCCTCATTTTACTGTTTATAAAAATATAACTTTTGGATTGACTGCACGAAAACAAAAAAATGTAAAAGAGTCAGTTCAGCAGATGCTTGATTATTTCGGGTTGCAGGAATATTCTGACAAATATCCGCATCAGTTATCTGGTGGTCAACAGCAACTTGTTGCGCTTTCCCGAGCATTAGTTCTTAGACCAAAAATCCTGCTGATGGATGAACCGCTTGCCAATCTTGATGTGAAGTTGAAACGGAAAACGCTGGATCTCATCAAAAAACTACAACATAATTTCGATCTAAGCATTGTATTTGTTACTCATGATCACAGGGAGGCCTTTGTGATAGCAGATAATATCGTAATATTAAACAAAGGAATAATTGAGCAGGCAGGGAGTGTGGAACAAATAAAAAACTCTGAAAATGAATTTGTGAAGTATTTTATTGAATATTGAGATTGTTATGAAAAACGCACACGTTTTTAAAGTATTTGTGGTTTGGCTTATTTGTGCTAATCAGGCTGTAAAAAGCGATTCCATTGTTGATGAAAATATCAGTAGTAATACCCAAGAAGTTCAGGCAGCCGCACTGGCACAAACTGCAGAAACGAATTTCAGTTTTGATAATAAAGAAATAGGCAAGGTTTCAACTGGCTGGTCAAGGTTTTTTACGGGTAAAGGAAAACTCGGTCATTGGGAAATTATTAATGATCATGGCAATAAGGTGTTGGCTCAAACATCAAAAGAAAATTTTGGTTATCATTTTGATGTGATCGTTAATAACCAGTTGAATTACCAAGATTTAGAATTTTCACTGCAGTTTAAAGGCATGGAAGGAAATGAAGACCAAGGAGGAGGGCCAGTTTGGCACTTCCAGGATGCCAATAATTATTACGTGGCACGTGCTAATCCACTGGAAAACAATTACCGGGTTTACAAGGTAGTTGACGGTAATCGTAAAATGCTAAACAGCATTGATATTAATATCAGCACAGGTCAATGGTACACAATAAAAATCATCATGAGAGGAAATAAAATCGAATGTTACCTAAATGGCGAGCTGCAATTAAGCACGCTAGACAATACCTTTCCGAATGCAGGGAAAATTGGTGTCTGGACAAAAGCAGACGCAGTGACATATTTTGATAATTTAAACCTGAAACCGTAATTTCAATGCAGATAACAAGGGGCAAGATATCGGTTTAGTACGGGCTTTGAAAAAATCTTAGCTTCACCCTTCACCCATCTTCGCAGCTTTTTTATCTCTAAGTCATTGATTTATAGTTAACATCAATTTTTTGAACTGAAAAGCCCTTTAAAATCTTAGGGACTATTAACACCGCATATGATGATTAACAACAAATGTACATTTATGTTAATGTTGCTTTTAATGCTAGGATGGTATAAGTAGATCTATATAGCTGGAGGACACCATATTATGCGTTTATCCATTGAAGTAACGCAGGAACAACATCAACGGCTCAAGGCTGTGGCAGCTTTACGCGGCCAGAGTATCAAGGATTATGTTCTGGATCGTGTGCTGCCGGAAACTCCGGCGGCTGATGAAGGTGAAGCATTGCGTCAGTTAGAATCATTTTTGGAACCGCGCCTTAAGGCGGCAAAAGATACAACCGTCAATAGATCCGTAGAACAGATATTCGAGGAAACCCATCAGGAAACGCGATAACGGAATGCTGCCCTATGAAATCACATCACTGGCAGAAGAAGACCTTAAAGAGATTGCCCGGTACAAACTGACACAATGGGGCAAAAAACAATCCCTACACTATGTTGGATTACTGGAAAATGTTTTCGGGATATTGCCACAGGAACCGTATATTCCCGTTCCTTTTCAGAACGCTATCAGTAAAACAGGGTAAAAAGATGCGAACACCACTATATTTTCTATATCCACCCTGAAAAAAAGTTGCCCTGTATTATCGCTGTTTTGCATGAAAAGATGGATATGCTGACCTGGCTTAGAGGCCGCTTAGACTAAATAATCTTCCAAAAAACAGGCTTTTAAAAAACGCAGTCATAAACAAAGGGACTTTAATGTTCGAACAAACTTTTAAAAATATTGACGATGTACTCTGGTAAAGAAGCTGGTTGCACGACTGAGCTTGATTACACCGAACAAACTTCGTGGATGCTGTTCCTAAGATATCTGGACGATCTGGAACAAGAACGTGCCATGGAGGCTGAACTGGTCGGTAAGTCCTATGATTCATCATAGACGAAAAACACCGTTGGTCGAGTTGGGCTACCCCTAAAAAAGAGGATAGATCATTTGACCATGATTCTGCGCTGACCGGTGATGACACATCAGTCTCAGGAAGGTCAGCAAACCAAAATGGAGTTGGTCTACGAATATCTTACTGGCCCACGTTTTCGTCATCGTGTAGAAGCTATTGTCGAGAAGTTTTCAGATATGCAAGCTGACCTGGATCGGGAAAAAAAGGCCATGACCAGGCTGTGGGCCAAGCGTGAATCGCAAATTCAGGGTGTAATCGAGGCTACAGTTGGGATGTATGGTGATTTGCAAGGAATAGCCGGTCGAGCACTCCAAGAAATTGAAGGTCTGGAAGTACCTTTATTGGAAAACGGCAGCATTGAAAAATAGAGCTGGTTTTTTATCTGGACCGTCCTTTACAAAGGTCGTTTGTAGGTTATTGAAGATCGGCAAGACCTTTTAGGTCACCGCTCTGACAAGATCACGACACATTATTCAGCCGCAGAATTATCGAGGCTGATTGATGCGGTAAACAGCGTGTGTGGTGAGCGGAAAGGCGAGCAGCCTGAATTAGTTGTATTAAGACGGCTGATCGTTTCTTAAACCTCCCGCAAGGAAAATTTGAAAGAAATTAAAAACTGGCTAAGCGTCATTGATTTAATGGTGCCCAGGGACAGAATCGAACTGCCGACACGAGGATTTTCAGTCCTCTGCTCTACCGACTGAGCTACCTGGGCCTTGTCTCGAACGGAGCGCGTATTAAACTAGGATATGGCGTTTTAGTCAAGAAAAAAATTGCCATAGTTTGAAAGTGATTAAAAAATAGTAAATTTTTCTTGGTGCGAAAATTTAGTATTGCTATTCAGCAGCACATAAAACATGTAAAATTACAAGATTTTCTCATCTAATCATTCGGGTTTAAAACGTGGAATTTAGAGGAACAACTATTCTTTCTGTGCGCCGTGGCAATAAAGTTGTTATAGGTGGTGATGGACAAGTAACCTTAGGTAATACCGTCATGAAAGGCAATGCGCGAAAAGTGCGGCGTCTATATCACGATAAGGTGATTGCTGGCTTTGCAGGGGCGACAGCCGATGCTTTTACATTATTCGAACATTTTGAAGGCAAATTGGAAAAACATCGGGGCAATTTAACTCGTGCTGCTGTTGAAATGGCCAAAGATTGGCGAACTGATCGTGCATTAAGACGGCTGGAAGCATTACTGGCGATCGCCGATGTTAAAACGTCATTGATTATTTCCGGGACTGGCGATGTGATCGAGCCGGAACAAAATTTGATTGCTATTGGTTCAGGTGGTCCTTTTGCGCAATCAGCTGCCAGGGCTTTGTTGGAAAATACAGAAATGAGCGCCCGTGATATTGTTGAGAAAGCTTTGAATATTGCTGGTGATATTTGTATTTATACCAATCACAATCTCAGAATTGAAGAATTAGACGCGGAACCGCAAGAGTAAAACAGAATATGACACAAATGACTCCCAAAGAAATCGTTCATGAACTGGACAAACATATTATTGGCCAGTCGAATGCCAAACGCGCTGTTGCCATCGCTTTAAGGAATCGCTGGCGACGTGCCCAGGTAAGTCCTGATTTGCGTGATGAAATTACTCCCAAAAATATATTAATGATTGGACCGACTGGTGTCGGTAAAACTGAGATTGCGAGGCGTTTAGCACGATTAGCAAATGCGCCTTTCATTAAAATTGAAGCGACAAAATTTACTGAAGTGGGTTATGTCGGTCGTGATGTTGAATCCATTATTCGTGATTTGGTTGATACCGCGGTCAAAATGACTCGGGAAATGGAAATGGAAAAAGTTCAGAACAGGGCTTTGGATGCGGCGGAAGAAAGAGTGCTGGATATATTATTACCCAGCGCCAATGGCGGTATGGTATCTGAATCTGAACAAAATACCCGGCAAAAAATGCGCAAAAAATTAAGGGAAGGGAGTTTTGATGATAAGGAAATTGAAGTAGATGTCAGAGCACCGTCTATTGGTGTTGAAATTATGGCCCCCCCGGGGATGGAAGAAATGACCAGCCAGTTACAAGGAATGTTTCAGAATATTGGTAGCCAGAAAACCAAAACCCGCAAATTAAGAATCAAGGAAGCCATGAAGGTTTTGCAGGAAGAAGAAGCTTTGAAACTGGTTAATGAGGATGAAATTAAGCACAATGCGGTAACGGCTGTTGAGCAAAATGGTATTGTGTTTCTGGATGAAATTGATAAGGTTTGCAAGCGTTCTGATCTGGGAGGCGGTGGTGGCGAAGTATCACGGGAAGGCGTCCAGCGAGATTTGCTGCCACTGGTGGAAGGCAGTACAGTCAGTACCAAGTACGGTATGATTAAAACCGATCATATTTTGTTTATTGCCTCCGGTGCTTTTCATTTAACTAAGCCTTCTGATTTAATTCCGGAACTTCAGGGTCGTTTCCCGATTCGGGTAGAACTAGAAGCGCTTTCTGCTGATGATTTTGTACAAATTCTGACTGAACCCGATGCTTCATTGACTGAACAATATACGGCATTACTGGCAACGGAAGGGGTCAACCTGAGTTTTACAGATAATGGCATTCAACGTATTGCCGAGTTAGGTTTTCAGGTTAACGAAACTACTGAGAATATCGGTGCCAGAAGGTTGCATACTATTTTAGAACGATTGCTGGAAAGTATTTCTTTTGAAGCGCCTGATCTGGAAACTAAAAATGTCGTCATCGATGCAAAATATGTTGATGAAAATCTGACAGAATTTGCGGAAGACGAAGATTTGAGTCGGTACATTTTATAGTTTTTATGCGTTTAAAACCGCCTGCCATTGGTTCAGTTCCGACAGAAATCAAATTACATCAGGTTTCCAGATTTTTGGAAATCAGTTTTGATGATGGGGCTGTTTTCCAACTTCCTTACGAATATTTGCGTGTTTTTACCCCTTCTGCCGAAGCATTGGGACATGCGCATGACCAAGAGGTTTTACAGATAGGTAAGGAAGATGTTTTGATAGAAACCATCAAACCAGTAGGTAATTATGGTATTGCCCCAAAATTCAGTGATGGTCATGAAACCGGTATTTATACCTGGGACTTGTTATACATGCTGGGGAAAGATTATCAATCTTTATGGGCTGACTATTTGCTTCGCTTGGAGCAGTCAGGCCATCAGCGTAAAACAACGACAAACATTTAGCCATTTCAAACATAATGACAGAAAATACAAATACCACCCATTTTGGGTTTAAAGAAGTACCAAAGGAACAAAAAGTTGAACTGGTTCGAGATGTTTTTGATTCAGTTGCCAATAAATATGATGTGATGAATGACCTAATGTCGCTTGGCATTCATCGAATCTGGAAACGGATCGCTGTACAGTTAAGCAATGTCAGAGAAGGTGACGCTGTTTTGGATCTGGCTGGAGGTACCGGCGATTTAACAACCTTGTTTTCCAAACGTACGGGTAAAACTGGACGAATTGTGTTGGCGGATATTAACGCTTCAATGCTGACAGCAGGTCGTGATCGGTTGATTGACAACGGCTTGCTTGGCAATGTCAGTTATGCCCAGGTTAATGCGGAATGTTTGCCTTTTGAAGATAACAGTTTTGATTGCGTATGCATTGCTTTTGGGTTGAGAAATGTTACCGATAAAGATGCCGCGTTACGTTCGATGGCTCGGGTATTAAAGCCGGGCGGACGAGTGATAGTGCTGGAATTTTCCCATCCTACAGACAAAATCACAGAAAAAGTTTATGACTTTTATTCATTTAATGTGCTACCCAGAGTAGGCGAAATTGTTGCTAAAGATGCGAACAGTTATCGTTATTTGGCTGAATCAATTCGTATGCATCCCAAGCAGGATGAATTAAAAACAATGATGGAAAATGCCGGTCTTGAACGTTGTGAATATTTTAATTTGACCAATGGAATTGTCGCAGTTCATCGAGGTTATAAATTTTAACTGATGTTGATTAAAGCTTTATTGGCCAGTGCCTTGGAAACAGCATTAAATCAATATTTGGCACTGGATGAAGATGTTGAATTGTTTTTAGAACCTTTGGCGGGGAAGGTCGTCGCTATAACTATTGAGCCTTTTGATGCCACACTTTATTTATGTCCAACTGAAACTCGAATTCAGGTGTTGGAGCAGTTTCTTGGCGAGCCGGATACCAGAATAACCGGCTCTTTGTTTGCATTGGGAATGATGGGAGTCAGCTCGAAACCGATGCGTTCAGTGTTTTCCGGAGAAGTTAAAATTGAAGGAGACACAAGAACCGGCAGAAAATTTCAGGCATTATTTGAGCAATTAGATATTGACCTTGAAGAGAAATTATCCCATTTCACTGGTGACATTGTCGCACATAAAATTGGCCAGTTTTTTCGCGGTGGAAAGCGTTGGACTGATGATGCCCTGGAAACATTGAAGCTGAATATTACTGAGTATATTCAGGATGAAGCTAAAGATTCCCCTGTTGCACCTGAGCTTGAAATTTTTTATCGGCAGGTTGATGAAATCAGGTCTGATTTTGACCGCTTAGCTCAAAGAGTGGAGCGATTAAAAACCACTTATTCCGAAACAATGCTTCCTCTTGAACTTCAGAAATAATAATTAACTGGTGGAATAGTTACACATTCCGCATAACCATTTTTCAGGTAATAATTAATGCACCCGAAGCTATTATTGCGTTTAATCAGAATCAATTGGATTTTGATGTTTCATGGATTGGATGAAATTGTCCTAAAAACGCATTTGTTTCGTCCTATCCGCTTTCTCGCGGTTTTTTCTCCTTATTATTGGGCAACGAAGCAGCCTGAATCCCGAGCAATTCGAATCCGCAAGGCTTTGGAAGACCTGGGTCCTATTTTTGTTAAATTTGGTCAGGCTTTGTCAACCCGGAAAGATTTATTGCCCGAGGATATAGCCGATGAGCTAGTCAAACTTCAGGACAAGGTTCCACCGTTCCCTAATGAAGAAGCCAAAGCGATTATTGAATCTGAACTGGGCCAGTCTTTAACAGAGGCTTTTTCTCAATTTGATAGTGATCCGTTGGCATCCGCCTCGATTGCGCAGGTTCATTCAGCCGTATTGCATAATGGTGAGAATGTCATTGTTAAGGTATTACGGCCTGATGTTGAAAAACGTATTTTGTCAGATGTCGGTTTGCTTTATGAACTGGCAAGATTGGCAGAAAGATTTTGGGATGATGCCAAAAGGCTGCGCGCCATTGAAGTAGTTGCTGAGTTTGAAAAAACATTGATGGATGAACTTGATTTAGTCAGGGAGGCTGCCAACGCCAATAAATTACGGCGTAATTTTGAAGATTCCGAGTCGATTTATATTCCCGAAGTTCATTGGCCATTGACCCGAAAAAAAGTCATGGTTATGGAAAGAATTTATGGGATACCCATAGGTGAAATTGATCAACTGCGTGAAGGAAATGCCGATTTCAAGTTGTTGGCTGAACGCGGGGTGGAAATTTTCTTTACCCAGGTTTTCAGGGATAATTTTTTCCATGCTGATATGCATCCAGGTAATATTTTTGTCGAACTGCCGGCAAAATATTTGGCTGTGGATTTTGGTATTGTCGGCACTTTGTCGCCTTCGGATCAACATTATCTGGCTGAAAATTTCATGGCATTTTTTAATCGGGATTATCGCCGGGTTGCAGAAATGCATGTGGAATCAGGTTGGGTGCCGAGTTCCACTCGGGTTGAAGAATTTGAATCCGCCATTCGCAGTGTTTGTGAGCCAATTTTTGAAAAACCGTTGAAGGACATTTCCTTTGGCCATTTGTTGTTGCGCTTGTTTCAGACCGCGCGGCGTTTTGATATGACTGTACAACCGCAATTGGTTTTATTGCAGAAAACCTTGCTGAATATTGAAGGTCTGGGGCGCCAGCTTTATCCAGATCTGGATTTGTGGCAAACAGCCAAACCTTTCTTGGAAAACTGGTTTAAGGAGCGGGTCGGGCCAAAAGCGAAAATTGAAAAATTTATCAAGCAATTTCCTGAGCTGGCTGAACAAATACCGGAAGCGCCAGCATTGGTTTTTCGCGTACTCAATGATGCTTCTCATGCTAAAGAACAGATGCAAATTCATAATCAGGAATTGCAATTAATGCGTGAACAAATGAAGCAGAATCATAAAAATACCATTCTGGCAATTCTAGCCAGTGCAGCAATGATCAGTTTTGCAGTAATTTTTACCTGAATCGGTAATTTCATTACGGCACAGGCGGCAAGATTTTTTCAAATACCGTGCTCGTTCCTAAACCAATCTCTTGCTCCCTGTTATCCGCATTGAAATCACAGATTCAAGTTTTAGTTAAAAGTGCTCGGCATTTTGTTGAAATTTTTCTAGCTCAGGATTCATGTAATCCCAGGGCTGGGCATCGCAGACCCAGAAATCAACATGGGGCTCATAGACAGAGGGATCATCAAGCGAGGCAGCCGAAACCGGGCGGAGTTCAGGATGGCCGATATTTCTGCCAAATAAAGCGGCGCCACAGTTCGGACAAAAGCCACGATAAACTGTGTTACCACTGGCTGCAACCGATGGGAATTCTTTGTATAGACCTTCAATTTCCAGGGCATTTGAAAGCACAAATAATACCGGTAGATAAGCAGATCCAGAAGATTTCTGACAGGTTCTGCAATGACAATTTCCTGATCCAATCGGTTTGGCTGTAATGCTGTAGCGCACCTGGCCACACAGACATCCACCAGTAATAGGTAATTCATAAGACATCATTAAGCGCCTCATCAAGTGTGTTAAATTGAAATTGAAAATTAATCTCCTGAAGACGGGCAGGAATAACTCGTTGACCGCCGAGCAACAATTCGGCCATTTCACCCAGCATGGGTTTTAGGATAAATGCCGGGACAGAGAAGATGGCTGGGCGATGAAGTTTTTTTGCAAGGCAGTCGGTGAAGTCCTGATTGCTGACTGGGTTAGGTGCGGTACTATTATAAATACCTTTCATATCTGGCGAATCCAACATCTTGGTGATGATTTCGATTAAATCTCCACGGTGTATCCATGACATCCATTGTTGGCCATTAGCTATTTTGCCTCCGAGGCCGAGTTTAAAGGAGGGCAGCATTTTTGCTAAAAAACCACCGTCATTGCCAATTACCAGTCCGGTTCTCAAAATACAAACTCGAAGACCAAAATCTTCTGCTTTTATTGCACTTTCTTCCCACAAAGTACAAAGTTGGTGGGCGAAATTATCATTTATTGCCATGCAATTTTCTGTCAGAATTTTTGAGCCTTGATTGCCATAATAACCTACTGCTGAGCTGCTGATTAATACCGAAGGTTTTTGTTGTGCTTTGTTGATAAAAGCAATCAATTGCTCTGTTACTTTAATTCTACTATCAATCAAGATTTGTTTTCTTTTTTTACTCCATCGTGCATCGACAATGCCTTCACCTGCCAAATTAATAATGCTGTCAAAGTGGTTTTTCTCACTGAGGTTGTTTAGATCACCAAGAGCTTGAACTTGATTGCCACATAGAGCAGGAACTTTTTCTGGTTTTCTGCTGAGTACGGTTAAATTATGTCCTTTGCTTATCAAAGACTGACATAGTTTTCTGCCAATAAATCCAGTTCCACCAGTTATTAAGATATTCATGGATTATGCTCGGTTTTCAATGGCCTAATTTCCAATAGACTGAAGTGAGATAAGAATGTTGCAAAAAAAGCTTTAGAATTTGTTCAAGAATCTTGAGGAATACGGCATTAATGATAAAAACAGAATAAAAAACCAATATAATTCAGTATGTTGATTTTTTTTGTGAGAAAAGCCACTTCAATACATTTTCATCTGAATAAGTTGCCGTCCAGGAATCATGCGCAACATTTTTATATTCAGTGTAATTTGGATTCCCTCCGGCTTTTTTGATGGCTGATATCATTTCCCGAGATCGGTTTGGGTCGACTATCATGTCTTTATCTCCATGAAAGGCCCAAATCGGGATATGTTTGATTTGTTCAGCCTTATTTTTATTGCCGCCGCCGCAAACAGGTATTGCTGCTGCAAAAGTATCGGGAAACCTTTGAATCAAATCCCAGGTTCCAAATCCTCCTATGGATAATCCTGTCACATAGATTCTGTTTTTATCAACCGGTAATGTTT
>Ga0256841_1002395_pt1 | contig 15002 bp, 12 predicted proteins | sample 356308metaG_FD_185971 | JGI IMG/M metagenome (GOLD analysis project Ga0256841, IMG submission 185971) | Hydrothermal vent microbial communities from Mid Atlantic Ridge, Atlantic Ocean - 356-308 | ecosystem: Environmental > Aquatic > Marine > Hydrothermal vents | place: Atlantic Ocean: Mid...
GCCACCGATGACGAGCGCCTTCTCGGTGATCGCATGAGGGAGGAAGCGATAGGCCTCCGGATCGTCGGCGACGGCCAGGCCCGCCAGGACCAGGGCGAACATGCCGCCGAGGGTCAGCAGTCGTCCGAGCGCCCCCGTCGCAACGACGGCCACCACGAGCGTCGTCACCACGCCGATGGCGGCCAGCACCCACCGGAACTCGACCACCGAAAGCCGTTCCCGGATCTTCGACCAGTTCGGTGCCGGGAGCCGGCGTCGTCGGGCACGGGTGATGGGGATCACCTCGGCCTGGATCGCCTCGGCCAGGCCGACCGCGTCCCGGACCTTGGCCACGATCCGCTCGTCGCCCGCCGCGAGATGCACGCCGTCGGGTCTGAGATCGACCTCGACCTGGTCGGTCGGCCAACGGGCGACCTCGGTGCCCGCCACCTCGACCCGAAGCTCGGCCTCCTGGACCACGAACGTGGCTCGGGCCTCCTCGTCGGTGCCGGGGATCCGGAGATGCCCGCGGTGCAACGAACCGCTCATCCTCGCGCTATCGGACGTCGCGGATCGCCCCTTGAGCCCTTCTCCCCCGGCGTCCGGACCCACCCCCCTTAGCGTCACACGTGACGGAATACCGAGTGCTCGCGCCACCTCCAACCGGCGCACCGGGACGGCCTACCCTCGCACCATGGCCAGGTACGACGAGATCGACCATACGGCCGACACCGGCCTCACGGTCCGCGCCGCGACCCTCCCCGAGGCGCTGGCCGCCGCCGCCGAGGGCATGTTCCGTCTCATGTACGGTGAGGTCTCTGCCACCGGTCGACGGATCGTCTTCACGCTCCCCGACGAGGTGCCCGCCGACCTGCTCTACGACGTGCTGGCGGAGCTCCTCTGGCGAGCCGAAGCCGACGATCTCGCCGTCGGCCACGTCGAGGTTCATCCCGTCGACGATGGCTACCGGGTCGAAGCCGCCGCAACCCCGACCACGGCCGTCGAGCTCGTCGGCCCGCCCATCAAGGCGGTCACCTGGCACGACCTCGTCTGCGAGCCCCGCGACGGCGACTGGTTCGCCCAGGTCATCTTCGACGTCTGATGGTCAGATCGTCCCGTTCCGCCGACGGTACGATCGGGCCGTGGAACTCGAGCGGATCGGCCCGGTCACGTGGCGTATCTCCCCCGGCGGCGGGATGCGGGTCCCGGGGATCGTGTTCGCCTCCGAGGCGTTGCTGGCGACCGCCGCCGAAGACCGTGCCCTGGACCAGGTCGCCAACGTCGCGCATCTCCCGGGGATCGTCGAAGCGTCCTTCGCCATGCCCGACATCCACTGGGGCTACGGCTTTCCGATCGGCGGGGTCGCCGCCACCGCGGTGGGACACGGCGGCGTCGTCTCGCCCGGTGGCGTCGGTTTCGACATCTGCTGCGGCGTCCGCCTCCTGCGCTCGGCCCTCGACGAGGCCGCCTTCCGCGCCCACCGAGAGCGCATCATGGACCAGCTCGACCTGCGGATCCCCCGCGGCCTGGGGAAAGGCGCCATCGCCTCCCGCGCCCTCCTCCAGGACGTCCTGGCCCGCGGCGCCCATGCCGCCCTCGACGCCGGCTTCGGTGACCGGCGCGATCTCGACCGGTGCGAGGAGTCCGGACGCTCGGCAGGGGCCGACCCCGACGCCATCTCCGAGCGGGCGCTCCTGCGCGGCGGAGGCCAGCTCGGATCTCTCGGGGCGGGGAACCACTTCCTCGAGATCCAGGTGGTCGATCGGATCCTGGATCCTCCGGCCGCGGCCGCCTTCGGGCTCGCCGAGGGGATGGTGACCGTGATGATCCACTGCGGCAGCCGCGGTCTGGGACACCAGACGTGCACGGATCATCTGCGGCGGATGGGCTCGGCGATGGCCCGACACGGGATCCAGGTGCCCGACCGTCAGCTCGCCTGCGTCCCGGTCGACTCGCCCGAGGGAGGCAGCTACCTCGCGGCGATGGCGGCCTCGGCCAACTTCGCCTGGGCCAACCGCCACATCCTGGCCCACGAGGCCCGCGCCGCGTTCGCCGCCGGCACCCGCTCCACCGTCGCTGCCCTCGAGATGGACCTGGTGTACGACGTCGCCCACAATCTCGCCAAGCTCGAGACCCACGAGATCGACGCGGTTCCGACCGAGCTGTGCGTCCACCGCAAGGGAGCGACCCGTGCCTTCGGGCCGGGTGACCCGGCGCTCCCCGCCGACCTACGTGCCATCGGGCAGCCGGTGCTCGTTCCCGGTTCGATGGGAACGGCCTCGTGGGTGCTGCGGGGCGTCGAGGGCAACCCGGCGTTCGGCTCGGCCGCTCACGGTGCGGGACGGGTCATGTCCCGCAAGCAGGCGCAGCGCACCGAGACCGGCCGGGCGGTGCGCTCCGAGCTCGAGGCCGGAGGCATCGCGGTTCGACCCGGCTCGGTCAGATTGCTGAGCGAGGAGGCGCCGTACGCATACAAGGACGTCGACGCCGTCGCCGAGGTCTGCGAACTGGCCGGCCTCGCGGCCCGCGTCGCCCGCCTGCGACCCCTGGGGGTCGTCAAGGGCTGAGCCGCCCGGTCGGCTCGCGTCGGCGGTGGGTCGTCACCCTCCGGCAGGCGGCGGGCCGCCGACGGCGTGGGGTTCGACGGCGATCGACTGCAGGTCCCGGACGGCGCTGGTGAGGTGGGCGATCGCTTCGACGTAGTCCCGCTTCGTCGCCTTGCCCCCGGTCAGGTCCACGGCCACGTCCTCGGCTGCCGCCTCGAGTCGGTACAGGGCGTCACGGAGCGCGTCCCACGCGTGGCGGGAGATGACCACCTCGTTGGGTCCGATCCCCCGCCGGGCGGCCTCCCGGCGAGCCTCGTACGCTCGTTGCCGGTGGCTGGGTCGGCAGTACCGTCGTGGCCGTCCCGGCCCGGTGGTGACGGCGAAGGGCGCACCACACCACGCGCAGCGACGCATCGAGCGTTCCATCACCCGTGACGTTAGCCGAACCCTGGGTTGGTGGACCCCCTTTAGGGGTGTGGTGAACCCTGGGTTGGTGAGCCCCCTTTAGGGGTGTGGTGAACCCTGGGTTGGTGAGCCCCCTTTTGGGATGTGGTGAACCCTGGGTTGGTGAGCCCCCTTTAGGGGTGTGGTGAACCCTGGGTTCGGGAGCCCGGTCAGATCTCGCGGGTGGAGAGGCGGCGGAGGGCGATGGGCCACGTGGCCACGATGGTGCCGACGGTCACCACGACCGAGCGCCAGTACCCCGAGATGCCGTCCCGGACGACGGCGTCGATGGCACCGGCCAGCGCCGACGGGAGCCACACCCCCACGGGTCGGTACAACGATCCGATGCCCAACACGATCAGGACCCCCACGGCGATCCCACCCACGGCCGCCGTCGAACGGACGTAGGTCGAGGCCAGCAGCACCATCGCGACCGCGAACCCCAGGTACAGCGCCTCCAGCGCCAACCCGGCGAGGAACCGGTCCAGCGGGATGGACCCGAGGAGCAGCACCGTTCCCCCCCAAGCCGCCCAGGCGCCGGCCGTATAGCCCACCACCGCCCCGATCCACGCCCACAGGAGCCTGGGCCCGAGGAGCTCCGGAACGGTTGCCCGGGTCCGCAGGAACACCGCCATCCCTCGGTTGGCGTCCAGCGCCACGGCCGCCGCTGCGACGAACACCGCCGCCAGCAGCCCGAGCTGCTGGGCGTTGCCGTTGAACTGCGCGATCCCGTCGATGGGGGTCGGCGGCGGCAACTCCACCGGAACCCCCTGACCGAGGCCCGCCAGCAGCTCGGGAAGGAACCGGGCCGTGACGGGGCCCAGCACCCCGAAGAACACATACACGCCCACCAGCACCCAGATCCGCCGGGTCCGGACCAGCCGAATCCGCTCGAGCCGGTCGAGGTTCATGCGGTCAACTCCAAGAAGACCTCCTCGAGGGACCGCCGATGCGGCACTATCGACCTGACCGGAACCTCGGCCCGGGCCAGCACCTCGACCAGGGAGCGTTCGGCCGCGTCGACGTCGGTCACCTCCACCTCGAACGTCGCGTCGTCGACCGGGCGAACCTCGGCCACCCACCGCTGTCGACCCAACGCCGCGACAAGCCGCTCGGGTGCCCGGGTACCCAACTCCACTCGATACCGCGTCCGCTCCCCCACCAGGAGATCCGCCAGACTGCCCTGGTACCGGAGCCGTCCCTCGGCCAGGATCCCAACGTGATCGGACACCTCCTGCACGTCGTCGAGGATGTGACTGGAGAAGACCACCGTCGCCTGGCCCCGCAACCGGGTGATCAGATCGAGGACCTCCCTCCGGCCGGCGGGATCGAGCGCCGCCGCCGGTTCGTCCAGGAGCAGGAGATCCGGGCGCCCGACCACGCTGCCGGCCAGCCCCAGACGTTGCAGCATGCCCCGCGAGTAGCCACCGACCCGCCGGTCGGCGGCCGCGGTGAGCCCGGCGTCGCGCAGCACCACCGCCGAGCGATCAGCCGGAGCGCCGGTCAGTGACGCAGCCAGCTCGACCACCTCCCGCCCGGTCAGCCACTTGTCGAAGGTCGGGGTATCGGGGAGCACGCCGATCTCCTCAGCGTCCACCCTCACCGATCCCGACGTCGGGCGGCGGAGGCCCGCCAGGATCCCGAGCAGCGTCGTCTTGCCGGCCCCGTTCGGCCCCACCAGGCCGTAGACCGAACCGGCCGGCACCGCCAGCGACACCCCGTCGAGGGCCGTCACCGAGCCGTACCGCTTCACGAGCCCGTCGGTGGCGACCACCGTCGACGCAGGTGGCTCCGAGATCACGCCCTCGCCTCCTCCTCCCGCCGTTCACCCTCGGCCTCGACCGTCACCCACCGGCCCAGGACCCGGCGCGCGAACGCCGCCAGGTCTTCGCCGTCAGGGACCGCATACCCGACCACGGGCACACCGGTCGGTCGAGGTCCGTCGAGCAGTTCCACGAGCTCATCGCTCCATACCCACGGCATGACCACCTCCGCGAGTTCGACACTTCACACCACCGCCGACGATAGCGCCCGTGTCAAACCCCCCGATGTGGCTCGAACCCGACCTCGCGCAGCACCTGCCACATCCGCCACGGGGTGATCGGCATATCGATGTGGGTCACCCCGAGATGGGCGACGGCGTCGATGGCGGCGTTCTGGATCGCCGGCGTTCCACCGATCGTGCCGGCCTCTCCGACGCCCTTGACCCCGAGCGGGTTCAGCGGCGTCGGGGTGACGGTGTGATCGAGCTCGAAGGACGGCAACGTCGAAGCGGCCGGGATCAGATAGGTCGTCAGGTTCGTCGTCAGCGGGTACCCGTCGTCGTCGTAGCGGACCCACTCGCTGAGAGCCTGCCCGGCCGCCTGCGCGATCCCCCCATGGATCTGCCCGTCGAGGATCATCCGGTTGACGACCGTTCCCGCATCGTCCACGGCGACGTGACGCACCAGACGGACGTCGCCGGTCGCCAGGTCGACCTCGACGACGGCGACGTGCGAACCGAAGGGATACGTGGCGTCATCCTGACGGATCGTCGTCGCCACCGCCAGCCCCGGTTCCATGCCCGGCGGCAGGTTGGCCGGGTCCCGGGACACCGCCGACAGTTCCGCCCACGAGTACGCCGAGTCGGGGACGCCGGCGACCCCGACCTTCCCTCCCGGGAACACGACGATGTCATCGACCGCCGCCTCGCGCAGATGCACCACGATCTGCTTGGCCTTCTCCACGACGAGGTCGGTCGCCTCCACGACCGCCGTGCCGCCGAGCTGCAGTGATCGGGACGCCATCGTGCCCCCGCCCCGGGCCACCAAGGCGGTGTCGCCCTCGACGACGTCGACTCGGTCGAGGGGGATCCGCATCTCGGCGGCGACGAGCTGCGCGAACGTCGTCGCGTGCCCCTGGCCGTGGGCCGACGTCCCGACCTTGACGACGACCGTGCCGTCCTCGAGGACGTCGACGGCACCCCACTCCTCGCCCCCCTCGGCGGCGGTGACCTCCACGTACGAGGAGAGCCCGATCCCCAGTTGCACCCGGTCGCCACGGCGCCGCCGCGCCGCCTGCTCCCGCCGCAGGTCCTCGTACCCGGCGAGCTCGAGCACCCGATCCAGCGCAGCCCGATAGTCACCGCTGTCGTAGATCGCATCGGTCGGGGTGGTGAAGGGGAACGACGTCGGGGGAACGAGATTGCGTCGCCGCAGCTCGGCCGGATCCATGTGCAGTTCGGCAGCCATGAGATCCATCGCCCGCTCCAGCATGCTCGTCGCCTCGGGCCGGCCGGCACCGCGGTAGGCATGGACCGGCGCGGTGTTGGTGACCACCGACCGCCAGGTGGCCTCCACCATGGGGATGACGTAGGGGCCCGACGCCATCCACGTCGTGAACTCGGGCAGCACGGCGCCGAACAGCGGATAGGCTCCGGCGTTCTGGGTCACCTCCATCCGGAGACCGACGAGACGGCCGTCCCTGGTCGCTCCCAACTCGATCCGATGGTGCTGATCGCGTCCCTGGGTCATGGCGACCATGTTCTCGGATCGGGTCTCCTGCCAACGCACCGGGCGCCGGTATCGCAGCGCCAGCGCCGCGGTGAGGATCTGCTCGGGATACGGCAGGATCTTGGCGCCGAACCCACCGCCCATGTCGGGTACCCGCACCCGGAGCCGGTCCTTGTCGATCCCGAGGATGCGGGCGCCGAGGACCTGGTGGATGAAGACGTTCTGGGAGCCCACCCACCATTCGAGCGACGCCCCTCGAGGGATCGCCAGCGCGTTGTTGGGTTCGAGGGGGACGGCGTCGAGGCGCTGGTTGATGAACTCGGCGGAGACGACGACCTCGGCCGCCGCCAACGGATCGCCGGCGGCGTTGCCGGTCGTCTCCGGGCCGGCGACGAGGTTGGAGTCGAGCGTGTCGAACAGGATCGGGGCGTCTGCGGCCAGGGCCGCGTCGATCGTCGAGAAGGAAGGCAGCGGCTCGATGTCGACCCAGACCGCGGCAGCGGCGTCGATGGCCGTCGGGCGGTCCTCGGCGACGACGACGGCGACCGGCTCGCCGACGAACCGCACGACGTGGGTGGCGAGGATGGGCCTGGTCGCGTCGGGTGCCGACGGCGACGACGACGGGAGCGGGCCGAGGTCGAGGTCGGCGGCGGTGAAGACCCCGAGCACCCCCGGCATCGTCAGTGCCAGGGAGGGGTCGATGGCCCCGATGCGGCCGTGCGGCACCGGGGCACGCACGACGGCGATCCACAGCGCGTCGTCGACGTCCAGGTCGTCCAGGAACCGCCCGTCGCCGGTGAGGAACCGAGGATCCTCGACCCGTTTGACCGCCGCTCCGATGATCGATGAAGCCATGGCGACGATGGTACCGAGGTCGCGGACGGCGGAGGTCTCGGCTATCCGGCCCCGGTCTGGCGCCGCCGCTCTTCGATCTTCCGACGGACCTCGGCGGCCGCGATCTGGGCTTCTCGCCATTCCCGGTAGCGGGTGCCGAGGGGGAGGGCGGGCAGCGTCCGGAAGCGGCTCGCCATGCGCCGACCGAACGACGGCCGGGAGCGACGTCTCACCGCCTTCTGCGCCTTCCGTCGCTTGTACCCGGTGACGACCCCGGCCGACGCCACCCGCCTGCCGGGGGCGGCATGCGCCGGCGTGTCGCGTCGCGTCAGTCGGGCGGCGACGAGCCCGGCGAGGAGGATCGCGGCGCCGCCGCCGAGGGCGATCGGCAGCCACGGGAAGCCCGACCCTCCCCCGTCGTCGCCGCCGCCGGCCGGCGGAGGGAGCGCTCCCCCGGGCACCAGCGTGACCGAGGTGGTGGTCGTCGGCACCGTCGTGGTGGTCGTCGGCACCGTCGTGGTGGTCGAGGTGGTGGTGGAGGAGGTGGTGGTGGTCTCCGGCAGGGTCGTCGTCGTGGTGGTGGAGGTGGTGGTCGTCGTCGGCGCCCGGGTGGTCGTGGTGGTCGAGGTGGTGGTGGTCGAGGGCGGTTGCGTGGTGGTCGTGGTCGTCGTCGTGGAGGGCACCACGGTGACGCTCACGGAGATCGCGCCGCCGTTGTCGAAGATGGTCACCGAGTAGTTGCCGGGAGCCGCGGTCGTGATGGCCCGCACGGTCACCGACCAGCTCGCTCCGCCTCCCGACACGCCCAGTCTGAAGGGCCCCGAGCTGGCGGCTTGCACGTCTCCACCGGCGCCGTCGGTGGTCACCGACACCGACTGGGCCTGCCCGGGCTCGAGGGTCAGCGACCCCGGGCTGACGCCGGTGATCTTGGCGCCGGCCGGGGAGGCGAGCACCACGAGCAACAGGGACGCCGCCGCGGCGACCGCGGCGAGCCGCGACGTGCGCCCCACGGGATGCTCCCGCATGCTCGAACCCTCCTCGACCTCGACTCCACCGGATGCCGCTCGGCGTCGAACGAGCCGCTCCGGCTCAGACCCGGAGGACCTCCAACAGCATCGGCATGACCGCCTCCGGAGTGTAGGTCGATGTGTATCGAAGCCTCCCGGCGGCGGCCATCTCGCGGCGTCGGGCATCGTCGCCCAACAGCTCGGTCACGATCCGGGCCGCCCCCGTCGGGTCCCCCAGATCCCACAGGATCCCCTCCACCCCGTCGTGCACGAGCTCGGGGATCCCGCCCGTGGGAGGAGCGACGACCGGGAGACCGACGGCCATCGCCTCCACGAGGGCCAGACCGAAGGTCTCCTGGGTGGCGGCGTGGACGTAGAGGCGATGACCGGCGAGCACCGGAGCGACGTCGGCGACGAACCCGGCGAAAGTGACGAGATCCCGCAGGCCCAGGTCGGCGACGGCACGCTCCAACGGTCCCCGATCGGGACCGTCACCCACCACCGTGAGCGAGAACGGCGATCCGGCGTCTCGGGCCGCGGCGCACACCTCGAGCAGGAACCGCTGGTTCTTCCGCGGCTCCAGCGCCCCGACGGTCACCGCGTCGGCCACGACCTCGCCGTGGACCACACGGGGCGGCTCCTCCACCGCGTTCGGGATCGTCCAGCCGGGGATCGCCGCCAGCGACGGGTACCGGCCCAGCACCTCGGCCCGTTGCGCCTCGGACACGAACACGACCCCGTCGATGCGACGGAAGGCCACCTCGTCGGAGCGGATCATCGACCGCGCCAGCCGGCCGTCCATCGCGATCCGGCCACGAGAGGCCCACTCCAGAGCCTCCGAGCCGCTGAAATGGACCCGCAGGACCACCCGCACGTCCGGACCACCTGCCTCGGCGGCGGCCCGGGCCGCCAGCGGGTCCTGGGCGTAGACCACCGCAGGACCGGTGGCCAGGACCCGCCGCAAGGCCCTTCGCAGGAACCGCGCATGCCAGGTGCGGTACCACCAGACGTCGGCGGCGCCGCTCAGCGGGGCGAGCAGCCGCCGGACCGCGAAGACCGGATAGACGAGCGGTCGCTCCGCCGAGAAGGGCGTCACGATCTCCACCGGGACGCCCGCGGAGCGCAGATGGCGGGCGACCTGCCGGAAGTGGGTCTGGACGCCCGTCCCGCCGTGGGTGTCGGGCTGGAGCGTCGCGATGACGACCCGGCGATCCACGGGGGCCGCGTCAGCTCACCCGATCGGCGGGACCCACACCCAAGGTGTCGGCCATGGAGCCCTTCGTGAGCGTCATCTCCGGACGGAGCGGCGCCTGGTTGTACACGTACCCGACCACCGGGGTCCCGATCAGGTCGAGGCGATGACGGAGCTCCTCGGCGCTGGCGACGTCACTGGCATGCAGGACGATGACGAGCGCCCGATCGGCGTACTGCACCAACGTGCTGGCGTACGCCACCCGCAGCAGCGGCGGAGCGTCGATGAGGATGAGGTCGTAATCGTCCTTCACCTCCTCGAGGAACAACGCCGCCTCGGGAGAGCCGAAGAAGTCGGGGGCCGGCACCGGAACCGACCCGCGGGAGAGGAGATCGATCGGTGGGCTGCCCTCGAGCTCCACCCGGGTGACCGCATCGCGCAGCGTCGCCCGTCCGGTGGCGGCCTCGGTGATGCCGAGCATCGGTGTCGCTCCGGGGTACAACATCGACGTCAGCGCCTGGTTCCCGAAGTCGGCATCGATCGCCAGCACCCGGGTCCCCTTGCGCGCCGCCGCCAGGGCCGTGTTGGCGATGACGACGGTCTTGCCCTCAGCCAAACCGGCAGACACGGCCACGACCGTCTTGAAGTCGGGCTCCCCACCACGGCGGGTACCGAGCTGTTTGAGGGTGATCCCGGCCGCGACGAACCGGAACCCCTCGGCGGACGCCGACGCCGGAGCGTCCACGACAGGCATCGACGATTCGATCCGCTCCTCGTAGAAGCCCGGAACGTCCGCGATGAGCTTGGTACCGAGCACCAGCTCCGGCTCGGTCCGGTCGGCGAAGCGACGTCGGCCACGAGCGAGGAGATACGCCAGGGCGGCTCCCCCGATCGCCCCCAGGATCAGACCCAAGGCCACGAACAAGCCGACGCTCGACTGCTTGGCCGTCTCCGCGGGGTCGGTGAAGATGACGCCGTTGCCGGTCAGCTCGGCGTCCACCGAGAGCTGATCACGTCGTGCCTGCAGCTCGGCGAGCCGGTTCCTGGCGTCCTCCTCCTCCCGCTGAAGCAAGGCCAGCTTCGGGTCGGGAGTGACGGGCTGGGTCAACGCGGCACGCAGCGTGTCGACGCGCGCCTGCAGGGTCGCCAGCTTGGCGGCCGACGCCGCGAACTGCTGGTCGGTGGCCCGCGAGCCGGGCGGCTCGAAGGCCAAGAGCTCCGCCTCCGCAGCCTCCAGCTGCGCCTGGAGTTGCTGACGTTCGGGGTCTTCCTGTTGGAGGACCTGGATCTGGTTCTGGGTGTGCTCGAGCTCGGCCTCGATCTCGGCGATCGACTCGTCGAGCTTGGCCAAAGCGTCTCGGAAGGACGCCTCCGCGGTCTGGCGGGCGATCTCCTCGTAGGCGGCGACGACCCCGTTGACCGACGCGATCGCCGTGGTGGCGATCGGGTCCTCGAACCCGACCTTGATCAAGTTGGTCGACGACGACGTCGACACCGACAGGCCATCGACGAGGGCATCGACCGATTGGTCGATGGGCGGCTGTTGGGCGGCGAGGAGCTCGACGGTGCGGGTCGCGACCCTACGGGACCGGAGGATCGCCGCCTGGTCGGCGACGTACCGCTCCGGCGTGTCCGCCGCACGTTGATCGAACACGTTGGACGACCGCGGATCCTGGACGGTCAGTGCCGCCTCCGCACTCCAGGTGGCCGTCTTGGACGCGTACAACCAACCGAGGCCGGCCACCGCGATGGCGGTGAAGAGGACGAGCCACCGGTACCTCCAGACCGCGCTCAGGACCGTCGGCTCGAAGGTCTCGCTGTTCATGTCGTACATCGGTGAAGCTCCCCCACTGAAAACTGCTCACGGCAGCCTACCCCTCCTCAGGTGATGTCGGAGGGCCCAATCGGGGGCGGCGTGGGCGCACTAGTCCGACGGTGGGTCCCGCGATGGGCGCTTTGCCAACCTGCGGGTTGCCCATATACTGAGCGCCGCCGATCAGGGGATGGTCGGCACATCGACCGCAGGGGGGAACGATGGTGGGAAGCATGCACGTCGAGCGTGCTGACGGGGAATCGAAGGACGTCGGCCGCAGACGCGACCACATCCGGGTCATCGGGGGGGCGACCCCCGGGCCGTACCAGCGATGGGTCAAACCCGTCCTCGACCGGATGGCCGGCGTCGTCTTGAGCGTCCTCACGGTCCCGGTCGTCGCCGTCATCGTGCCGGCCATCTGGGCCACCATGGGTCGTCCGGCCATCTTCACCCAGGAACGGGTCGGGTTGTACGGCCGGCCGTTCACCGTCTACAAGTTCCGGACCATGGGACACGATCGCCGGGCCGAAGAGCGGCCCATCGACGGCCCCGATCGTCGCGTCAACCACAAGTCGCCCGACGACCCACGGCATACGGCCCTCGGTCGCTTCCTCCGCAAGTGGAGTCTCGACGAGATCCCGCAGTTCTGGAACGTCGCCCGTGGCGACATGAGCCTCGTCGGTCCGCGGCCGGAGCTCCCCCACATCGTCCGCCGGTACGAACCGTGGCAGCATCGTCGTCACGAGGTCCGGCCCGGCGTCACCGGACTGTGGCAGGTCAGCGCTCGCGGTGAGATCCCGATGCACGAAGCCACCGCCATCGACATCGCGTACGTCGACCACGTGACGTTCCTCGGAGATCTCAAGATCCTGGCTCTCACCCTCCCCGCCGCCCTGGGGTTGCGGCGAGGCGCATGACCACCCATGTCCACCAGGGAAACGAAAGGTAGGGAAACATGAAACTGCTCATCTTCGGCGTCGGGGGCTTCATCGGCTCCAATCTCGTCGAACACCTCATCGCCGAGGGCGAACACGAGGTCATCGGCATCGACCAGAGCGACGAGAAGCTCGCCGGGATCGAAGGTCCGAACTTCACGTTCGTCGAAGCCGACATCACCAAGTCTCACGAACTGGCCGACGAGCTGGTCTCCAAGGCCGACGTCGTCGTCGACCTGATCGCCTACGCCAACCCGAGCATCTACGTCGCGACGCCGATCGACGTGGTGCAGCTCAACTTCTTCGAGAACATGAAGATCGCCGAGTACTGCATCAAACACGGCAAGCGGTTGTTCCAGTACTCGACCTCCGAGGTCTACGGCAAGGCCGGCCGCGACGGCTTCTACAACGAAGAGACCTCGGACCTGATCATGGGACCGGTCACCAAGCAGCGGTGGATCTACGCGGCAGGCAAGCAGTACCTCGAGCGCATCATCCACGCCCACGGTCTGCGCGGCGACCTGGCGTACACGATCGTGCGCCCGTTCAACTTCGTCGGCCCGCGGTTCGACTACCTGGTGCCGGCCGAGACGAAGGGCGGACCCCGGGTGTTCGCCCACTTCATGTCCGCGCTCCTCACCGGGGGGCCGATGTACCTCGTCGACGGCGGCCAGCAGCGTCGGAGCTTCACGCACATCCAGGACACCTCGGAGGCGTTCTCGATCCTCCTCGAGCATCCGCAGGCGATCAACCAGATCTTCAACATCGGGAACCCGGCGACGGACATCTCGATCAAGGAGCTGGCCCACTTCATGATGGACCTGTACGAGGAACTGACCGGGAAGCAGCCCACCAACGAGCTTGTCGAGGTCAGCGGCGAGGACTTCTACGGCGAAGGCTACGAGGACATGAACCGGGTGCCTCCGGACATCTCGAAGCTGCGTGCCCTCGGATGGGAGCCGAAGCGGGGCCTCCACGAGACGTTCTCCGACGCCATGCGGTACAACCTCGACCCGGCGGTGCACGCCTCCATCCTGGCCTGAACCGATGGGGGTCTTGCGGCGGCTGCGGCTCCATCTTCTGGGGTCCGTAGCCGCCGCCGTCGTGGTCGTGGCGGCGCCCACGGTGGTGGCGGCGGCGCCCACCGTCGACGGTCCCGTCCTCGTCGTCGCTCCCCATCCCGACGACGACGTGATCACCGCCGCCGGGATCACATCGGCCCTGCCGGACGTGACGATCGCCTTCGTCACCAACGGCGATTACGACACGCCGACCGACCCAGCGATCGCCCAGACCCGCCAAGACGAAGCCGTGGCCGCCCAGGTCGGCTGGCTGGGGCGGGTCGAGGACGACCTCGTGTTCCTCGGCTACCCGGATGGCTCGTTGGCGTCCGTGTGGGCCACGGACGCCCCCGCCGTCCACACGTCCCCGCGGACCTCACGCACGGCGACCTACGCGCCGTCGAACGGGCGCGGCCTCGGCGGCACCGACTGGCACGACTACCGCACGGGATCGGTCGGGCAACATGGCGACTACAACCGCGACGCCATGCTGGCCGACATGGTGGCGCTCATCGACGCTCGTCGACCCACCCACATCTTCACCACCAACCGATGGGACGGCACCGAGGACCACCAGACGACCTACGACCTGGTGACGGCCGCTCTCGAGGTCGTCACGGCCGGTGACCCGTCCTACAGGCCGGTCCTCCACTCCACCATCGTTTGGCATCCCGACCCGACCTACTGGAACAGCTGGCCGCAGAGCCGCGACGCCACCGCACCGATCGACGAGGCACCGAACCTGGAAGCGGACACGGGCGGGGATCTCGTCTGGGCCGACCGGGAGCAGTTCATCGTCCCCGCCGCGATGCAGGACCCCGACGATGCCCAGAACCCGAAGTCGCAGGCGATCGCGGCCCACGCCAGCCAGGGCGGTCTCGGGGATTTCATCGGCCGCTTCGTCCATCTCGACGAGATCTTCTGGGACGAGTACCCCAACGGCCCGCTGGGGACGGCCGACGTGTACGGCACCTCGGAAGGGGCGACCCTGGATGTCGCCGCGCCGGGCGTCCTCGACAACGACTGGGGCGGCACGACGGCGCAGTTGGTGTCGGGTGCGTCGAACGGGTCGGTGTCGTTGAATGGGGATGGGTCGTTCACCTATACCCATGATGGGTCGGAGACGACGATGGATTCGTTCTCGTATCGGCCGGTGCAGGGGTCGGTCGTGGGGTCGGTGGCGACGGTGACGATCTCGGTGACGCCGGTGAACGATGCGCCGTCGGCGGTCGATGATGGTCCGTTCGTGGTGGTCAGGGGCGAGTCGAAGGTCGTGTCCGCGCCGGGGGTGTTGGGCAACGATACGGATCCCGAGGGTGGGGCGTTGACGGCGCAGTTGGTGTCGGGTCCGTCGGCCGGGTCGGTGTCGTTGAATGGGGATGGGTCGTTCACCTATACCCATGATGGTTCGTCGGTGACGACTGATTCGTTCACGTATCGGGCGAAGGACGCTTCGGGGGCCGAGTCGAACGTGGCGACGGTGTCGTTGACGATCACCGCGGCGGCGGCGCCGGTGCATACGGTGATGTTGGTGGATCCGTCGCAGGGGTTGTGGCATGTGTTCGATGCCGACGGGACGGAGGTGGATGCGTTCTTCTTCGGGAATCCGGGGGATTATCCGATCATGGGTGATTGGGACGGTGATGGGATCGAGACGCCGGGGATGTATCGCCAGTCGGACGGGTACGTGTATCTGCGGA
>Ga0256841_1002396_pt1 | contig 15001 bp, 10 predicted proteins | sample 356308metaG_FD_185971 | JGI IMG/M metagenome (GOLD analysis project Ga0256841, IMG submission 185971) | Hydrothermal vent microbial communities from Mid Atlantic Ridge, Atlantic Ocean - 356-308 | ecosystem: Environmental > Aquatic > Marine > Hydrothermal vents | place: Atlantic Ocean: Mid...
ACTCATCTGAGCTTACTTTACCCTTGCATATATAATCCCTAACCTCCTCATCAAAGATCTCTGCCCCACCACCAGGCATAGAATCGACTCCACTTTCAATCATCAAATCGATCATCTCTTCAAAGCTAAGATCATACTCTTTTGCCAAAAAGTTTACCTCTGCAGCTGTTAGAGCCTTTATATGAATATCTGGATATTGACTCTTTATCTTTGAAAATATCTGCATATACCAATCAAGTCCGGCTTTGTCATTGTGAGCTGAGACTATATGAACCTCTTTGATACCATTTTTATAGCTACTCTTTACGATATCTAAGATCTCCTCATGACTTAGAGTGTATGGGTTTGGATTTTTTCTATTTGCTGAAAATGCACAGAATTTACATATATCTTTACAAATATTGGTTGGATTTATATGTCTGTTTATATTGAAATATGTCTTGTTCTGATGTTTTTGCCTTCTTATATTGTCAGCCATTTTACCAAGAGTAAAGAGATCCAAGTCATAAAGCTTTAAAGCCTCATCGAACTCAACTCTCTTTCCACTCTCTATATCTTTAATCAATCCTTCCAAAATAACCTCCCCCTAAAATAGGAGATTATTATAACAAAAGGAGTTTATATTTTAACTATCCTTTTATAATGTAAGATTTTCTATTTACTCTTTTTAACTTTTTAAGTGCCTCTTTTGCCTCATCTTTTGTTGCATAAGGTCCAACTACTACCTTATGAAGAGTTCCTATTCTTGACTCTTGATCAATTACATCTACATTATCAAATCCAAGTTTTTTAATATTTCTTACTGTTGGATATGTTTTACTAGAACTATAAGCTGCAACCTGAACAAAATAATCACTATCAACTACTTCATTAATTTCACTGCTTTGCACACTTTTACTATCATTTTTAATTATGACCTCTTTTAGATTCTCTTGTTTTATAAGCTCCTGAGCCTCTTTTTTATTTTCAACTGTAACCTCATTTATGATTGTTCTTGGATCAGTATCTCTTTTTACTTTTACAACATCAATCTTTCTTGTTTTGTTAAGATTCATATTTATCTGTTTAAATCTTGAAGAGTCTGAACTTTTTTTCAAAAAGTTATATCCTAAGATCAAACCAACACCATAATCTTGATCTTTTGTATCAAACTTATAAATGCCATATCCCTCTAGTGCTGAGTAAAATCCACTTCCAAGATAGTATCTAAAACCTATACCAAGATCAGCAATGCCTTGAGATATATCACTCTTTATCTCATCACTTAGATACTCATATCCAGCTCCACCATATATATATGGAGTTATGTGAAGGTCTTCTTCTCCATCAATTACCATATTTGCTAAGAGTCTATGAACATCACTATCTTTTTGTTTTTGAGAGTTTGTTTTATAATCAACTCCCAATGCACCACTATATGAGAGCATAAAACCATACTTATTAACAACCGAATCATAGATAGTAGTTCTTAGATCATAAAACCAGCTATTTTTTTTAGATAGATATGAATCTTTATCAAACTTATTTAGATTTGCTCCAAAATCAACCATTACTCTATTTGGTTTTGAAAGATCTGCATGTAATGATGCACCCAATACCAAAGATATAGATAATATTTTTAAAACTCTACTCATAGATATATCCTTTTTAAATTAATTATTGATAGATATATCGGCAATTGATTAAATAAATTTAATTTTTTTGAGAATATTTTAGAATAAGCGATCTAAATTATATTAGATCGCAATTAGATATAAAAACTATCTATGAGTTATAAAAGAGTCTCTTTTTACTCTTTTTAATCTTCTTAAAGCTCTTTTTGCTCCTGATTTTGAAGAGTATGGTCCAACTAAAACTCTTACCATGTTACCGTTGTTTTCAAGTTTATACCCAAATCCTAACTTTTCTAGTCTTGAAGTTATAGCATCAGTTGAATTTCTTTTTAACGAGATAACTTGGACATAGTAACCACTCTCTATCATATCAGAGCTACCACTATCATCTCTACTTGAAGGACATGTATCTTCAACACTACTTGGTGCACATCCATTATCGACTTCACCATTTACTACTGCACCCTCTTTCTCATCAATAGATCCTGCAATAATTGGCTCAACCTCTTCTACCTCACTCTCCTCAATTACTGGAGTTGCAGGTTCTACAATAGGTGCTGGAGTAACTTTAGGCAATTGGGCTCTTAGATCATCCAAAGTCTTAACTGGTCTTTTAGGAGCCTCTACTCTACCTCCTATTTTATAACCAACACCTACATTTCCAATGATATCAGTATCACTATCTTCAACTTTATGTATAACTCTTGTTTCAGCTACAAGATCTACTTTTGGATTTACACTATATCTTAGTCCAACACCACCATTATAAAACATCTGAGAGTCGAGATTTGTGCTTTTTACAGTTTTGTAAACCTTCTCCCCTCCAAGACCACCAAAGATATATGGAGTAACTCTGCTTCTGTTTGGTAAATCTTTTTGAATACTTGCCATACCTCTTAATAAATCAGTTTTTGCACCCTCTCTTCCTGGCATATATATAGGATTGTCTTTTGAACCTTCAACTCCAAGTTGTAGTGAAACAGTATCAGTAACATAAGCATTTAATCTACCACCTAAAACTGGCTTACTATCATCAAATCTTGGTTTATCATCACTATAATTATATAGCTTTTTACCAACCATTGGAGTTATCTCCCACTTTTTAACACCACCAAACAAACTACCTGCTAACAATGTAACGGACATTGCACTTAAAACATATTTTTTCAACATTCACTCCTTATGTAAACAAAAATTTCGTCAAGTATAATCACATTTGAATAATGAATATGTAAAATAAAAATATAAATAATTTGATATAATCTAATTTTTATATAGCAAAAACTTTTTTTAAACTAAAAGGATAGAGATGGAACTTCAAAAAAAGATCGAGGATTTTTTATATAGTGACAGTGAGGAGCTTGAAGTTTCAGGATTTATAAAGAGTGAACTTAAAGAGTATCAAAAATCATTTATAAATAAGTTCCACCAAAGTAATGGAAAAAATCTATTAGTTAAACATACTAAATTTTTCGATCTATTAATAAAAACTATTTATAAGTTTATACTAAGAAAGCACTTTTATAACTATACCCCTTTACAAAATCAAATCCCAATATCAATATATGCACTTGGAAGTTATGGAAGAGAAGAACTATCTTTATACTCAGATATTGATCTAATGATAGTTTATGAGGATATAAAAGGTTACAATATAAAAGAGATAATAGAATCTATCCTGAATATGGCTTGGGATAGTGGATTTAAACTCTCACATAGGGTTCATGAACTTGGCGATCTCTTAAGTGCTAGTAGAGAGGATCATACTATTAAAACAGCTATGATTGAGTCAAGATTTATATGTGGTAGTAAATTTTTAGATACATCAACCCAAAATATTTTAAAACAGATTAGAAAAGATGAACCAAATAAATTTTTAAAAGCAAAAGTTGATGAGTATTATAAAAGAGCTGATAATAACCCAATCAAATTAAGAGCAAATATAAAAAATAGTGAAGGTGGTATAAGAGATCTAAATACCCTATTTTGGATAGCAAATACTCTATATGGAGTAAATAAATTAAAAGATCTTATACCAATAATAAATGAAAATGATTATTCAAAGTTGATGAAAAATGTTGACTACCTATTTAAAATAAGAGTAGCAATCCATGCAATAGAGCAAAAAAAAGAAGATACAATAAGACTTGAGCTTATTCCTGATATTGCAAAACTTTTAAATCTAAAACAATCAGAGTGTGCAAGAAAAATATATCAGGCACTCAATGAGATAAAGACCTACACTCATATCTATATAAGTAAATTAACAAAAGAGTATCTTCCTATTGATATGAGGGGTGCAAAGATATTAAATAATGAACTATTTATAGTTGACAGAAAACTATATGCCCACAATCTTAAAAAAAGTGCTGATCTTATATCACTTTTAGAGTATATATTAAAATATAACAACGATATATCCTACTACAATATAACATTTGTATCATATTTAATGAGTTCAAGATTAAGACAAAAAGATATCAATCAAAATGGAGTTATAAAATCACTCTTTTATCAAAAAAATCTATACCGACTCCTTTTTGCACTTTACTACTCAAAAAATCTTTTTCGTATAATCTATCCCCTCTTAAAGGTTAGAAATCTACCACAATTTGATGGATATCATATATATCCTGTTGATCTGCACTCACTAAGAACTATGGATGCTATTGAGAATATTGATGATAAATTTATAAAGGATATTTTTGATTCATTTGATGAGGATCAAAAGGCTGTTGTAAGAGTTGCCACACTGCTTCATGATAGTGGGAAAGGAAGAAAAAGAGACCACTCCATACTTGGAGCAAATATTGTAAAAGCTTTTGCAAAAGAGATTGGCTTTAGTAAAGAAGAACAAAATATTATTTATATACTTATTAGATATCATATTCTCATGAGCAATACTGCTGCAAGAGAGGATATATATAATGAAAAGGTTATATATAGTTTTAACTCAAAAATAAGAGATCCATTGATATTAAAAATGTTATATGTTTTAACATATTGTGATATAGAATCAGTTGGAAAGGGAACATACAACAATTTCAATGCTGGACTTTTAAAAGAGTTATATCTACTCTCATTGGAGGCATTTAACAATGATGCAATGATTAGTGAAGCAGCAAAAAGAGAGAAAATAGAAAAAAGAGTTAAAAAAAATCCAAGCTTTTTAGCTCTAAAAAAATCAACACAAAAAAAACTACTAAGAGTTGAATCAAACCTACTATTTTTCAAATATAGTATCGATAAAATTGTAGAACTTACTAAATGGGTAGAGCAAAAAAAGGAGAGTTATGAGTATAAGATTTTAAGTAACAATCAACTAGTGATTGAGATCTTATCAAGTAAAGAGATAAATATTGGTTATCTGCTTGGAAAATTATCCCACTATGATATAACAACTATGGATATCTTTAAGATAGAGAAGGGATTAAAATATTTTAAGATCATATTTGAAGAAGATATAGATAAAAGCGAGATCGGATATATAAAAGATATCATAGAGAGCTCATTTGATATGTCTTTAAAGATAAAACCTCCAAAACTAAATATAAAAAAAGATGAGATCGATATCTTTTGTGAGCACTCAAGTTCATATGCAAGGATGAAGCTAAATACTATTGATCAAAGAGGTCTATTGGCAAATATTATAGGTCTTTTTGATGAGATGGGAATTGAGATTGCAAGTGCAAAGATTCAGACCATGAGAAACATAGCAAGAAATCTATTTTTGATAGAGAAAAATGGTAAATTTTGTGATGTTCAAGAGCTAATTATAAAGAAGTTAACTATGAGTTAACTTCATTTTGGTTTTGTAGCTCATCTATATAATCACAAAGCTCACTGTTTTGTCTGCAAACTTCAGTTAGATCATGATAATAATCAACTATATTTGATGCCACAAAATCCCAATCAACTATTTCAAACCAACTCTCAATATATCTCTTTCTCTCATTTTTATACTCAAGATAGTATGCATGTTCCCACACATCACATGTTAAAAGAGCTTTGTGGTGATCTATTATAGGTGTATCGGCATTTGATCTTTGAGTTATAATTAGCTTTTCATCTACATTAAGTTCAAGCCAACACCAGCCAGAGCCAAAAAGTGTAGCCGCCTTTTGAATAAACTCCTCTTTAAAATCATCAAATGAACCAAAATCCCTCTCGATTAAATCTTTCATCTTTTTGTTTATAGGTTTAGGATCAGGAGTCATACATAACCAGTAAAACTCATGATTAAAAGCTTGAGCAGCATTGTTAAAAAGAGCTCCATCACTGTTAAGGATGATATCATTTAGTGTCATATCTTCAAACTCAGTTCCACTTATAAGTCTGTTTGTATTATCAACATATGCCTTGTGATGTTTATTGTAGTGATACTCAATAATCTCCTTAGTTATTACAGGAGAGAGTGCATCCATATCATATGGTAATTTTGGAAATTCTATCGCCATCTTAAACTCCTTTTTATAATATTTTTTTATAGTTTAGATGGCTAATTATAACAAAAAATAGTAAATATATTTAATTTATCTATTTACCTTTTGCCTTTTGTATAGAGTTTATATACTCATATTTTATATCAATACTTCTACTCTTTGGAAGATGTTTTGATAACTCATTTATTGTGCTAGTAAAATCATCAAAGAGATAGTTTGCAAGGCTTCCAGGTATTGGATTTATCTCATTTAGATAAATATTATCATCAATAACAAAAAAATCACACCTAATAAGTGCCCCTTCAAAAAGATTTGAGTAGATCTTTTTAAACTCTAACTTTAGATTCTCTTCCAAAAAGCTATCGATATTAGCCTCACTAACCCTCTCATCTCTTGAAAAATCAAGATACTTCTTATCAAAATCCAAAAACTCCTCTTTTTTTGGCTCCTCAATTATTGAAAAGATAAAATCACTCCCTTTAGCTCCTGCTAGATTATACTCTTTCACTCCCTCAATAAATGGCTCTACTAAAACCTCATCATCAAACTCATAAGCTACATCCAAAGCATACTCAAGTTCACTCTCACTCTTTACAATCGATACTCCAATAGAACTTCCAAGTCTAAGTGGTTTTATTATTACTGGATAGTCCAAAGAGATCTTATAAGCTCCCTTTTTTAAAATCTCATAATCAACTATATTTACACCAATACTTTGAGCATAAAGTTTTGTATAGAGCTTATTAAAACTAAGCACACTTGCCTCAACTCTAGGACCAATATAATCTACACCAAAAAAATCAAGCATAGATGCTATCTTTCCATCCTCACCATCACCACCATGAATAATATTTAAGAGTATATCAAACTCAACTCTTTTCTCTTTTAACATCGATTTTTGATAAAAACCACCATTTTTAAGAGTCAATTTTGGTGCTTTTTTATACTCAAAACTTGAAAAGTATTTTGATTTCATATTATCTTTTGATACAAGATAAAACTCCCGATCTTTGTCACAAAATATGAAAATCTTATCCTCATTTAACCTATCTTTAACTGTTATTGCACTAACTATACTTATCTCATGTTCAAAACTGACCCCTCCAAAGAGCAAGGCATACCTCATCAACTATCCTTTTTTATTTTGTTAATTTTTTTAAAGCCTCTTTTATAAGAGTCTGGGTATCACTATCTTGTAGATCTTTTAGTGCTTTTTTAATACTCTCTTTTTTAAAGCCCAAACTCTCCAATGCCAAAGATGCCTCCATAAAACCAGTAGAAGCACTTTCACCACTTAGCTCTATATTAAAATCTCCCAATTCTACCAAAATTCGCTTAGCACTCTTTGCACCAATTCCAGGAACTGATTTTAAGGCATTTATATCTTGGGTAATAATAGCTTCTTGGAATGACTTTGGACTAAAAGTAGAACAAATTGCTAAGGCAGTACTAGGTCCTACACCACTTATCTTTAGCACTCTATCAAAGATCATCTTCTCATCCTCATCTAAAAAGCCAAAAAGTATATGTGCATCATCTCGTATTATAAGTGTGGTGTGTAAAAAAAGTTGTTTTGAATCTATTTTAGAGCTACAATTTAATGAAACTTTTATCGCATAAATCAGCCCCGAAGCAGACTTGACATGAAGCAAGGTAGGCTCTTTTTTTACAAGCTCCCCTTCAATTGCAATGATCATAAGATTATGCTCCTCTTTTTATATTATACTCTCCCTCCCCACTACTTTTAAGTGTCAATACTTTTGTTATCTCACCCTCTTTTGGCAAAAATGATATCTCAATAGGTGGTTCAATAAGTTTAAAAACAACCTCATTAAACTCTTTCCATGGTGAGTTATTTATAACCTTTGCCTTTAAAACAGATGTATTTAACTCAACAAGCTCTTGATGGAGAGTCTCTTTTTTTAGTTTAGCATCTTTTAGCTCTTTTAACAATGAATTAAACTCTTTTATCTTTTTTTGATGATCTTTTAATTTCATCACAAGTGAAGCTAAAGGCTCTCTACCAAATCTCTTAAGTTCTTCAAGAGTCTTATTGATCTCTTTTATATTCTCTTTTTCATTATTTATTGATCTTTTTTTACTCTTTAAGATCTTTGGAAGTTTGCTTAATTTTATCTCCATCTCTTGAAGATTTTTACTTAACTCTTCATAAATTTCATGAAAATTTCTTTGAGCTAGAGCATCAATTCTAAAGATATTTCCATTTCCAGTGATCTTATTTATCTCAATATGGTGAGAAGCAAATATTTTTGAATTTGAAGTTACCTCATCAATATATACCTCTTTTGCCCTGATCTCCCCACCAAAAATACTCTTTACTCTTACAATATCTCCAACAACAACTCCACCCTCCAAAATATCGATCTCGATCTCATCACCCACAGCATAACCTTTATGAAGATGAATCTGAATCTCATTTGCTTCTATCTTTGAGCTTTGATGAGTCTGACCCTTTATCTGAACAATATTAGCCTTTATCTTTGCATTGTTTGCTACACTTCCTGCTATATTTAGCTCATTTGTATCTAGCTCAACACCAGGACCAACAGCATCAATTATTGAATCATCCTCTTGTATAGTTACTCTAACATCACTCTCATCACCAACATCTATATCTCCAGTAGTCTTTAAACTTACACTATCAACTACCAACTCATCTTTGATCTCATATTTATTTCCAATTCCCTCATATATATAACCACTCTTTTGTGCGAAATATTGGATCTTCTCATCATCTTCCTTTTTTAAAAAATCTTCACTCATTTTTACTTCAACTAAACTCTCGCTACCTTCTTCTAAAGATGTGTTATCAAGTTTTATGATATTGCCTTTACAATCTCTTCCAACTCTACCCTCTTTAGCTTTTAAAATCTCCAATACCAATTGCCCCTCTTTTACATCATACATAACCTTTTGCTTGTTTATCTCATCGTCAATCTTTTTATCTTTAAAAATCTCAATAATCTTTGGCATAATTGGATCAACTTTAGAAAAACCATCACATATGTTAAAAGAGATATTTTGACTTAAACCCCCATTTACTCTTATAATGGATCCAACCTTTTTCACACTACTTTTTGTCGCCTCATCCATAAATCCAAGCATAAGACCAAGTTTTGCCTTTTTCTTATCGATTTGGGATAGTATCTCAGCTTCAAGTCCATCAAAATAGCTTATATTCTTCTTAGCCTTAATAGTCGCTCTAATTTGAGTAAGATCTTTATTTGCACCTAAAGAGATCTCAAGTGGAAAACTATCTAGCTCTTTTTTTTCAACCTCAACTCTAAGTTCTTGAAAGTATGAGATATTTTCATCTAAGATATACTCACCACTTAAATATTTATCTTTATTTAACTCTGTGATTTCAACTACCTCATCACTACTTTTATCATTTACAAATGTTTTATATGAGAGTATCTTTATATCCAACTCTTTTATTGATATCTCATACTTTTTAGATATATCCTTTAGATCAGGTATTAGATCTTTTGTTGTGATAACACTTTTTTTAAAACTATCTTTTGGGATATCTATCTCTTTTTGTTCAACACTACTTCCATTTTTAAACAGACCAAACATAAACTTCTACCTTGGATTTTATTATATTAGATTAATTGTAGTAGTATCGACAAAAATAAAATATCCTTAAATCAAGAGTATCAATATAAATTTATGATAAAATCATCTCATGTTTAAAGCATTTTTTACTAATAGTTTTGGGATATTAACATCAAGAATATTTGGATTTATAAGGGATATGCTACAAGCCTCAATTCTTGGTGCAAATATATATACTGATATATTTATAGTAGCATTTAAAATACCAAATCTCTTTAGAAGAGTATTTGCTGAGGGAGCCTTTAGCCAAAGCTTTTTACCACAATTTATCAAAGCCAAAAAAAAGGGAGTTTTTGCAACCCAAATTTTAAAAAAGTTTATACTCTTTTTATTATTCATATCTATATTGGTTACAATCTTTTCAAACTCTTTTACAAGGATCATTGCAACAGGATTTAGTGATAAGATAATAGAGTTAGCATCTCCTCTTGTAGCTATAAATTTTTACTATCTGATACTTGTATTTATAGTAACCTATTTTGCAACACTACTTCAATATAAAAACCACTTTGCAACATCAGCATTTTCAACTGCAATTTTAAATATAACACTCATATTTACTATGCTCTACTCAAAAGATCTATCAAAATATCAAATAGTTTACAATTTAAGTATTGCTGTTATTATTGGGGGGATATTGCAAGTTTTAGTCCATATTATCGCAATAAAAAAGCTATCTATTCATAAACTATTAATCGCATCTTTTATGGCAAAAAAGAGTAAAAAAGATCTCATTAAAGACGATATAAAAGAGTTTAAATCAAAATTTTTAGCCTCAACTATTGGAACTTCTACTGCTCAAATTTCTGCCTTTTTAGATGGTTGGTTAGCCTCATTTTTAGTTAGTGGATCTATCTCATATCTTTACTATGCAAATAGAGTTTTTCAATTTCCATTAGCCCTATTTAGCATAGCTATCTCGACTGCTATTTTTCCAAAAGTAGCAAGATATATAAAAAACCAAAATGAGTTAAAAGCAAAACTATTACTAAAAAATAGCTTCTGGTTTTTGATAATAATCCTATCAATCGCAACAATAACAGGGATAATATTCTCCAAAGAGATTGTATGGCTTTTATATCAAAGAGGTCATTTTAACCAAAATGACACACAACATAGTGCCATTATCCTAACTATGTATCTAATTGGTCTTTTGCCATTTGGACTATCTAAGATATTCTCTTTATGGCTCTACTCAAATCATAGACAAAATGAGGCGGCAAAGATATCTATGATATCGCTACTGTTTAATATAATTTTATCCCTATTGCTTATATTCCCACTTCAAGCATCAGGCTTAGCTCTTGCCTCATCTCTTAGTGGATTTGTCCTATTTTTTCTAACAATAAGGGCTTTTGGTATCAAAGATTTTAAAGAGATAGCAATTAGTAAAAATCTTATATATCTTATAATATTTTTGGCAATATTATCATTTTCACTCATCTCTCTCAAAGAGATAGTAGATACAAACTTTTATATCTAAATAAAACAAAAAAGCAATTATTGTGTATAATCAAACAAAGTTATAAAAAGGAGTTTTGTTGCATATCTACAATACTAAAACAAAACAAAAAGAGAAGTTTATACCACTTGAGGATAAAAAGGTTCGTATTTATCTGTGTGGACCTACTGTATATGATGATGCACACTTAGGTCATGCTAGAAGTGCCTTGGTATTTGATCTTCTAAGAAGAGTTTTGAAGTTTGATGGATATGAGGTTATATTTGTTAGAAATGTAACTGATGTCGATGATAAGATCATAAATAAATCTATATCGAGTGGTAAAACTATTGAAGAGATCTCAAGCTATTATCTTGATAGATTTCATGATGATATGGATAAACTAAATATACTAACTCCTACTATTGAGCCAAAAGCTACCCAAAATCTAAAAAATATGATCGAATTTATAGATGATCTAATAAAAAGGGATTTTGCATATATTATTGATGATGGGGTATATTTTGATGTAAGTAAGGATAAGAGATATTTTTCATTATCAAATAGAGATAGTAAAGATGATCAAAATATTGCAAGAGTAGAGCAAAACAGTCAAAAAAAAGATCCCAAAGATTATGCTTTGTGGAAGTTTGTAAAAGATGATGAGATTGGATATGACTCACCTTGGGGTAGAGGTCGTCCCGGATGGCATATAGAGTGTTCTGCTATGATAAAAGCTCATCTTGCAACTAATAAAGAGTATCAGATAGATATTCATTGTGGTGGATCTGATCTGATATTTCCCCATCATGAGAATGAGGCATCACAAAGTAGATGTGAAAGTGGAGTTGAACTTGCAAAATATTGGATGCACAATGGATTTGTCCAGATAGATAATCAAAAGATGAGCAAATCTCTTGGAAACTCCTTTTTTCTAAAAGATGCACTAAAAGAGTTTCATCCAGATGCTCTAAGATACTATCTTCTTTCAAGCCACTATCGATCCAATTTTAACTTTAGCTCTTTAGATCTTTTGCAAAGTAAAAAGAGGCTTGATAAAATCTATAGATTAAAAAAAAGGATTGATACAACTAAGAGTTCAAAACCAAACAAAGAGTTTGAAAAAGCTTTTATTGATGCACTAAGAGATGATCTAAATATCTCAAAAGCACTAAGTATTGTTGATGAGATGATAAATGATGCAAATGAAAAATTAGATATAAACCCAAAAGACAAGGCTCAAAAATATCAGATAAATGCAAATATCAAACTAATAAATGAGCTTTTAGGTGTAGCAAAAGAGGATCAAAATAGCTATTTTAAATTTGGTCTGAGTGATGAGTTTATCAAAAAAGTTGAGAGATTTATAGAGCAAAGAGATAAAGCTAAAAGCAAAAAAGATTATATAAAAGCTGATGAGCTAAGAGATGAGTTAAAAAAGCTTGGTGTGAAGATCATGGATACTCCAAATGGAACTATCTGGGAAAAAGATGAGTAGCCTAAGATATCTATATCAAAAATTCTCACCATATTTTAAAGATTATAAATATCAATTTTTTCTCATGTATCTTGGTATGGTTTTGGTAGCTATTGGGACTACTTCATCTGCATATCTTATAAAACCCGTATTAGATAAGATCTTTATTCAAAAGAGTGAAAATCTTTTATATATATTGCCATTTGCTATTGTTTTAGTCTATTTTATAAAAGGGTTGGGAACATATCTTCAAAGTTACTACTCAGCATATATTGGACAAGATATAGTTAGAAGATTAAGAGATAGGCTGTTAAAAAATATCCTAAGATTTGAGATATCCTTTTTTAATGAAAATAGAAGTGGAGAGCTAATAAGTAGGATCATAAATGATATAGAGAGAGTTAGGAGTGTAGTATCAAATATACTCCCTATAATGGCTCGTGAAATATTGACAATAGTTGCACTTTTACTATATATATTTTATCTAAGCCCAAAGATGGCACTACTCTCAATCATATTTATACCCCTAACTGCAAAACCAATCTCTCTTTTAGCCAAAAAGATAAAAAGACTCTCACACTCATCTCAGGAGAAATTATCTGATCTAACATCATCACTAAGCGAAATATTTAACAATATTGAGATAATTAAGGCAAGTGTAAAAGAGGATTTTGAGTTTGATAAGTTTAAGAGTGAAAATAAAAAGATATTTGATATCAATATAAAAACAACAAAAACGACAGAACTAGTCTCACCTATTATGGAGGTTGCTGGATCACTTGGAATTGCTTTAGTTATTATATATGGTGGAAGAGAAGTCATTCATGAGGGTATGAGTGTTGGAACCTTTTTCTCATTTTTAACTGCTCTTTTTATGCTATATACTCCAGTAAAAAGAGTATCAAAACTATACAATCAGATGCAAGACTCAGTTGCTGCAAGTGAAAGGATATTCTCTTTAATAAATAGAAAAAATAACCAAGTTAGTGGTGGCATCAATTTTCCAAAAGATATAAAGGAGATAGAGTTTAAAGATATATATCTAAACTATAAATCACATGAGGCACTAAAAGGGGTATCATTTAGTGTAAAAAATGGTCAAAAGATAGCCTTAGTTGGAAATAGTGGTGGAGGGAAAAGCTCAATAGTAAATCTAATACTAAGATTTTATGAGCCAATAAAGGGCTCAATAGTTATTAATGAGACAGATATAAAAGAATTTTGCATAAAGTCACTAAGAGAGAGCATAGCAATAGTTACCCAAAGAGTATATATCTTTAATGATAGTGTTGCAAAAAATGTAGCCTATGGAGAGATAGTTGATAAAGATAAGGTAGTAGAGGCATTAAAAAAAGCAAATGCTTGGGAGTTTGTAAATAAGCTAAAAGATGGAATAGATACATTTTTAGATGAGTCAGGAACAAATCTATCAGGTGGACAAAGACAACGGATTGCAATAGCAAGAGCAATATATAAAGATCCAAAAATCATAATATTTGATGAGGCAACATCTGCACTTGATAATAAGAGTGAAAAAGAGATAAGCAAAGCTTTGGAACTAATATCTAAAGATAAAATTACATTTATTATCGCACATAGATTAAAAAGTATAGAAAATGCAGATAAAATAGTTGTATTAAAAAGTGGAAAAGTTGAGTGCGTAGGTAAAAAGAGTGAACTTATGAAACATTGTGATGAATTTTTACATCTAAATGGTGGACAAAAGTAAACTTTTTATGTATAATAAGCTTTAAAAGGTAAAATAGTATTTATAATTAAACTTTTAATTCTTATTGGAGTGCCATCTTATGATAGATAGTAAAAATTTTTTATGGCTTGGAGCATTTTTCACTCTCCTTTTTATAACATTTTGTGTAAGCACTCATTTAGATGAACTAAATCCAAAATTTATTACCGAAACAAAAGATAGTTTCAATGCAAAATCAGAGAAAACAATAGACACAATAAAAGATGAAGATAAAAGTTATGTAAATAGCATAGATATTGTAGATCTAACAGATAAAAACAACACAGCTAAAAAGATAAATACTCATAATAAAAAAGATAAATATGACAAAAATATATCAGAAGAGACAACAAAAGTAAGATTTGATAAAACAGATGAAATAAATCTCACTAATAGTTTCATCTTTAAAAAACCTGATGACAATAAAACAGTAAAAAACAATAGTAAAAATGACAAAAATCAAAGCTTAAAATCAAAGATAAATAAAAATAAAAAAATTATCAAAAAATCAAAAACAAAAAAGAGTTCAAAAGCAAGAAAATTAGAGATAATATTTTTACAAGATAAACAGATCAGGATGTTACTAGATGGTGACAGTATAAGTGTTGTTAATAGATTCACAGCTAAATTAAAAAATCAAAA